>Ga0075429_100000253_pt1 | contig 36874 bp, 26 predicted proteins | sample RhiMetdeltSRZDD3_FD_75295 | JGI IMG/M metagenome (GOLD analysis project Ga0075429, IMG submission 75295) | Populus rhizosphere microbial communities from Tennessee, USA - Rhizosphere MetaG P. deltoides SRZDD3 | ecosystem: Host-associated > Plants > Roots > Rhizosphere > Soil | place: USA...
GAAGAAATACCTGCCGAAAATGGCTGCCGGCGAGATGATCGGCGCGATCGCAATGAGCGAGCCCGGCGCCGGCTCCGATTTGCAGAGCGTGAAGACGACCGCGAGCCGCACCAATGGCGGCAAAGGCGATCGCTACATCGTCAACGGCTCGAAGACGTTCATCACCAACGGCTGGAACTGCGACCTCGTCATCGTGGTCGCGAAGACCGACCCCGCGAAAGGCGCGAAAGGCACGAGCCTCGTCGTCGTCGACACCTCGATGAATGGCTTTTCCAAGGGCAAGCGCCTGAAGAAGATGGGGCTGAAAGGACAGGACACGGCCGAGCTCTTCTTCGATAACGTGGAAGTGCCTGCGGAAAACCTGCTCGGCCAGGAGAACAACGGGTTCATCTACCTGATGCAGGAGCTTCCCTGGGAGCGCATGCAGATCGCGATCGGCGCGGTCGCCAAGGCCGAAGCCGCGATCAGCTGGACAATGGACTACGTGCGCGAGCGCAAGGCGTTCGGCAAGCCCGTCGCCAGCTTTCAGAACACGCGCTTCAAGCTCGCCGAGCTCGCCACCGAAGCGCAGGTCGCGCGTGTCTTCGTCGACCGCTGCATCGAGCTGCTGCTGGAAAAGAAGCTCGACACTGCGACCGCGTCGATGGCGAAGTACTGGACCTCCGATCTCGAGAACAAAATCATCGACGAGTGCCTGCAGCTGCACGGCGGCTACGGCTTCATGTGGGAGTTTCCGATCGCACGCGCCTACGTCGACGCGCGCGTTGCGCGGATCTACGGCGGCACCAACGAAATCATGAAGGAAGTGATCTCCCGCTCGCTCGGGCTGGGAGAAAAATAGGAGGCTGAGATGGCCGAAGCGATGATTTTCGACGCGCTGCGCACGCCGCGCGGCAAGGGCAAGAAGGACGGCTCGCTGCACGAGGTGAAGCCGATCTCGCTGCTTACCGGAGTGCTGAAAGAGCTGCAGAAGCGCCACGACCTCGATACCTCGCAGGTCGACGACGTGGTCATGGGTTGCGTGACACCGGTCGGCGAGCAGGGCTCATGCATCGCGAAGACCGCTGCGCTCGCGGCGGGCTGGGACTGGCATGCCGCCGGCATGCAGCTCAATCGCTTCTGCGCGTCCGGTCTCGAGGCCGTCAATATCGCGGCGCAGAAGGTGCGCTCCGGCTGGGAAGATCTCGTAGTGGCGGGCGGCGTCGAGTCGATGTCGCGCGTTCCGCTCGGCACCGATCGCGGCGCATGGGCGTGCGACCCCGAGACCAGCTTCGAGACGGCGTTCATCCCGCAAGGCATCAGTGCCGATCTGATCGCGACGCTGGAAGAGTTCTCGCGCGACGCGATAGACGAATTCGCACTCGGCTCGCAGAAGAAAGCCGCCGCCGCACGCGACAGCGGCCTCTTCAAGCGATCGGTCGTGCCGGTGCAGGACTCGCTCGGCGGCACGATTCTCGACCACGATGAATTCATCAAGCCGCACACCACGCTCGAAGGTCTCGCGTCGCTGAAGCTCTCCTTCGACCGGATGGGTGAGATGGGCTACGACGCGGTCGCCATCCGGCGCTACCCGCAGGTCGAGCGTATCCGCCATGTGCACACCGCCGGCAACTCGTCCGGCATCGTCGACGGCGCGGCCGCGATGCTGCTCGGCAGCGAGGAAAAGGGCAGGGCCCTCGGCCTCACGCCGCGCGCCCGGGTACTCGCGACTGCGCTTTCCGGCGCCGATCCGACGATCATGCTGACGGGGCCGATGCCCGCGGCACGCAAGGCGCTCGCGAAAGCGAAGATGACGATCGACCAGATCGACCTCTTCGAAGTCAACGAAGCGTTCGCCGTCGTGCCGATGAAGTTCATGAAGGAGCTGGGTGTCCCCGCGGAGAAAGTGAACGTCAACGGCGGCTCGATCGCGATGGGGCATCCGCTCGGCGCGACCGGCGCGATGATCCTCGGCACGCTGATCGACGAGCTCGAACGTCGCAAGCTCCGTTACGGCCTCGCCACGCTGTGCGTCGGCGGCGGCATGGGGATCGCGACGATCGTCGAGCGGCTGTAAAAGGGGTCGGACCCCATTTCCATGTCTCCAATCCGCTACGAGAAAGACGCCGATAGCATCGTCACACTGACGTTCGACGCGCCCGGCGCGCCGGTGAACACGATGACCGAGGCGTGGCAGACCGCGTTCGCCGACGCGGTCGCGCGGCTGCAGAAGGAAAAGGACTCGATCGCCGGCGTGATTCTCGCTTCGGCGAAGAAGACGTTTTTTGCCGGCGCCGAGCTGAAGGACGTCCTGAAGTTCGGTCCGAACGACGGCCCGCAGGTGTTCGAATGGATCCAGGGCGTGAAGAAGCACATGCGCGCGCTGGAGAAGCTCGGCAAGCCCGTGGTAGCGGCGGTGGGCGGCACAGCGCTCGGCGGCGGTTGGGAGATTGCGCTCACTGCGCAGTGCCGGATCGTGATCGACGATCCGCGCATCGAGCTGGGCCTGCCCGAAGTCACGCTCGGCCTGCTCCCGGGCGCCGGAGGCGTGACCAAGATGGTGCGCCTGCTCGGCCTGCAGGGTGCGTTCCCCTACCTGATCGAAGGCAAGACGCTGCGCCCGCAGGAAGCGGCGAAGCTCGGCCTCATCCAGGGCCTCGCGGCGAATAACGAGGACCTCTTTCGGATGGCGCGCGAATGGATCGGCGCGAATCCTGCGCCCGTCCAGCCCTGGGACGACGAGAAATACCGCATGCCGGGCGGGTCGCCCTCGAGCCCGCAGATCTCGCAGATGCTGGCGATCGCGCCCGCGATGCTGACCGAGAAGACACGTGGCTTGCTGCCCGCACCCGAAGCGATCATGTCGTGCGCGGTGGAGGGCGCCTACGTCGACTTCGACACGGCGCTGCGGATCGAATCGCGCTACCTCGCGAAGCTCGCGGTCGGGCAGGTCGCGAAGAACCTGATCACGCTCTTCTTCAACCGCACCGCGATCAAATCGGGCGCGAGCGTAAAGGGCCTACGTCCCGCCGACACGCCGCGCTGGAAGGCGCAGAAAGTCGGTGTTCTCGGGGCGGGCATGATGGGCGCCGGCATCGCGTGGGCGAATGCCACGCGTGGCGTTCCGTGCGTGCTGAAGGACGTCTCGACCGAGAAGGCGCAGGCCGGCAAGGGCTACAGCGCGAAGCTCCTAGAGCGGCGCGTGAAGCAGGGCCGCGCCACACAGGCGGAAGCCGAAAAGACGCTGTCGCTGATCCAGCCGACGGAGAACGTGAAGGAGCTTTCCGGCTGCGATCTCATCATCGAGGCCGTGTTCGAGAAACGCGACCTGAAGGCGCAGGTGACGAAGGAAGCCGAGCCGATGCTCGCCGCGAACGGCATCTTCGCTTCCAACACGTCGACGCTGCCGATCAGCGGGCTTGCGGTGGCCTCGCGCAAGCCCGAGAACTTCATCGGCCTGCACTTCTTCTCGCCGGTCGACAAGATGCAGCTCGTCGAGATCATCAAGGGCGCGAAGACTTCGCCCGACACGCTGGCGCGCGCCTACGACTACGTGCTGCAGATCGCGAAGACGCCGATCGTCGTGAACGATGCGCGCGGCTTCTATACGAGCCGTACCTTCGGCACGTTCGTGCAGGAAGGCTGCGCGATGCTCGCCGAAGGCATCCCCGCCGCCGTGATCGAGAACGCGGCGCGCTTCGCCGGCATGCCGGTCGGGCCGCTTGCGGTGATCGACGAGACATCGATGTCGCTCTCGGTGCATGTGATGGAGCAGACCGCCGCCGACCTGAAAGCCGAAGGCAAGCCATTGCCGCCGGCGCACCCGGGGCAGGAAGTGATCCTGCGCATGGTGAAGGAGATCGAGCGGCCCGGTCGCGCCGCGGGCCGCGGCTTCTACGAGTATCCGAAAAACGGGAAGAAATTCCTCTGGCCCGGACTAGCGAAGGCCTTCGGCAAACCGGGCGTCACCTACGACATCGAAGAGCTGAAGGAGCGGATCCTCTACCGCCAGTCGATCGAGACCGCGCGCTGCCTGGAAGAGGGCGTGCTCACCACAGTGCACGACGCGAACATCGGGTCGATCTTCGGCATCGGCTTCCCGGCGTGGACCGGCGGGGCGCTGCAGTACGTGAACCACGTCGGCGCAGCGAAGTTCGTCAAGCGGGCGGACGAGCTCGCGAAGAAGTATGGAGCGCGGTTCGCGGTGCCGAAGATACTCCGGGAGAAATCGGCCAACGGCGAAGCGTTCGCCTGATCTACTTCCGCAGCACCAGCACGTTCCCCGCTACTGAAATCGCCACGCCGACGAACGTGAGCGCCTGCCAGGCGAACCCCTCGAATACCGAGGAGATGAGCAAGGCGACGATCGGCACCATCACCCCTATGTAGGACGCCCGCGAGGGACCGATCCGGCCGAGCAGCTCGAGGAACCCGGCGAACGCGAGGATCGAGCCGAAGACGGTAAGGTAGAGAAGCGATAGCACGTAGGCGGGTGAGGCATCGAACGTCAGGGGCTCGCCGAGCGCGAGCGCCGCGATGAGCGATGCAAGGCCGCCGTAGCCCATGCTCCAAGCCATCGTCGCCCAGCCGTGCAGCTTGCGCTCGTGGTTGCGGTGGGCGACCAGGTTGCCGAGCGTGGTCACGAGCACCGCGCCGGCAGTGAACACCGCTCCGAGCATCACACTACCTCGATGCGTCGCGTGATCGAGCTCCGGCCAGTAAACGAGCGCGACACCGGCGATACCGAGTAGCGCGCCGAGCATCATTCGCGCGTTCATCGCCTGCCCGAACGCGATGCGCATGCCGAACATTGCGAGCAGCGGGCTCGCGGAATAGCCGATGGCAACGAGACCGGAGGCAACGTGCATCTCTGCGCGGTACACGAAAAGATATCCAATGCTGTACATGAGGAAGCCAAGCAACGCGAGGATCGCGTGCTCCGCGACAGTGAAGCGCATCGGCAGCCGCCGTAGCTTGCAGTAAGCAGTGAGCAGGGCCGCCGCGAGCAGGAAGCGGTAGGCGACGCTCGCTTCGACTGCAACGCTGCCGAGCTGGTAGGTGATCGCGAGCCACGTCGTCCCCCAGATGGCGACGCAGCCGGCGAAAACGGTGAGGGTATTCAAGGTGGCGGCATGGGAAAGGCGCGCCATGATACGCTCCCGCGCGCATGTCTCTTCCTCCAGTTCTGCAGCGCCTGCGCATCCCTGTGATCGGCGCGCCGATGTTCATCGCCGGCAACCCGAAGCTCGTGATCGAGCAGTGCAAGGCGGGGATCGTCGGCTCGTTCCCAGCGCTGAACGCGCGCCCGAAGGAAGCGCTCGATGATTGGCTGAGCGAGATCGAAAGCACGCTTGCGGGATGTCCCGATGCTGCGCCCTACGCGGTCAACCAGATCGTGCACAGGTCGAATGACCGGCTCGACCACGATGTAGAGACCTGCATCCGCCACAAGGTGCCGATTACGATCACGAGCCTGCGAGCGCCGAACGACGTGATTCCGCACATCCACGCCTACGGCGGAATCGTGCTGCACGACGTGATCAATGTGCGCCATGCGGAGAAGGCGCTCGAGGCGGGCGTCGACGGGCTGATTCTCGTTTGTGCAGGCGCTGGCGGACACGCCGGAACGCTTTCGCCGTTCGCCCTGATCGGCGAAGTGCGGCGCTTCTTCGACGGCCCGATCGTGCTCTCGGGGGCGATCGCGAGCGGCAACTCGATTCTTGCGGCGCTGGCTGCGGGCGCGGATCTCGCCTATATAGGCACGCGCTTCCTCGCCACGCCGGAGGCAAGCGTCCCTGACCGGTACAAGCAGGAAATCCTGCGCGCGGCAGCCGGGGACATCGTCTACACCGATCTCTTCTCCGGCGTGCACGGCAACTACCTCAAGCACAGCGTGATCGCCGCCGGGTTCGACCCGCTCAACCTGCCAAAGTCCGATCCGAAGAAGATGAATTTCGGCGCCGATTCCGGCGCCGAGAAGAAGGTCTGGCGCGACATCTGGAGCGCCGGGCAGGGCGTTGGACAGATCGACCAGGTCGTGCCGGTGGCGGACGTGGTCGCGCAGCTGGCGCGCGAATACACCGCTGCGCGCCAACGGCTCTCGCTCGCCTCCTGAAAATGGGGTCCGACCCCATTTTTCAAGCCCTTGAATTGGAACGGCGTGGCGCCGTCGCGCACGTGTGGCTGAACCGGCCGGACGCGCGCAATGCGATGAACGACGACATGACGAAGGAGCTGCCGCGCGTCTTCAAGTCCCTGGAGAAGGATGCGTCGGTGCGCGTCGTCGTGCTCGGCGGCAGGGGCAGCGCGTTCTGCGCCGGGGCCGATCTCGGCCGCATGGACAAGGCCGGGCGTGCCGGCGGCACAAAGAATCGCGCGCAGGCCCTGCGCTCGGCGAAGTTCTTTCACGACCTATATGTTTTCCCGAAACCGACCATTGCGCGCATTCACGGACCGGCGTTTGCCGGCGGCATGGGCCTCGTGTGTGCCTGCGACGTAGTAGTCGCGAGCGACGAAGCTGTTTTCTGCCTGCCGGAGACGCGAATCGGTCTCGTACCGGCGATGATCAGCCCGTACGTCACGCGCGCGATGGGCGCGAATGCCGCGCGCAGGTACCTGCTATCTGGCGAGCGCTTTTCGGCTCAGGCCGGCAGGGAGATGGGAATGGTGCACGAGCTCGCGCCTGCTGCCGAGCTCGACGCAGCAGTGGAGCGAGTTGCGCAGGCATTCGTCTCGTGCGCGCCGAACGCGCTTGGCGAAGCAAAGAAACTCCTGCGACACGTGATCGGCGCACCGATCACGCCGCAACTCATCTCACACACCGCTGGGGTGATTGCACGTGCCCGCGCGTCGGAGGAGGCGAGAGAAGGGATCGCGGCGTTCCGGGAGAAGCGGAAGGCGCGTTGGCAGTGAGGGCGATCGAACGAATGGTTTCGATCTAGCAGTCAGGGCGGTTGTAGCGCTGCATGCAAATGCGGCGCAGTAGTTCCTTGTCTTCCCGAACGCGGCGCTCTGCCTCGAGGCGCTCGCGATCCCGCGCCATTTGCTCTTCACGCTGCTTCTGTCGCTCCTCTGCCACTTTCTGGCGTTCAAAGGCGACGCGTTCTTGCGTGCTCCTACTCCTCCAGTTTTGGTCTTCTGCTGCGCGCTGGCGAGCGAATGCCGCATCCTGGCGCTCCCTTTCCATCTGCAGGCGGTGCTGCTCCGTGTTCAGGCGGTGCTGCTCTGCGGCCTCGACCGCCTCAGCTCTCTTCCGGTCAAGTTCCAGTCGCTCTCTTTCGATCGATTGAAGCTTTTCGATCTTCGCGAGCTCCGCTTTCGTCTGGTGATCCGAGATCATCCGATAGCCGACGAAGGCCACGATCGTAAGAGCGATCGCGCCGATGATTAGCGTTTTCCTGGACTGCCCTTCGTCGGGGGACACGTCGTAGAGCCCCCGGACGGTAGAACTGGCCGCCCTCGCAGCGGGCGGCGAGTCGAGCGAGACATCGTAGAGGCTTCGGCGCGTCGCATCGGAGAGGGTCTGGTATGCCTCACGCACGGCGGTCAATTGAATGCGGGCGTCATGGTCGCCCCCGTCCGCCTTCGCTTGAAAATGGTTTCGGAGTCTTTCGTAAGACGCGTGGATCGCCTCGGCGCTTGCGGTGCGGCTGACCTCGAGGACGTCGTACAGAGTTTTGCGCATCTTTACCCCCCGGCTGGCGCTTACAAACCCGAACGCGCAAAATACTACTAGAAGTTGGGACAAATCCCAATCCTGAGAATGAGCGAGCGAAGCGCAGGCGTTGCGAAATCCGCAAAGGGGTCGGCTACCCGGTGGGTGGTGACCGGCTGCGCCGCGTGGAGCGCAGTATTCGCGATAGCGCCGGCGCTCGGTGACACGATCTACCGCTACAAGCTGCCAGACGGCAGCGTTGTGTACGCGGACGCGCCGCTCTCGCAGGGCGCGCTGCAGCGCGTTCTGAAAACCACCCGTCGGACGCCAGGCGAACTCTGGGCACGCTGGGCCGACTCGGAAATCCACGCCTACGACGCACGTGCTCGCTACGAGTTTTATGCTCATGAGCGAGCGATGGCGTATTCGAGGATGCGCATGACAGCGGCGGAGACGGCGCTCATCCGCGCCGAGCGCTATCGCGACGCCGGCGCCGAGCCGTTACCGGGGGAGCGCGTCGGGAACGTCAATGGCACCAGTCGGCTTCGGCAGGAGTACTTCGCGCGCCAGCGCGGTCTGGAGCGCGCCCTGCAGGACGCGCGCCTCCGCATGGATCGGGCAGTCGCGGAAGACTCGCGGTCGCGGTAAGGAAGGGCGCGCAGATCTGCGGCCGGCGCGTGCCTTCATCGTTGCGCAGTTGAACGGAAACACTAGAAACGTAAGCCACTTCGTGGCAGCAAAACGTCATGCGGCCCGAATGCGACCTCTCCGCCGGCCGCTGACGTTATATATCGGTAGAAGCAGATTCTCCGACACATAAGCGCGTCGTCACATCTTGTGTCGCTCACGCAAGCTCCACCCTTTTTGTTCCAGATCCGCCCGTTGCGACTCGTTTCGAAGGTCGGCTAGAACTCGTCCGCAAAACGGCGGACTGCGCTCAGTATTCTTCTGACGCTACCTCGGTAACTACCCGACGCAAGAAATCGTTGGACAGGCAAATTCCGTAGTCTTAGATTTGTCCGACGCTCACGCGATCGGGACGACAGAGTATCCGATCGAGTGAGCGAACTGCGGCGCCCGCAGGCGGGCGCCAGGGTTAGCTTTCTTGCTGCGGGGGATGCATGACGGCGCCATACCTCGTCGCCGATTTTGCGAGACGCTTCGAGCCTGAGGACCCGGTCCCGGTTGAGCGCGCGTTCGACAAACCGGACGCGACGATCCGCGGCTTCGAGCAGCAAACACCTCGTTTCGGCTTTCGCTGGTTCATACCAGCGCTCGCCCGTCATCGCGGAATCTGGCGAGACGTATTACTGGCCTCGCTCGCCATGCAAGTCATCGCCCTGGGCACACCCCTGCTTAGTCAGGTGACCATCGACAAAGTCATCGTCCACCACACGTACGCAACGCTCCTCACGGTAGCGATCGGGCTCGCGATGTTCCTCGTCTTCAATGCGCTGATGGCATACCTCCGACAGTATCTCCTCTCGCACACTGGAAACCGCGTCGATGCCGTCCTCGCATCGGATGTGCTCGGTCACCTTCTCCGGCTGCCATTGCCTTACTTCGAGCGTCGTCCTACGGGCACCACGGTCGCGCGGCTGCAGGCGGTAGAGACCATTCGCGAATTCATCACCGGCGCGACAATGGGCTTTCTGCTCGACGTGCCTTTCCTGGTGATCGCCCTTGTGGTGATGTTCATGTATTCCTGGCAGCTCTCGCTGATCGCCGTAGGGTGCGTATTGCTGCTTGCTTTTCTCAGCGCCTTGGTCACGCCGGTACTGCGCGAGCGCCTCAACCGTCAGTTCATGCTCGGCGCCCGGAACCAGGCATTCGTCACGGAATACGTTTCTGGTGCTGAAACCGTGAAGGCGTTGCAGGCCGAGCCTTTGCTCGAGCGCCGCTACGGTGATTACCTCGCAGACTACCTGTCATCGGCTTTCGCGACGCGTAACCTCGCCAACGGTTACCACGTGGCCGCAGGAGCGCTCGAGCAGGCGATGACGGTCGCGATCCTCGTCGTCGGTGCCTTGCTCGTGATGCGCGGCGAGGGGTTCACGATCGGCATGCTCGTCGCGTTCCAGATGTTCGCTGCGCGCATGGCACAACCGATGCTCCGAATTGCGGGCCTGTGGCACGAATTCCAGCAGGCAAACATAGCGGTGAAGCGCTTGGGCGACATCATGGACGCGCCTACTGAACCGCATTCGCCGTCGTCGCCCCGGACTCCGGCCGAACCGGCTGGCAAGATCGAGCTGCAAGGCCTCTCCTTTCGGCATTGCGAGGACCACCCTTTCCTGTATCGCAATCTCAGCGTCGCCTTTCCTATCGGTGCGCTGATTCTGCTGACAGGCCCTTCAGGCTGTGGCAAAAGCACGCTCGCGAAACTGATGCTCGGCTTCTATCAACCCACCGAAGGACGGCTCCTGCTCGATGGGCACGATCTGCGTCACCTTTCGGCGAACGAACTCCGTCAGGCGTTCGGCGTGGTCCTCCAGGACACCGTGCTCTTCGCCGGCACGCTCCACGACAACCTTGCGATGGCGCATCCTGGCGCTTCGTTCGAGGAGATCGTCGCTGCATGCAGGAAGGCTGAGATCCACGACGCGATCGAGCGGCTGCCGCAAGGCTATCGCACCGAGATCGGCGAGCACGGCGTCGGTCTCTCGGGTGGTCAGAAGCAGCGCATCGCGATCGCCCGCGCGCTTCTCAAGAAGCCGAGGATTCTGATTTTCGACGAAGCGACGAGCGGTCTCGATCAACGAACTGCCGAGAGCCTTGCTCGCACGATCAGCCAGTTAAAGGGCTCCGCGACGATCCTTTTCATCGCGCATCAAGTGCCGCCGGGATTGGCGGTAGATGAAGCGTTCCGGTTTGGGGCGAAGGCGGTGGCACGCCCCGAGGAGACGCAGTGACGATCTACCAGATCGGTAGCATCGTCTCGTTCCTCTACTGGGGCGTCGCGGCGCTCGCGCTGGGTGCCGTCTTGTGGAAGGTCCGCCCGACGCGTCGCAAGATCATCTGGGCCTGCGTCGTGGCCGTCGCTTTCGGAATCCTGCCAGGAACCGCGTACTTCGAGGCCAGCCGTGGGGCCGAGTTCCGCAAAGCCGCGTCAGCCCGATATCAGCAGCTTTGCAAGGAAAAAGCGGGCGAGAAAATCTACAAGGTCATAGACAACGTGGACGGTGTCTACCTGATGCGGCCGCGCCAGGTTGCGGGTAAGGAACTCTACGATCAATTCTGGATGGGCGACCCGTATGGGTACTCGGCACTCGAGGCAGAGGTGCCGGGAGGCACGCTTACCGCGGATCGGAGTGGTAAGACGATATCCGGCGAAAAATTGACTCCGATCACGGGCTATCAATACGTAGAAATGCCCAACTCCGGAGTCGCTAGTGATCCCCTCGCTCCGAAGTATGTCCGCGAAGAGAGAAAGCCTGGGGGAACGGAAGGCGAAATCTTGCGGGTCCTATCGAATGAACGGCTAAGCCGGTATGGATTGGATTGGCAGGATGTGTCTACACCGGAAGATCGACGGTATTGGATTGCCGGTGGTCGTATGCGGGTTATCGACCTTGCGACCAATGAAGTCATCGCCGAGCGAGTTGGTTTTGTCGTCGATCCAGGGAAGGGTAGTGACAGCGGCGGCAGAACCCCGTGGCAGATCTCGCAGCACTACGCTTGCCCGCCTTTTGAGCACGATCTTCACAAGGCAAAAGAGTTCCTCGCAAAGGTCCTGAAATCATCTAGGAAATCTGTCTATGCCAGCTAATCGTGTGAACGAATACCTTTCCTTCGCTAACTTGCAAATGGCCGCGGAAGCCCTTCTTGTGGGTCTGCCAACCGATAAAGACTCCGCCGAATACAAGCAGGAGTTGACGAAGCGCCTAGTCGCCGGAAACGGCCACGCAAGCAGATTTTCGCAGGAACAAGCTCGTCAGTTTGCCGAGACCTACATAGTCATCGACCACAAGGCCAATACCCAAACCGGCTTCAGCGGCACATTGTTCAAGAATCGGGACACCGGCGAGCTGACGTTGTCCCTCCGGTCGACCGAATTCATCGACGATTCTGTCCGCGACAACAAAGCCACCAATCAGCTCGAGATACAGCGTCTTGGTTGGGCACTTGGGCAGATTGCCGATATGGAGGACTGGTACCGCGCGCTCAAGAGCAACGCGCTTGTGGGGCCCGATACCGTCTTCAACGTCACCGGCTATTCGCTCGGCGGTCATCTCGCAACCGCGTTCTCGCTCCTACGCAGCGAGGCGGGAGAATTTGGGCGCATAGCTCACGTCTACACCTTCAATGGTGCTGGCGTCGGTGGACTGCTTCCCGGAAAGCAGTTGACCGACATGATCGCCAGATTCGTGCGCATGCGCGACGACCCGGCTTCGATCGATTGGACAGGCTTCTCGGAATTTGACCGAGCATTCATATTTTCAAAAGCAAACAGCCGCATCCAGGACATCATCGATGAGCAGAATCGTCTAAGTGCGTTTACCCAAACTTTTTTCAATCCACCGCTTCAAAGCATTCGCGATCAGGTCTCCCAGAAGGACTTGGCGTATCAAGTCGCAGCGCTGCTCGCAGCGATGGACACCATTCCGTCTTCCCAGTTCTTTGCCTCCGATGTGAACACGATTCCGGTTCAGAGGATATTCGCGCCGACGCTCTTCGGGAACATGACTGAGATTTTCGGTCAAGATGGCGGTCAAGGTGGTGCCTCGTTCGTCGCTTTCAGCGGAATTCACTACGGAGCGAACTCCGTCCCGGTCTATATCGAAGACCAGCCGCTCATTCGTGGGAACGTGCTCGGTGCTCTCACGTTGAACCTACTGCGGGACAACCCAAGCCAAAACGACTTTGGCGACACGCACAGCCTTGTCCTACTGGTCGATTCCTTGAGTGTAATGAGCACCCTCGCGGAGTTAGACCCGACCCTTACCCAGGATGCGATGGAACGCATATTGAGATCGGTGTCCAACGCCAAAGCCTCGTCGCTCCTATTCACCCAAGGTCGGGCGGAAGGGGACACGCTTGAGCATCTTCTGGCGGCATTGGGCGATTTGACTGAAGCGAGGGCGGATCCGGCCTGGAAGCGTTTGTCACCCAACCTCAGCGGCAATAGTTGGTGGCAGCTCGAAGACGGTATCGCGAATACCGGGCGCAACACGTTTCACTCGAATCTACGGTTGGTAAACGATCGCATCAAAGGTCTCACGATCGATTCAGAGCTCGGGTTCACCGTAGTGCCGCTGGATGAATGGAGCGCAAATGATTTGACCGGCACTGCGACCGACCCCCTCGGCGTCGCTTACCGCTACGCCCTCAAGCAGGGCAATCCGTTCGCGGTCGCAGGCCAGATGCCGATATACGCCAGCCCGTTGTATGCGAATTTCGATCGAGATCTAGCCGCTGAGGGTCTCACGAGTGAAGAGATCCGGGACCGGTCTGCCATGCTCGCATGGTCGATGCTTCGGAACATTCGAAACGAAGGTGATCTTGTCGTCACGCCGCAGGCAACGGAGTTCGCACATTTTTCCGACGCCCGGCGCCGCGAGAACATGCCGGTACTCGATTTCCGAGTGGCGCCGGAGCCAATTCAGAGCAATGTCGTCTTTCGCGAGATCAGCTTTGGCGCAGGATCGGTCGACTTGCTCTATGGCGATGACCTCTCGGATCGGCTCTATGGCGGGATCGGCACGGACTATTTGACCGGAAAGAGCCAAAACGACCACCTCGAGGGTGGTACAGGGTTGGATCTCTATCAGTATCGCGCTTTCACGGTTCTTGGGTCCATTTCGAACGACGGCGCCGACACCATCCGCGATACCGACGGCCGAGGCGTGATCCGCTACACGCTTGGCCAGAGCAACGTCTTCTCCAGCACGTATACGAGCACTGTGATCGCCGACGCGAGCGACAGGCGGAGCGACACCGAATGGCGCAGTGCGGACGGCAAGTTCATCTACGTCACCAGCCCGAACGCGGAGGGCCACACCGACTTGACGGTCACTTTCTCAGACGGCGCTGGCGGCGCGATTACGCTGAAGGACTTTCGCGATGGAGACTTCGGAATCCGGCTGCGCGGACCGGTCGGACCACCCGCTGGCGCGGCGCGGACGTTCTACGGCGACAGGCAGAACTGGGACTCCGATCCCAGTCAGGACGGGGTTCAGCCCCAACTGGACGGGTTCGGTAACTACGTGCGGGCGGACGGACAGGACGGGCGCCCCGACCTCGCGGAGTTGGATCGAGCCGATGACTTCTACGGCAGCGATCAGGACGAGGTAGAGCGTTTTGCTACCTCGGGCGGCAACGATGTTGTGCATGCCGACGGCACAGCCGGGCAAACGGGAGGCGCGGACCTCATAGAAGCGGGAGCTGGGCGCGACGTCGTCTGGGCAGGCCCGGGCGACGACTTCGTCGAAGGCGGAGCCGATGGGACTTCGATCGAGCTCGCCGGGGGGCAAAGCACGGCCGTTGCCGGCGGCGACGTTGTGAACTCAGGACCTGGGAACGACGCTGTCTACGGGCTTAATCACATCGAGCTTGCCAGCGCGATCCGCAATTCCGAGTCCGAAACTTCTCTGAATTTGAAAGGTGACTTCCTCTCATCTGGCGATGGCAACGACCGGCTGATCGGTTCGACGGAAAACGACGCGCTACTCGGCGGGTCAGGCGACGACGTTTTGCTTGGCGGCGCCGGAAACGACAACCTGTGGGGCGATCTTGCGCACGGATCGGACACCTTGGCGTGGTCCGCGACTCGGTCGGTCCTTCCTCCAAGCGAGGGGACACCGCAGCGAACCTTCGATATCCAGTTCACCAATGTCCTGATTGCGCCGCTTCCTCAAGGCGGCGGCGACGCGATCTACGGTGGGGCGGGCGCCGATTGGTCCTTCGGCGGCGGCGGAGACGACTTCATCGACGGCGGATCCGGCGCCGATGTCAGTTTTGGCCAGGCGGGTTCCGACATTCTTATAGGCGGAGCGGGCAACGACGTTCTGAGTGGCGATGACCCAGCGACCGTGTTCGGCGAGCAAGAGGGCGCCGACTACGTCGACGGTGGTGCCGGCGACGATGAGCTGTTCGGCAACGGCGGTGAAGACATCCTTGTCGGCGGCCCGGGAAAGGACACCCTCGTCGGCGGCGCCGGAAAGGACATCTACGTTTTCGGCAAGGGGGATGGCGTCGGCGGCGACGTCGTGTTCGATACGCCCGCGCACGCGAATGATCCCGAGAAGAGCGAGCTCGTTCTCGGTGATGGCGTTAAGCCGACCGACGTCAAATTCTTCCCCGGAAGCCTGGGCATCGATCTGGGTCCGTCGGATCCGGAGGACCCCAGTTCTCCTCACGATGTCATTCACTTCGGGGGCTTTGATCCTTTCAACCCGTATGCGACACCAGTGCTCGGTGCAATCCACTTCGCCGACGGCGCGAGCATGACTTTCGATGACATCCTCGCACAGGGATTCGACATCGACGGCACGCAGGGCGCGGACAACGAGCACCTCGGCGGCGCCACGCTGCGCGGCACAGCAGTCGTAGATCGAATCCGCGGCTTCGGCGGCGACGATCTGCTGGTCGGGCTTGCCGGCGATGACGTGCTCGACGCGGGCGATGGGGCGGACGAGCTTCAGGGCGGGGACGGGAACGACAGCCTCGCCGCCGGCGCCGGATCCGACAACCTTTTCGGTGAGGCCGGCGACGACACGATCTCGGGCGGCGACGGCAACGACGTTCTTGTTGGCGATGCCGGCAACGACGTGCTCGGTGGCGACGCGGCACCCGACTCGATGTGGGGCGGCGCGGGCGACGATGCGCTCTATGGAGACAGCGAGAACGATACGCTGTACGGCAATGACGGGGCGGACACGCTCGAAGGCGGCTCGGGTGACGATACGCTCTACGCCCACGCGTTCGTCTTCGTCGATGGGGTTCCCATGCTCAACCCGCTCGACGATGACGCCGCAGATGTTCTGCGCGGCGACAGCGGCGACGATTATCTGAATTCGGGCGGCGGCGGGGATTGGCTCGAAGGCGGGTCGGGAGCCGATGTTCTCGACGCGGAAGCGGGCGACGATGTGCTCGCCGGTGGCCCAGGCAACGACGGATTGCAGGGTGGAGCGGGAAGCGATTTCTATGTGTTCAATTTGGGCGACGCCCACGATACGCTCTACGATGCGGGCCCCAATACGGTCACGTTCGGCGCCGCGATCGATGCTGCGAGCCTATCGCTTTGGCAGACGGGGTCCGACCTCAACATCGGCCATTTCAATGGCACCGACGTGCTCACCGTCGCGAACTGGTACGCAAACGCCGACCCTGCTGTTTCCGGATTCGAGTTTGCCGACGGCAGCGTCTGGAGCTCGACGTTCGCCGGCGCCGAGGGCGCGAAGACAAAGCGGGGGACGCCGGGAAATGACTCGATCTTCGGTGGAGCGATTAACGAGACGATCTCCGGCCTGGGCGGCAACGACCAGCTCTTCGGCAATGGCGGCGCTGACACACTCGCAGGCGGAGCGGGCGACGACACGACGAGCGGTGGCGACGGCGCCGATACGTATCGGTTTGAGTTGGGGGACGGGCGCGATGTCGTGATGGAAAGCGGACAAGGCGCAGACGCGCTGCTGTTCGGCCCTGGAATCGCCAAGGCAGACGTCCAGGCTTCGCGCGCCGGCAACGACCTCGTGCTTGCGCACCTCAACGGCACGGACAAGGTCACGATAAAGGACTGGTTCAACGATGCCACGAAGCAAGTCGAGTCGATCACGTTCGTCGCAACCGGGCAGGCGTTCACCCCATCCGAGCTGATCGATCCATTCCTGTTGCTTAGCGGCACACCGGCAGCCGATTTCCTCTCGGGCGGCAGCGCGTACGGCGAAACGATCCTGGGCCTCGCTGGCAACGACGAGTTGCACGGTGGCGGGGGCAACGACTCGCTGACCGGCGGCCTCGGCAACGATAGCCTCTTCGGCGAAGGCGGTAACGATCGCTACTTCTTCGTCGCCGGCGATGGGCAGGACGTCCTCGCCGACCCGACCGGGCTCAACGTGATCCAGTTCGGGCCGAATCTCGCGAACAAGGCGAGCATCGGCGCCTCCGGGTTCGATCAGCTCATCTCATTCACCGGAACGAACGACAGCATTCTCGTCAAGACGGGCGGATTTTTTCCAACGCTTGCGTTCGAGCTCGTCGGCACGAACGGCGCCGACAGTCTCACTGGCAGCGATTACAAGGACATCGTCAGCGGGCTCGGCGGCAACGACTCGGTCAAGGGCGGGCAGGGAATCGACGAAATTCACGGCGGACCAGGGAACGACGTACTGGAAGGCGGGCTGCACATCGACGACCTGTGGGGCGACGATGGCGACGATCTGCTCGATGGCGATCTGCTCAACGATCCGTTCGCGATCGAAGGCGGATACATCACTCGTTTCCGTGGTGGACCGGGCAACGACACGATGTACGGCAGCACCGCCGCAGACTCGTACTACTTCGATCCCGGCGACGCCCAAGACGTCGTCGTCGACGAGCCTCTCTTCGCCAACGGGTTGTGGCGCTACAGCTTGAGCGACGACCTGATCTTCGGCTCGGGAATCACTGCGGATGCGATCGGCGCCCATCCTTTGGGCGCCGACCTGGTCGTCGACGTGAGCGCGACAGACCGCGTCACGCTGAAGAACTGGCTGGGCGATCCCAAGTATCGGGTCGACGTGTTCCGGTTTGGCGACGGCTCGAGCATGAACGAAACCCAGATCGCCGACCTGATCAACGTGCGGCAAGGCACCTCCGGCAACGACACTCTTACCGGCTCCGATGCAGGTAGCGAACGGATGTACGGAAAGGCCGGCAATGACACGCTTACGGGTCTCGGCGGCGACGATCTGCTGGACGGCGGGGTGGGAAACGACCTTCTGGACGGCGGCGCCGGAAACGACACCTACATCGTCAGGCCCGGCGACGGAGCGGACCTGATCAGAGAGACCGCCGGATCGGATGCGATCCAGTTCGGCACGGGAATCAGCGCTGGGAACGTCACGCTCGAGCGCTCGGGAAACAATCTGCTGCTGCGCGGACCGGTCGGCAATGACACCGTAGCGATCGAGAATTTCCTGAAGGATTCCAACTCGCGGATCGAGACGTTCCTGTTCACCGACGGCAGCTCGCTTCCTGATTCGGGCACGATCGTAGAGCAGCTGACCTCGATCCGCGGCACTCTATCCGCTGACAGCCTTGTGGGCACGGTGTATGCGGACCGCCTCTATGGCATGGACGGAAACGACACTCTTTCCGGAGGCGGCGATGATGATGTTCTGAACGGCGATGCCGGAAACGATTCGCTTGGCGGCGGCGCTGGTGCCGACCTGCTTGCTGGAGGCGTCGGTCTCGACCGCTATCAGTTCAACCTAGGCGATGGGAGCGACACGGTCTCCGACCCGGACACCGGCAACGTCGTGCAGTTCGGCGTCGGCATTGCACCGCAGAACACGGTCACGACGCGCACGGGCGACGATCTTCTGCTCAGCGTCTCCGGTACCGCTGACCGCCTTTCGATTCCCGGGTACTTTGTAGGCTATCCCGTTGCGGAGTTCCGTTTCACGGACGGTACGGTGTGGAGCGTCGACGCGATCAAGACCAAAGTCACTACACCCACGAGCGGTGCCGACACCCTGATCGGCTTCGAAACGAACGATTCCATCTCGGGTCTCGCCGGCGCGGACACGATCTACGGCCGAGGCGGTAGCGATACGCTCGACGGCGGGCTGGGCTCCGATGCGCTGTACGGCGAGGATGGCAACGACACCCTGATCGCCGGCATGGGCGAATCGAAGAACGCCGCGGTTTCGAACAGCCTCTACGGCGGAAACGGCGACGATGTCCTGATCGGTGGCGGCAACGTGAACAGCGTCGAGCGTCTCGACGGCGGCCCGGGCGCCGATCTGCTACTGGGCGGAATTGGCCAGGAAATCATCGACGACACGGGCTACGATGGCCGCAATGGCCTTCTGTTCGGCGGCGCCGGCGCGGACACGATGCGCATGTACGGCGGAGCGGGCGCGCTCGCCATCGGCGGCGCTGGGAACGATCGGATCAGCGGTGGACTCGGCGCAGGTGTGGCCAAGACGCGAATTATTGTCGCTTTCAATAAAGCAGATGGAATCGAGACGGTCGATCAGCTTGCTTTCGGAAGCACGATCACGGTTGGGGGCGGAGCGCTGTACGGCAACCTGTCGCTCGAAGTCTCGGGAACCGGATTGCGGCTCAAGACGGCATCGAGCAATTACGTCTATCTCTCCGACTGGTACTCCGGCACCGGCGGCAAATCGGTTGCGACGCTCCAAGTGGTGATCGAAGGCACAAGAGACTATAAGCCCACCTCGTCCAATCCGATGAACAACGCCAAGATTGTCGCGTTCGACTTCATCGGCCTGGTAAGCGCCTTCGACGCCGCCCGCGCCGCAGGTAAAACCTTTGATGTCGCTGCCAATCTCGCTTCGCATCGCATTTGGAGCAGCAATACGGATGCGATCGGTGGGGTGATGACGTATCAGTACGCGAAGAGCGGGTCGCTCGGGACCCTGACCCACGAGCAGATGCGTGCGGTACTCGATGCAGCAGCATTTGGGGGCAGCCCGCAGCCGATCACGGGGGCTGCGAGCCCAATGGCTTCGGCAGAGGACGTTGCCGCGACCTTTTCTACGCAGGAGGGTGCCATGCTCGCGACACGCAGTTCGGCCGGTGAGCCGGATATGCGAACGGAGAGCGCGCAGGACTCAGTCGAAAGCGCACGGAGTGTGTCGCTCGGCAAGAGCACAGACCATGGCTTTCCGGCCGCTCAAGCTACTGGGTACGGGGATTTCGCCACGCGCGCGGGAATTCGTGCTCTTCCATCCCCGCCCGTCGACCTTGCGAACGCGTCGGTGCATGCAGATGCATGGCGGCGCGTGGCCCGCGGCCTGCCGGTGCATCTCAAGGACGACGGCGAACCCGGCCTTGCCGCACATACGCGGGGCTGGAATGAAACGATCGTCAGGGGATCAGGCGTTTCCGCGTCTGTGGTCGCCGCAGTGGGGATCACGGATGCTGGGCTGCACCGATTGCTGCCGTTCGATGGATTGAAGGAAGGATTTGCGCAGATCGCCTAGCGAACGGAACGCGGTCCCGGGCAGGGCGATCTCATGCGAGACTTTTCTCCGGCGCTGTTGCGCCTAGAGGCGACAGCGCCATCCCCGCTTGGGCGCGCGGTACTGTACGCGTTGCTTGCGCTGGTGGCCGCCACCGTTCTCTGGGCCTCATTTGCCCAACTTGACATCGTTGCCGTGGCAGATGGGAAGCTCGTTCCCGCCGGCTACCTCAAGATCGTCCAGCCCCTCGACCAGGGCGCCGTGAGGGAAGTCCTCGTGCGTGAGGGTGAACGGGTTGAGAAAGGTCAAGTGCTCGCCCGGATGGACGCTGTGTCCAGCGCCGCCGACGGACGCGCGCTCGCCACCGACTACTACGCAAAGCGGCTGACAGTGCGCCGGGTGGATGCGCAGCTGGCAGGTAGATCCCTTGCTCGCGAGGCTGATGATCCACCTGCCGCACACGCGCAAGCTGAGGCACAACGCGCTGCCAACGTTGGCGCCTACGAGAATGCCCTTGCACAGGAACGCAGAGTACTGGAACGCGCACGGCACGACCTCGCGGCGGCGGAGGAGGTCAGATCAAAGCTGCTGCAGGTGCTGCCACATTACCGCGAGCAGGAGATGGCGTACGAGAAGCTCGCACGTGACGGCTATGCAGGTAGTCTCTTGAAGTCGGAAAAAATGAACGCGCGGATTGAAAGGGAACAGGACCTTCGGAGCCAGGAGTTTCTGATTGCCGCTGCTCGCGCGACGATCGCGCAGTCGGAATCACGGCTTGCCCAGATAGGGGCGGACTACCGACGGCAGCTGCAGGCCGAACGCGCGGAGGCCGCGCCTCAAGCGGACCGCCTGCGCGAGGAGCTTGCCAAGCACGCACACCGCCATGCATTGCTCGAGTTGCGGGCGCCGCAGGCGGGTGTCGTAAAGGACTTGGCCACCCACACGCCAGGCACCGTCGTCGCCGCTGGAACGATCCTCATGACGTTGGTTCCTCAAGGAGAGGAACTGCGAGCGCAGGTCTGGGTCGCCAACGACGACGCGGGCTTCGTCCGGACGGGACAGCACACGAAGCTCAAGCTCGCCGCGTTCCCCTTTCAGAAATACGGCATGGCAAGAGGAACGGTCGTCCAGCTGAGTGCCGACGCGACCGAGGCGCCAAGCCCAAACACGCAATCGAACGCGCTCGCGGGACGTGAACGCCCGGTGGGTGCGCTCGCGTTCCGAGCGTTGATCGATCTGGAAAGCCAGGCTTTCGAAGCCGATGGGCGACACTATCACCTGATTCCGGGCATGCAACTTACCGCCGAAATCAACCTGGGTACGCGCACTGTGCTCGAGTATCTGCTCTCACCCGTGCAAAGGGCATTCCACGAGGCCGGCCGGGAACGATGAATCGAGTTTCGTATGAGGGAGGATCGGCCGTTGACATACGGGCCACTGGGGCTTCGTCTGATTAGAGGCTTCAATGACGAAAGCCTGTCCGGAAAATTGGAAGGGTATCGATGTTCTCGGTTGGGGCTGCAATGGCGGGTAATTTACCGAATAACACCCGATCAGCAGCTATTTCGAGTCGCCTCGATCACGCCGCATGACTATCGGAGGCTCTAAATGAAACAGTTCCACGCCGCTAGGAAGCGCATTCGTGTCTCAGTAGGTGAATCCGTGCGCATTGTTCGCGAACTGCAGGGCCTAAGCCAAAACCAGCTCGCGGAGCGCACAGGGATTCCGCAATCAACGCTCTCGGCGATCGAGAATGACCGTGTCAGCCTGGGAGTGGAGCGCGCAAAGGTGCTTGCTCGAGCGCTGAAATGTCATCCGGCCGTGTTGGTTTTCCCGGGCTGGGAAAATCATCTTGCGTCTGTCGCATGATCGGGTACCTCACGCGCACGCCCGCGCTTCGACGCCACTAAACGTTGAGAGAAAGCCCTCTCAAGTCTGAGGCGTCCCCGTATCTTCGCGCCCCTCCTTCACTCCCGCCCGTGCTGCGACGGCGAGCGCCTGGTACTTCGCCCGGAAGGCGTCGAGATTGTCTTCATCGAGCTCTTCGAGATCCAAAAGAACGTTGTGCGCACCCTGCGTCGCGCGAATGAGCTCGTCCAGCTTGACCTGGATCGCTTCGGTGTCGCGATTCTGAGTGCTTTGAATCAGGAAGACCATCAGGAATGTCACGACCGTGGTGGCGGTGTTGATCACCAGCTGCCACGTGTCGCTGAAGCCGAAGATCGGACCGCTGATCGCCCACGCCAGAACCAATACGACGGCGGTGACAAATACCTTCGGCCGACCGCAGAAGCGCGACGCTGCCTTGGCAAAGTTGGAAAACCAGGTGGTGTCGCGCATAAAAAAAAGGGACGCACGCCATTCTAATGGAGTACGTCCCTATTTTGGACCTACCCAAATAACGGGGTACGTCCCTATTTCCAGTGTCCCTTACATCGGGCGCTCTGTCTTGCGCTTCTCGAATTCCTTTTCGCAGATCTTGCCCCACTCATCGACCTGCTTCTCGGCCTCATCCTTCGCGATGCCGTAGCTCTTCTGCACCTTTCCGATGAGCTCGTCGCGCTGGCCGGCAATGACGTCCAACTCGTCGTCCGTCAGTTTTCCCCACTTTTGCTTCGCCTTGCCCTTCAATTGCTTCCAGTTACCTTCCACGCGATCCCAATTCATATTTGCTTCCTCCAATAGGTACTTTCTTCAAGTCTCCCTGTCAGCTTCAGGCCGCCGCCGCGTGACGCCGGCCTGCGAGGCGCGATTCCACGGCGCGCCAATCCACGTTGGAAAGAAAAGCCTCGATGTACTTCGGCCGGTCCTTCGCCGCGTAGTCATGGATGAAGGCGTGCTCCCAGACGTCCATGACCAGGAGCGGCACGAAGCCGGCGATGTGCCCGGACTCGTGCATCTCGATCCACTGGTTGCATAGATGCCCGGTCGCCGGGTCCTGGCAGCACACCGCCCAACCCACGCCGCGCATCTTTCCGACCGCCACGAAATCCGCTTCCCATTTCTGGTAGCTCGGCCAGCTCGCGTCGACCGCCTCGCGGAACGGCGAGCCGCGGGCAGGCCCGCGTTCCCCGTGCTTGCGCAGATTGCCGAAGTAGTACTCGTGCAGGACCATGCCGTTGTGCTCGAAACCGAGCCGGCGTTTGAGCTCCGAAAACTCAAGCATTTTCTTTTCGTCCACCCCGCCGTTTTTCAGGAGCTCGGCAAGCCTTGCGGTCAGGGCATTGGTCTGTGCGACGTAGCCTTCGTACAGCTTGAAGTGCTGCTCGAGGGTCTCATCAGAGATTCCCTTGAGTCCGCTCAAATCGAAATGTCGTGCGTTGTAGCGCATGGCTCAAACCTCCGTGGTCGTCAGCGCGCCGGCCGGTGCTCGGGCGACGCGGCCCGCGAATGCGACGCGTGCACGCACTCCTCGTGACCGCAGCGGCATGGGTCGGCGGGTCCCGCCGTCCTGCAGGAGTCGCTGCAATACGGCGTGGTACCGGGCACCATGCAATGGCACTGCGGGTGGCTGCATTGCATCGGCTTCGTGGGCTGGGTCATGTTGCACCTCGTTTCCGCAAAGGAGAGCGTGCCGAGCGCCGAGCGGGCCGTCTAGTCGCGCGCAAGCGAACGCCAGGTAGCTTCGCAGCTACGAACAACCGTCCGGTCGCGGGCGAGCCTAAGCCGCGTAGCTGTACCAGCTACGCGCGCTGTAGTGCTTTACCCGACGCGCTTAGCGACGGTTGCTCAACAGCAGCGCACCCAACACCGCGCCGACGAGCGCGGCGGCGCCGATCACCCGCCACGGATTGGCGCGCACATACTCCTCGCCCATCGCAACGGTGCGATCGAAGCCCGCGATGGCAGAGCTTTGCGCGTCCGCGACCCGGTTCTTGAATTGGTCGAGCGTGCCCTTGAACTTGCTGCGAGCGCCAGCAATGGTTTCGCCCGAATACGCCGCGGTGCAAGAAAGCAATTCCTCCGCGTCGGACACGAGCGTGTTGAAATCCGAAGCGAGCTGGTCCTTCGCCCGCAGAAATTTCTCCGTGCCGCTAGGCACAACTCTCGCCACCTTTCCATTACCCATGTTCGCCTCCTTTTTATCCTCGACGGGTCAGGCCCAGAATTGCGGCCACGACAAAAATGATCAGAAATATGAAGAACAAGATCTTCGCGATCCCGGCTGCGCTTGCAGCGATACCGCCAAAGCCGAAGATGGCCGCAACCAGGGCGATCAAAAAAAACACTGCAGCCCAGTACAGCATGATGTCGTCCTCTTTGAAGAGGGCACCCAACGCCGTACTGGCACTGCGGTGCCCGTACTTATGAAAGACCTCGGTACACCCGGTGCAGTTCCCTCGATCGTGGGGACCGGGAAAAGATAGTTGCGAGCGGACGAGCCGGCGCTAATTTGTAGGTGTCGGTCCTACACCGCTGCCCTGTTTTTTCAGCAATCGCCGCGCGGCGCCCGCAAAGGGCCAGAAGTACATGCGCGCGAGCGTGTGATAGCGCCCATCCGTGTCGTCGCCCAGGCCCATGCGGAACGTCTCCGGCCGCATCGGCGGCACGTACAGCGTTCCCCAAAGGCGGTCCCAGATCGCCAGCTCGAATCCGCGGTTGCAGCCGTAGTGTCGCTGCTCATAGCTGTGGTGCAGCTGATGGTGTGCGGGGCTGATGAGCCACCTTCCCACAGCGGGACCGTACGACAGCCACACCGGAGAGTGCCGCAGGTTGCCGATCAGGTTGAATCCCCACATCAGCGCGTGCACGCCGAGGAACGAAAAGAAGTTCACGGACGTTCCGGCGAACCGGTTGAAGGTCCAGACGACGATGCCGGTCGTCAGCGCCGGAACCCACGCCATCACCAGCAGATCGATCGGATGCGCGCGAAACGTGGTCATCGGCGTGAGCACCTGCGCGGAATGATGCACCTTGTGAAATTCCCAGAGCAGCGGCACATCGTGCAGCAGGCTGTGCGCGACGAAGCGTCCGAAATCGTACGCAACGAAGAACGCCACGGTGAAAAGCAGACGCACAGGAAAGCTCGCGGCCTCCGATGGGCCAGCCGCCCCACCCATTGCCGTCTCGAGCCACCCGGCCACCTGCTTTTCGCTCATGAGCAAGAATCCGAACACCAGCGGCAGCAGGAGCGCGTTCGCCAGATAGAGCACGTAGTCGGCGCGGGCGGAACGATGCCACCAGATGTGAGCGCCGAAATAGTCGCGGAAAAACTGCTTCCAGGACCGGTGCTCCGGATTCGATCGCGCGTACACGGTCCAGTGCCACGCGAGCGCAGCGATGATCACCGACGAAACAAGAAACGGCCAGTAGATGAACGAGTCGCGCTGCAGCGCCGCAGTCACCGCTTTGCCGGCATGCAGCGTGATGTAAAAGACGGTGTCGTACACCGCCTTCAGCGTCTCAGGCGAAAGGTCCATGAGGAAAAAATAGGGACGGACCCCATTTTATAAGGGCTTCTTCATAGCCGGGCGCTAGAAACGACAAGGCGTCCAGGCAGCGGGTGAATCCTGCACGACGGCTCCCCGCGCGAGCGCGGTGCCGTTCAGAGTCTTGGGAAACCGGCCGGGATCCTGGATGCGGACGCCGATCACATCGCCCGAGATTTCTGTGACCACCCCGCGTATCCAGTCGCGCTCTGCAATGCCCACTTGCACCAGCCGGCACACCCTGGCGCCGGATTTCGCAACCGCGGCTCGCGTGGCCGTGTTGTTCACGCTTCGGGCCAGTTGCGCATCGAACGCCGGTCGTGCCGGCTCTGAGACGCACGCCGCAATGCTCAGCGCTGCACTGCTGCAGGCGATCGCCACGTGGATCCGCGCCTTCATGGCAGTTCCCACGCGAGACTGACGCCGGAGCGGTCGAGGAGGACTCGAGGAACGCCCTGGCCTTGCGGCTTGCGGGAGGCTTCCCAGAATAGCCGCCCGATCGCGTAGCCGAGAAGGCTGCCGCCGACAGTGTCCGAGACCCAGTGGGAGCGGCCTGCTACGCGACCCAGGTTCGAGAGCGCGGCAACGCCATACAGCCACTCTGCGTCATATTCGCGCGCGAACGGAGTGGCCACCGCCCACGCGATTGCCGCGTGACGCGACGGAAACGAACCGTGATCCTTGTCCGTCGAACCCGGACTGAAGCTCGTGGTGCCGAGCCCGGCTTCTGGCCGCGCACGGCCGATCGCGTACTTCAGGCCTGTCGCCGCAAGCGCCGCCACTACCCCTGCTTCTGCCGCCGCGTAGCCGGTCCTGGACCGCCGCGGATCGCTGCCGTCCAGCGCCGCCAGCGCAGCGCCGCCCAAGGCGAGCCACGGCAAGGCGTTGCCGACGTTCTTCGCGCCCTTTAGAAGGCTGCTGTCGGCATGATCCGACATGTAGCGGAATGAACGTCGATCGAGTGCCGCGCCTGCGGCGAGCGCACCGGCGCCAAGCATGGTGAAGCGCCACCAATCGGCGCTCGTCACCGCCACCTGCGCGGTGGCCTCGACGTCCTCGATCACGCGCTTCACTGAACGCCCTTCGGGCAGCAGCAGCGCCAGCTTGGGCGTGTCGTCGAGCGTATCGAGATCGCCGAATCGCGCGAGTGGATCGTCCTCGCGCGCGGCCGGATCCAGATAGCGTACTGCAACCGTCTCCGCGAACGCCCCCCGGCCCACTTCCCCCGCGAGGTACGACTGCAGGCGCACCGCATCGACAAACTCGTAGACGACCACCGGGTCCGCCCGCGTGGCAAATGTGATGCGAATCTCGCGCGTTTCGAGCGGTGCAAAGCGAAGCGCGGTGCGCACGGCGCGCCCTACGGCGCGGCTGATCGGTCGCATGCGCTCGCTCTCATTTGCGAGCGCGATATTCAGCCGGTACGACGTGTCGAATACCACCTGGATGTTGCGGAACCGCTGCTGATAGAGCGCCTGGATCAGCGCGTGCTCGGCGCGCGGGTCGGCGCTCCATTGCGCAAGCGTCGGGCGTGTCTCCACCCGCACCCAGGGGGGCGGCCCTTCCGGCCGCGGGCTCCAGGCTTCGCGCCGATCCGCCGGGATCACCGATGCGTTGGGTGGCGGCGCCGGCGCGAGCCACAGCGCCTTCTCGTCGCGCAAGCGCGTGATGGGATACAGGCGGTCGGTGCGCGAAAGGAAGGCTCCGCCGTCACGGGTCAGCGGTTTCCAGAGCAGATTCGCAACCGAGCTGCTCGAGCGGGTCAACATCACGTCGAACGGAATGGAGATGTAGACGCCCTTGTCGAAACTGCCTTCGCCGAATTCCGCGGCCGAGACGTTGGTCTTGGTGGCGAACGCGCCGACCGTGACACCGTTCTTGAACACGCGCGACACGTCGAGCGTCGCGCCGATATCCTTCGCAAGGTAGCGGCCGGCGCTCAGCTTCACCTGCACGTCGTTCCACCCGGTGTCCCAGTACGCGGTTGCGTGTCCGCTGACGACGCTGTAGTCGCGGAACCCGAAGTCCTGCTCGAAATTGCGCTGCTTCAGCGCGTTGACATCGATCCCGAACGCGAAGCGGCTGGCGAATGGCCGGTAGAGCCACTCCGCCCCGACGCCGCCAAACATCTCCTCGAAGTAACCGCCATAGACGCTGTAATACTGATTGTGGCTCAGCTGGCCGACATGCGTGAGCTGCAGCACCGGCATCGTCAAGTCCGAGGTCGTCCGGTATTCACGCAGGAAAGTCCGCACCCGCGGCAGGTTGCTGGGACCGGTGAACGTGAACTTCTCGTAGTTGTCGAGGAATCTCAGGCGGAAGATGCCCCGCATCCACGTATCGTCGCGGATGCGTAGCGTGGTTCGCAGCGCACCCGAAAACGCGTAGAGCGCGAACGCGTCCGGCCCGCCGAGCGTCTGCTCGAAATCGACTCCGACGCTCCAGTCAAAACGTTGCCGGCCTTTCTCATACACGGTTCTTGCAGCTCCCGTTCCGCGCTCGTCGGGCGTGCGCACGTCTGCGCTGAAATAAGGGGGAAGGTGCCGCGGCCGCGAGATTCCATCGTCCTGCGCGGGCCGCGCGATCACCCACTCGCGCCGCTCGCCCGGCGAAAGAAATCGCGAGCGCTCGGCAACCCACGAATCGCGGTCGATCACGTGCTCGGCGATGTCCATGCCGCGCTGGCGGTACGAGAGCACGAACCGGTCGACCGAAGGCGGTGCGTCGCGATTCAGCACCGCAGCCACGCGGTCGAGGCGCTCGCGCCAATGCTGCCCGGTCGCGTCCTCGAGCGTGATGCGCAGCTCGCGGCCGCGCAGCTCGATCCGCTCGACATACCATTCACTCTGCCGCTGGATCTCGGCGCTCGTCGCAGCCCAGTCGCGCGTCCCCGCGGCTCGCCCGACGACGATTGGCACGCGCGGCGGGTCGTTCAGCTTGGGCATGTACGCCTCGTCCAACCCGGTGAAGAACGTCAGGCCGAGCATGACCTTGTTGCCGCGCTCCACGGCGAGCGACAGGTCCACCCAGCGGGTGCGATAGACCAGGCCGAGATTCCAGGGCGACTTAACTCGCTGGTTGTTCCCTAGCGGCTCATGCTGGTAGTCGTTGCCGTCGTATTCGAGCTTGAGGATCAGCGGCTCCCAAGGCGTGTGGTATTGCACGCCACCGAAGAGCGAGGTCGGGCCGCGGAAGTAACTGCCGAACAGCGGAGAACCACCCTCGGCCGAAAGCGTCCTTCTTGTATCGAACTTCGAACCGAAAATGCGCAGTGGATTGCGCAGATTTCCACGCCCCCCGACGTTTCCCCAGCCCAATCCGAGCGTCCAGTCGAACGCGTCGGTGCGCTTGCTCGCTACGACGTATTCACCCGAAAAAAGACCCGTGCCCGCAAAGTCGCGAAAGCCCACTGAAAAGTGCGGGCGCCATGCCGTTTCGTCCCACAACTTGAATTTCGCGTCGAAACTCTTGTCCTTGAAGGTCTGGTCGGTGTTCAGCGTGCCGGTCGCATCGTATGGCCGATTGCTGATATCGCTATAGCGAAAGCCGGCTTCGAGCCAGTCGAATGGCTGGACGAAGATATTGCCGCGCGAATAGGGCTGAACATGACTGAACGTGAAATTGAACGTGCCCGCCTTGGCCATTCGCGCGCTCGGCATCTGCAGGAGCCCGACGGTTCCCCAGTCGCTTCCCGTTACCACAGCGCTTCGCGAATGGACAGCCGGCGCGCCGGTCGGCTGTTCGCCAAGGGCCCGGCCAGTGAAATCCTCCGCCGGTCCTTGCGTCGCAACGAACCGGATCAATCTCTCGGAAAAGATTTCCGGCCACCCCGAGCCGCGCGTCGGCGCCCAGATCCACGCGCCCGGCGCCGGCTCATCCTGCGTCTCACGATTCCACGTTGCGATCCCGAATCTCTGCACCCTGCCGTCGGGTTGCGCGATCCATGCCCAGTCCACGCGCCGGAGCGCGTCCGGATTGCATGCCTCGACGTACGCGAGCGCTTCCTGTCCGTACCGATGCGCCGCTGCGCATCGCTCGCCGTTTTCCTTGATCACGGTCACGGTACGAGGACGAACCGGCAGTACCACCGTGTGATGCGGCTCGATGATCGGGTCGCGCGCAGCGTTGGCCTGAAGCCAACGCGCATCGGCAAGCGGGACAAGGACTCGGCCTGTGACGGGCAGTGTCTCGAGCCACTCGCGCAAACGCGTGACCGAGGCAGGATCCGCGGTCACGTCGCGCTCGAACCCCGAGAGGCTCGCCAGAAGATCGCGTCGCAGGAGCTGCTGGGACGGTTGTTCCTCGGGTACGCGCCAGCTCAAGCCCAGAGGGTATGCGTCGGCAGAGGAAGGCTGCTCCAGCAGCCAATCGCTAAGACGCTTCGCCGCGACCTGGCCGAACGCCACGTTAGCGGCAACCAGCAACCCGGCGAATACTGCGCACCGCGAGTAAATGGTCAGTCCTATTTTCCGACCGGCCAGCGCTGCCAGTTGAAGCAGGTCTGTGGCGCGAGGCACTGTTCGCCGTAGACCACGATCGCTTCGTTGCCTGCAAGCTGCACGGCGTAACGGGCCGCGGGGAGCGCTGTCTTCGGTAGTGCTTCGTCGGCGAGCCGCTCCTCGAACCAGGTCAGGTCTTTCGGATCGAGTCCTTGCAGCGCGCTCGTCGGCGGCGGCGGAACGACGCTGAGCGCGAGCGAATCGCGCAGGCCGTATCGATATCCGGGCATGACGTCGCGCGTGCGCGACCAGCGAAGCGGCGCGCCGGCGCTGGCGAGCGCCGACCACGCGGGAAAATCGGGCAGCACGACATTGCGCCATTCCGTGGTGAGCCCCGCTGCGCCAACGAGCCGCCCGTTTTGCAGGCGCACGACCTCACGGTCGGCGCTATACCAGACTTCGATTGTTCCCTGCGGGTGCTTGTCGAGATATCCCAGAGCGAGTAGTACGACACGCCTGCCAATGGTGACCCGCAGGTAGCGAAAGTCCGGGTTGAGCTTTGCCTCCTCGATGCCCCGGCCGCGCCCCAGTGCGGACTGCATGGTCTGGACAATCGCGTTCGTGCTCGTCGCGCAGCCGCCCATCGCAGCTACCAGTGACAGCAGGACCAGATGATTCTTGAAGTTCACGAAGGCAAGATACACCCGCTACAAACAAAAAGGCCTTGGCTTGCGCCAAGGCCTTCAGGACCCCTTCAGTTGGATCTAGCGTGTTCCGGTGGCCGTCGCGGCCGCGGCAGGATTGTCGTCGTCGTCGCTCGCGATCGCCGCTACGACAACGATGGCAGCGATAATCGCAGCGATCGTCGCCGCGCTCAGGCCGCCGGTTGAAGTTGCCACAGCTCCGCCTGCGCCGCCTGCTCCACCCGCTCCACCAGCGCCCGGCTGTGCTTGCGCGACCGGACCCGGGGTTGTTGGTTTTGCTGGCGCGGCAGTTTGCTGAGCAAACGCGATGGAGGACGCAAAGAGAACAGCAACAAAGGCGGCAACAAGACGTTTCATTCGTTTTCTCCCGTGGGGGTCAGTGCGATAAGGAACTCGGAGCCGACTCTAGCACATTGATCCATGGGACGGAAACCCCCCGGCTGGAGTAAGACCCGCCGGGTCGTGGCAAACGCGCAGGGGCGGAAGGGCGCGCTTGCACGGTGGTTACCTTTCCGCGACATCGCACGGGAAGACGCTACGTGTCGATGTAGAAAGATCGCTACATCACGGTAAGAGCAGTTTGGCCGGAGCGGGTTATAGAACCGCCGTAACGGTCTGTTTCCAAACCACGTTTCGGTATTTCGAATTGCAATCCTGATAGCGAACTTGAAAGCGGACTGCGGTTTCTCAGGGCCTCGTTCCGCTCAGGAGAAATCGGGATGAATCCTGAGCGGCTTCTCTCAAATCAGCCGACCGTGCGACACTCCGCGTCCTTCCAGACATGAAATTCACCGAACTTCCCCGACCTCTCAAGACGCTGATTCTTTTTTCCATAGATGGCGTTCTTGCAGTCTGCGCGTACTGGATTGCAACGATCGCGCGTTTCGGGCGCGTTCCGTCGTTGTCGCTGGAGCACGTCATCACCGGAACCGCGCTCGCTGCGATCCTGATGCCCACCGTTGCCTTGGCGCTGGGGTTCTACCGGTCTGTAACCCGTTTCCAGACGCCTGGCCTTGCGTCTCACGCGGGAATGGTGAGCGGCCTGTGCGGCGCCATTCTCGCGACTATTGCGCTGCATGGCGGAGTGCGGCCGCTTCAGGCAGCCGGATTCGGGCTCGTCTTTGCGCTGGTCTTCTTCGCTTTGCTGCTGTTCAGTCGGGCGACTGCACGGTGGATGCTGAGGCGCCCCTCGGTGGGGGGCGTGCGCGTAGCGATCTACGGCGCAGGCGAGGCGGGTCGCCAGCTCGCCGCGCTGCTTAACCACGGCAATAGCCAGCGGCCGGTGCTGTTCATCGACGATGACCCGAAGTTGCGTGGACGCTCTATCGAAGGGCTCCCGGTCATCAGTCCGCATAGCGAACGGTTCGCCGCGCGCCTCCGCGCGCACAACGTGCGCGAGGTCCTAATTGCGATTCCTTCGCTCAAGCCCGGCAGGCGCCGCCAGCTACTCGAATTCCTGAGCGACTTCTCTTTTCGCGTGCGCTCGGTTCCCAGACTCGAAGAGTTGGTGGCGACGCGCGAGAAAGGTGTTGTCGATCTGGTGGAGGTATCGGTCGAGGACTTGCTCGGCCGCGACCCGGTTTCGCCACTCCCAGGCCTTCTCGACGCTTGCATCCGCGACAAAACCGTGCTGGTTACCGGAGGCGGAGGATCGATCGGATCGGAGCTTTGCCGGCAGGCGCTGGCGCAGCATCCGGCGAAGCTGATCGTTCTGGAACATAGCGAACTGGCGCTCTACACCATCGAGCAGGAGCTTCATGCCGACAAAGCGAAAGCCAGTGTCGCGACAGTGCTCGAGTTTGTGCTGGGCTCTGTCACTGATCGAGGGCGCGTGGAGCGTTTGTTTGCGGAGCACAAGATCAACACGGTCTACCACGCGGCTGCGTACAAGCATGTGCCCATCGTGGAACTGAACCCCGTCGAGGGCTTCAGGAACAACGTCTTCGGGACCCTCTACGTCGCGCGCGCTGCGCAGGAAGCGGGGGTCTCGCATTTCGTTCTCATCTCCACCGACAAGGCGGTGCGCCCCACCAACGTTATGGGTGCGAGCAAGCGCATCGCCGAACTGGTGGTGGAAGCGTTCGCGCGGCGCCGTCCGCGCACGAAGTTCTCGATGGTCCGCTTCGGTAATGTGCTTGCTTCGTCCGGCTCAGTCGTGCCGCGCTTCACGAAGCAGATCTCCGAGGGTGGCCCGATCACGCTTACACACCCCGACGTCACGCGCTACTTCATGACGATCCGCGAAGCGGTGGAACTCGTTATCCAGGCCGGTGCCATGGCGACCGGTAGTGAATTGTTCGTGCTCGACATGGGTACGCCGGTCAAGATCAAGGACCTGGCGGAAAAGATGGTGCGCCTGAGTGGGCGCTCGATTCGCGATGCGAAGAATCCCGACGGTGACATCGCGATCGAGATCACCGGGCTCCGGCCAGGCGAGAAGATGCATGAAGAGTTGCTGATCGATGGCGATGCAGTAGGCACGCTGCACCCGAGGATCTTGGAGATGAAGGAATCCACCGCGGACCTCGCATCGCTCGAAGCAGAACTCTCTCGGATGGAATCCAGTGTTCACGACGAGGGGATCCACACTGTAATTACCTCATGCCTCTCCAAGTGGGTTGCAGGGTATCGGGCCGACGTGGAGAGGCAAGATCGCGGCGGATTACGCGTGATTGCGTCGGCGGCGCAGTAGAGACGTCTACCCGCCAGACCCCGCTGTTCTCCGAGCAGGCACGATCGTCCTGTTGCTTGCAGGAGCAAACCATGATCTATCTTCACAAAATTCTCCCGATCTTTTTTTTGCCAACTGGAATCACGTTGCTACTGCTCATGGCGGGGCTGTTGTTACGGCGTAGAGCGCTTTGCTGGGCAGGCATCGCAGTTCTTTGGCTGGCGAGCACGCCGCTTATTAGCGATGCCTTCACACGCGCGGCAGAAGGGTGGCAGAGCCGCGAACGTGTATCCGCGGTGCCTGAGGCGCACGCCATCGTCGTCTTGAGCAGTGGACGTCTCCAGCCACCCGGCGATGCCAGTATCACCGAATGGGGAGATGCAGACCGATTCTATGGAGGGATCGACTTGTACAGGGCGAAGAAAGCACCCCTGCTGATTTTCACTGGCGGCTGGCTGCCTTGGCAGCCCAATGCGAGGCCAGAGGGCGAAGTGCTTGCCGATTACGCGCTGGATCTCGGCGTTCCGCGCGATCGGATTCTTACAACAGACAAAGTCAGCAATACCGAAGAGGAAAGCCGCGCTACCGCTAAGCTACTCGCGAATCAATACCCAGCTGGCATCAAGCGCCGCGTGCTGCTCGTGACGTCGGCCATTCACATGCGGCGCGCGCAACTGCTCTTCTTGCGCGCCGGAATTGAAACCATTCCCTTCCCCGTGGATTTCCGAGTCCCGACTGACCAGCTGCTCACTCCACTTCGATTCATTCCGAGCGGTGGTGCGTTGAGCCGAGTAGAGACCGCTTTGCGTGAACTTTATGGATTGGCGTATTACCGCTTCCTGCAGAGTTGATTGAGGAACGGCCGGTCGGTATATAATAGTGTTCACGTCATGAACACGCCCGAAGAGATCAACCTCAAATTGTTGCAGCAGCTCGAGTCCGAGCCGCATTTGAATCAGCGAAGCCTCGCCGAGCGCTTGGGCTTGAGTCTGGGCAAGGCCAATTACTGCCTTCAGGCGCTCGTTGCTAAGGGCCTTATCAAGATAAGCAACTTCAAACGGAGCGACCACAAACTTGCGTACGCGTATTTGCTTACCGCAAGGGGGGTGCGCGAGAAGGCGCGGCTCACGGTTGCGTTCTTGAAGCGGAAGCAACATGAGTACGAGGAGTTGCAGATTGAGATTGCCCGACTGAAAGTTGAAGTCGAGGCAATGGACGATCGTACTGGTGCGGCACGGCCTAATCGCGCTCGCAGAGAACGGTGAACGCCGTGACCGCGCCGACATTGCCCTGGTATGTCGCTCACTCAAAGCCCCGACGGGAGGAAGTCGCTAAGGAACATCTTGTGCGACAGGGCTACGCGGTTTACCTCCCGAGGCTGAAGGTGCTCAAGCACCTTCGTCGCCAGGTGTTGCGACTTGAGCCAATGTTTCCGCGCTACCTGTTCTTTCGGCAGGGTCGCGCCGACCAGTCCATTGCACCAGTGCGGTCCACTCATGGGGTGGCGTCGATCGTCGCCTTCGGCGGCAACCCGGCAATCCTCAGCGAGCAGAGTCTTGAGCAGATCCGTATTTTTGAGCGACGCCAGAACGCCGCAGATATGCTGGAACTTTCCGCACTTAGTCCCGGCAGAGCTGTCGTGATCACGAGAGGACCGTTGGCTGGGCTTCATGGACTGGTCGCAATGGTGTCAAGCCAGCGAGTAATCGTTCTGATGAGCCTCCTTGGGCAAGAGACGCGAGTGATGCTGAATCACAGCGAGTTGAGGCTGGCCGCGTAGGTCTGCTGGACTGGTTAGCGAGCCCAACGCGCCCAGACCGGTCGCGCTTCGCCTGATGGCGGGCTTGTAGGCAGCGTGCTGTGCATTTGTCTGCACTGGCAGGGCGGTAGCGTGCCCGAAGGAGTTCATGAATCTCGACAACACGAAAATCGCGGTCATTGGATTAGGTTACGTCGGGCTACCTCTTGCGGTGGAGTTCGGCAAGCAGCGACCGGTCGTCGGATTCGATGTACGCGCGGCACGTATCGATGAACTGCGTCGAGATCGGGACTCGACGCTCGAAGTCGAACAGCAGGACCTCGCGCAAGCGCGGCATCTTGCATTTTCGAGCGAGGCGGCAGATCTGCGCGACTGCGGTATCTTCATCGTTACGGTTCCCACCCCGATCGACCGTGCCAAGCGCCCGGATCTCGCCCCGCTTCTGAATGCATCGGAAACCGTTGGCAAGGTGATGCGCGAAGGCGCGATCGTCATCTATGAGTCCACCGTCTATCCCGGTGCCACGGAAGAGGTTTGTGTGCCCGTGCTGGAGAGACATTCCGGCCTGAAATTCAACCGTGATTTTTTCTGCGGTTACAGCCCGGAGCGGGTCAATCCTGGAGACAGGGCGCATCGGCTTCCCTCGATCCGGAAGGTGACCAGCGGGTCCACGCCAGCGGTCGCACGTGCAGTAGACGACCTCTACGCCAGCATCATAGCGGCGGGCACTCATATGGCGAGCTCCATCAAGGTTGCCGAGGCGGCCAAGGTGATCGAGAACACGCAGCGCGATCTGAACATCGCGCTGATGAATGAGCTTTCGCTCATTTTCCATCGACTTGGCATCGATACCCTGGAGGTTCTGGAAGCTGCTGGAACCAAGTGGAACTTTCTGCCCTTCCGACCTGGTCTCGTCGGGGGACATTGCATCGGGGTCGATCCGTACTATCTCACACACAAGGCCGTGGAGGTGGGGTATCACCCGGAGGTCATCCTCGCCGGTCGGCGGATCAACGACCGCATGGGCGAGTACGTGGCGGAACAGGTGCTCAAGTTAATGACCGGCAAGCGCCTGCATGTCGCCGGCGCGCGCGTGCTGGTGCTGGGTCTCACGTTCAAGGAGAACTGTCCCGATCTGCGCAATTCGAAAGTGATCGACACAATCCATGCGCTGCAGGCCTACAACGCAAAGGTGGATGTATACGACCCCTGGGTCGATCTCGCCGAGGCCGAGCGGGAGTACGGGATCACGCCGTTGTCGAACCTCCCGGAGTCCGGTGTGTACGATGCGGTAATCCTAGCGGTCGCACATCACCAATTCAGGGACCTGGGTGCGGACGCGGTTCGGCGCCTTGGAAAGTCACCTTCAGTAGTGTACGACGTCAAGTCGGTCCTCCCTGCGGGTGCCGCCGACGGCCGGCTCTAGCATGACTCGGGCATGAGGGCTCTAGTAACCGGAAACGCGGGATTCATCGGCTTCCACGTCGCGCGACAATTGCTCAAGCGGGGCGACTCGGTCGTTGGGTTCGACGTAGTCAACGATTACTACGATCCGGCGCTCAAGGAGGCCCGTCTTCGAATCCTCGAGCAAACCGCTGCGCGTGCGCAGGGCGCATACCGTTTTGTCCGTGCCGATCTCGCAGATCCGAAGGCTGTCGACCGGTGTTTCCGCGAGTACCCATTCGACAGGGTCATCCACTTGGCTGCGCAGGCCGGCGTGCGCTATTCCCTCTCGAATCCGCGTGCCTATGTAGAAAGCAATATCGTCGCGTTCGTGAATGTGCTGGAAGCCTGCCGGCATCAACAGGTTGCGCATCTGACGTACGCGTCTACGAGCTCCGTATACGGTGCCAACACCAGGCTACCGTATAGCGAACACGAAGGCACGGCGCATCCGCTGCAGTTCTACGCCGCGACCAAGCGGGCGAACGAACTGATGGCGCATGCGTACAGCCATCTGTATCGGTTGCCGACGACCGGATTGCGTTTCTTTACGGTGTATGGCCCCTGGGGCAGGCCTGACATGGCACTCTTCCTCTTCACGAAAAGTATCTTGGAGGGTAAGCCCGTCCAGCTATTCAATCGGGGAAATCACACACGCGATTTCA
>Ga0075429_100000255_pt1 | contig 36827 bp, 39 predicted proteins | sample RhiMetdeltSRZDD3_FD_75295 | JGI IMG/M metagenome (GOLD analysis project Ga0075429, IMG submission 75295) | Populus rhizosphere microbial communities from Tennessee, USA - Rhizosphere MetaG P. deltoides SRZDD3 | ecosystem: Host-associated > Plants > Roots > Rhizosphere > Soil | place: USA...
GCTGCGCAGCGGCCCGGGCACCGCCCCGGTCTGGCGGCCCCGCACGTCGCCGAACGCCCGGCTCAGGCCGGCCATCGTCGTGTTCGACTTGGGTGCTGTGGCCAGGTAGATCACTGCGTGGGCCAGGTTGAGCCCGGCCTCGGGCAGCCCGACGTACTCGACGGCCCGGGCGGCGGCATCGGCCACGACCAGGCCCATCGAGTCGGCCATGCCGACGTCCTCCGAGGCCAGGATGACGAGGCGTCGGGCGATGAACCGGGCGTCCTCGCCGGCCTCCAGCATGCGGGCCAGCCAGTACAGGCCGGCGTCGGGGTCCGAGCCCCGGATCGACTTGATGAACGCGGAGATCACGTCGTAGTGGTCGTCCTCGCCGTAGCGCAGCACGCGGGACTGCCGGGCCCGCTCGACGTCCTCCAGCACGACCTCGCGGCGGCCGGCCTCCTCGGACAGCGCCAGCGCGACCTCCAGGGTGGTGAGAGCGGCCCGGGCGTCGCCGTCGGCCATGTCCACCAGGTGGTCGAGGGCGTCGGGCGCGGCGGTGACCTCCTCGGCCGCCAGCGCCCGGTCGACCACCACCCGCAGGTCGTCGTCGCCCAGCGGGAACAGCCGGAACACCGTCGACCGGCTGATGAGCGGGGCGTTCACCTCGAAGAAGGGGTTCTCGGTCGTGGCGCCGATGAGCGTGAGCAGGCCGCCCTCCACGGCCGGCAGCAGAGCGTCCTGCTGGCTCTTGTTGAACCGGTGCACCTCGTCGAGGAACAGGATCGTGCCCCGGTCCTCCTCCTCCAGCCGCGTGCGGGCGGCGGCGATGACCTCCCGCACGTCCCGGACCCCGGCGGACACGGCCGAGAGGGCGACGAACTGGCGGTCGGTGGTGGAGGCCACGACGCTGGCGAGGGTGGTCTTGCCGGTGCCCGGCGGCCCCCAGAGGATCACCGACGACAGTCGATCCGATTCGATCAGCGCCCGCAGGGGCGCCCCGGGCCCGAGCAGGTGGGGCTGGCCGACGATCTCGTCGAGCGTCCGGGGCCGCATCCTGGCCGCCAGCGGGGCCTGCGCTGCGAGCCGCTCCTCCAGCGGGGACGGCGGCGCGGGCGGAGCCGCCCGCTTCCCGGGGGCCCTGCGTGCCGGCACGCGCGGGAGGCTACCCGGGTCCTTACGATCCGGGGAACAGGTGCCCGCCACCCCGCCGGCGGGCCCGAGGGAGCCTTCGACGACGACGTGCACAACCTGGGCCGGTTCCAGGGCAACATCGGCGACCAGAACTACGAGCTGCCCCCGGTCGTCGACCCGGGCCGCTTCGCCAGCGTGGTCGTGTGGTGCGGCCGGTTCGACTCGGCGTTCGGGGCCGCCGACCTGGCGTAACCCGGTCGTGCCCGCGCCGCCGCCGTGGCGATCATGGTGGGCGTGGACATCTACGACATCTGGTGCGACCTGGCCCCCGGGCAGCGCGACCTCGAGCTCGCCGACGCCGTCCACCGCTACCTCGGCGCGCTGCAGGCCGACGGCCTGATCGCCGGGTACCGGTTGTCGCGCCGCAAGCTGGGCCTGGGCATCGCCGGCCTGGGCGAGTTCCACATCGCCATCGAGACCACCGACCTCGCGCAGCTCGAGCGGGCGTTCCGGGCGGTGTCCACCCGGTCCGACCCGGTCGAGGGCTTCCACCACGCGGTGAACTCGCGGGTGGTCAACTTCCAGGCCGCCCTGTACCGCGACTTCCCCGACCCCCACCGGCGCACCGGCGAGGAGCGTTTCTGACGGCGGGCGTCACGCGTCGTCGAGCCCGAGCCGCTCCCGCACGTGCGACAGCCGCTCGCCGAAGTGCCAGCGGTGCCCCTCCAGGTCGAGCGCCTCGTACCGCCGGTCGCCCCAGAACATGTCCTCCAGGTCCATGACGATGCGGGCCCCCTCGGCCACCGCCCGGGCGTGGTGGGTGTCCACATCGTCGACGTAGACGTTGACCATGCAGGTGTTGGCCCCGCCGATGTCGTCCGGGCTGGACAGGTCGTGGTGGTCCGGGCCGGCCCGGCCGATCATCACCACGCCGTCGCCGACCTCCAGCCAGGCCAGGGTCCCCGTCTCGTTCTCCATGCGGGACTCCCGCCACTCCCGGAACCCGAACACGCGGGTCAGGAACTCCACGGCGGCCATCTCGTCGCGATAGGCGATCCGGGGGTAGATGGACGGGAAGCGCCGCCCGGTGTCGGGGTTGACGTTCTGGTCGATGGCGGACATGAGGCGCTCCCTCTGCTCGGCGAGGACCACCGGGTCCGGCGGGTCGTCGGGCTGCAGCCGGTCGGGCCGTACCCGTCGCAGCGGGTCCAGATCGTCGCTCACAGCCCGATCCTCCCGCGGTCCTCGGTGGGTGTCGACGGTTGTTCGCCGCCCGGAGCGCCGGGTTCGCGGGCCGCCCGCAGTCGGGTGCGGGCCCGGTTGAGCCGAGACCGCACCGTGCCGACCGGGATGCCGAGCGCCTGCGCGATGTCGTCGTAGCCCAGGTCCTCCCAGGCGTAGAGCAGCAGGGCGTCGCGCTCGCCGGCCGGCAGCCCGGCGATGGTGGCTGCCACCCGGGGCCACAGGTCGCGGGCGTCGGCCCGGGCGACCGCGGCCTCGGCCGGGCCGTCGGCCTCGCTCGGTGCGCCGGCAGTCGCCCGCCCGGCCAGGCGGTCCAGCGCGGCCAGCCGCCGTCCCTCGGCCCGGCGGTGGCGGGCCAGCACGTTGGTGGCGATGCCGTAGAGCCACGGCCGGGCGCACGGCCGGTCGAGGTCGTAGGACCCGCGGCGCTCGAAGGCGATGCGGAACGTCTCGCCCACCAGCCCGTCGGCCGCGTCGGGCCCGACCCGCCGGACGAGGAACCGCAGCACGGTGGCGGCGTGGCGGTCGAAGATCGGGGCGAACGACGCGGGGTCCGCGAGCGAGGCGGCGATCACCGCCGCGTCGGTGGGCTCCTCCACGTCGTGTCCTTCGCCGCTCGTGCCCTCAGGTTCGCGCCGGATCCGGCGACGGCGCACCGCGTGTCCTGACACATCCGGCCGCTCGTCCGCTCCGAACGTGGTCGTGACAGTTCACGGAACAGAGCCCCAAGGAGCAATCATGCGGAAGCGACTCGCAAAGATCGGCGCGATGGGAGCGACAGCGACGGCCGTGGCCGCCCTCTCCCTCTCCCTCACGGCGGGAACGGCCGGCGCCAGCGTCTGTGACGACGGTTGGACCCTCTACCACGCCTACGCCGACAACGGCTACAACTCGACGGCGTGGGCGATGCTGGAGACCCTCGCACTCAACGGCTGCTACTGACCTGCGCGATCATGGGGGCGCGGGCATCCCGGCACGGGAGGTCTCCCCATGGACGGCAAGCGGTCCAGGTTCGTCGAGGTCGTCGACGGCATTCGGACGATCCCTGAACGGCGGCGGCCCGCACTGCTGACCCGCGGGTGGGCAGCCGCGCTCGGGCTGGGGTGGCCCCTGGCGTTTCTCGTCAGGACGGCGCTGACGCCGGTGCCGGCAGACCCGCAGGCGGTGGCGCCGGCGATGGCCTACCTGTTCGGGGCGGGCATGATGGTGGCGCTGCTGCTCACCGCCACGATGGCAGGGGTCCGCGACCGGACGGCGGCGATCGCCGGCTCGGTCACCGGCGTCCTCTTCCTCGTGGACACGGTCGCTTGCCCGGTCACCGGCCACCACAGCTACGGCGCCTGGTGGTTCGCCCAGATGGCCGTGGTCGTGGCCATGCTGGCCGTCAGCGTGGCGGCCCTGGGTTCCCGCGCCCGGATCTGAGCCACGCGGCGACCCGGTCCGGGTCGGCTCCCCGCAGGCGCAGCCGCTTCCGGCGGCCGGCGGTGCCGGCCACGATCTCGACGTCCCCGGGCCGGATGCCGACCGCCGCCGCCACCAGCCGACGCACCGCCTCGTTGGCCTTGCCGCCCTCGGCCGGCGCGGCCACCCGGACCTTCAGCGCGTCGCCGTGCCATCCCGCCACGCCCGTCCGGGATGCGCCCGGCTGGACGTAGACCGGCACCACGACGTCGTCCACGGATCCACCCTTGCACCTCACGCGACGTGAGGTCTTACGGTGCAGGTATGGCAGGTCACAGGGTCGGCGAGCTGGCGGCGGCCACCGGGCTCACCGTCCGCACGCTGCACTACTACGAGGAGATCGGTCTGCTGGTGGCGTCCGGCCGCACCCCGGCCGGGCACCGGCTCTACGGCGACGAGGACGTGGAGCGCCTGTACCGCATCTGCCTGCTCCGCCGGCTGGGCCTGCCCCTCGACCAGATCGGCAAGGCGCTCGACGACCCGGCCTGGAGCCTGCGGGCGGCGATGTCCGCCCACCTGGGCGAGCTGGACCGCCGGCTGGAGGCGGGCACCCGGCTGCGAGGCCGGCTCGGCCACCTCGTGGCCACGCTCGCCGAGGGCGACGGCGACCTGGCCGCCGACCTGCTGCGCGTCATGGAGGAGATGACCATGCTCGACACCACCGTCCAACGCCGGATCCAGATCCTGGTGTACGCGGACCTGGAGGCCGCCCACGACTACCTGGTCCGGGTGTTCGGCCTGGGCGCCGGCGAGCTCACCCGGGACGAGGGCGGCCGCGTCGTCCACGCCGAGCTCCAGGCCGGCGACGGCGTCGTCTGGCTGCACCCCGAGACGGAGGCGTTCGGCCTGGCGTCGCCCCGGACTGCGGGAGTCGCCACGGCCAGCGTGGCCGTCATGGTCGACGACGTCGACGCGCACTACCGCCACGCCACGGCCGAGGGCGCCGCCATCGAGTACGAGCCCGTCGACCAGCCCTACGGCTACCGCGAGTACAGCGCCCGCGACAGCGAGGGCGGGCTCTGGTCGTTCATGAAGCCCCTCGACTGACAGCCGGGGGCCAGGGTAGGTCCGGCGCGGCGGCCTGACCTACCCTGGCCCCCCGTGGCGAACGCCCGCTTCCTGCTGCGGCCCCGGTGGCTTCTGTCGCACGCGCTCGTGGCGCTCCTGGTGGTCACGATGATCAACCTCGGGTTCTGGCAGCTGCGCCGGCTCGACGAGAAGCGGGACCGCAACGCGCTGATCGAGGCCCGCCAGGACGAGCCGGTCGTCGCGGTCGAGGACCTGCTGGCTCCGGAGGCGACCGCGCGCGAGGTCGGCGCCGCCCGCTATCGCCGGGTGACCGCCTCCGGTGGCTACGACGACGCGGCGACCGTGGCCGTCCGCAACCGCACCCAGGACGGTGCGGCCGGAGCGTGGCTGGTCACCCCCCTCGACCTGGGGTCGGGCGACCGGGTCGCCGTGATCCGGGGCTTCGTCGGCCTGACGGCCGACGGATCTGCCGCCGACGCCCCCGCACCGGAGGGCGAGGTCACGGTCACCGGCCAGGTGGTGGCGCCCGACCGGCTCGACGGCACCGCCCCCGACGACCTGGCGCCGCTCCTGGCCGAGGACGGCGTGCTGGGCGGCCTGGTCCTGGCGGAGAGCTCGGACCCGCCGGAGCCCAACGGCGCCGAGGCCGGCGGCGGTGGCGGCGCCGACAGCATCCTCGCGGTCCCGCCGCCGGAGCTGAGCGAGGGGCCCCACCTCAGCTACGCGGTCCAGTGGTTCATCTTCACCACCATCGCCATCGTCGGGTACCCGCTCGTGCTGCGGCGGGTCGTCCAGCGCCGCGGCAAGGAGGTCGACGACGACGCCGACCGCGAGCCCGACGAGCTGGCGCACCAGGGGGGCTGACCGACGAGCACGCGCCAGCGCATCGTCGAGAGCGCCTACGCCTGTGTGGCCCGCGACGGCATCGGCAGGGTCACGGTCGAGGGCGTCGCTCGCGAGGCCGGCGTGGCCCGGGCGACCGTGTACCGGGTCTTCCCCGGCGGGCGGCACGAGATGGTGGCGGCGACGGTGTCGTGGGCGGTGGGGGAGTTCTTCGCGGGCCTGGCTCTGGAGATCGGCCCGGTGGACGACGCGGCCACGCTGCTGGAGCGGGGCCTGGTGGCGGGCCGCCGCCGGCTGGCCGAGCACGAGGTGCTCCAGCACGCGCTCCAGGTCGAGGCCGACGAGGTCGTGCCGCAGCTCGCCTCGGTGATGCCGGCGGTCCTGGCGTTCCTGCGCCGCGACCTGGCCCGCCGCCTGGAGACCGAGCGCCTACGTCCCGGGGTCGACCCCGAGGAGGCGGCCGACGTGCTGTCCCGGCTGGCGCTGTCGCTCATCGGCACCCGCGGCGCCTGGGACCTGGACGACCCCGCCGAGGTCCGGCGGCTGGTGCGTGGCCACCTGCTGGCGGGCGTGCTGGCGGACCCGGAGGGCGCGCCGACGGTCTAAGACCGGTCCTAGACAGTGAGACGGAATCGTGCCTAGTGTCTCGACATGACCGGCACGGCCGCCGCGCTCGTCGACGAGTGGACGACCGGCTACCGCGACGCCGACGCGCCGGAGCGCCGCCTGGTCGAGGCCGCCCGGGCCTGCATCGCTCGCTGGGGCCTGCGCAAGACGACGCTCGAGGACATCGCCCGGGAGGCCGGCGTGGCCCGCGCCACCGCCTACCGGGCGTTCCCGGGCGGCAAGGATCGCCTGGCCGAGGCCGTCCTGTGCCACGAGGCCGGCCGGCTGTTCACCGACTACGACGCCGCCCTGTCCACGGCCGGCACCCTGGAGGACCTGCTGGTCGTCGGCGTGACCGGCGCGCTGGCGATCATGGCCGACGACGAAGTCGTGCGGTCCGTCCTGGCGCACGACGCCGACCTGGTCCTGCCGCACTTCGCCTTCCACCACCTCGACCGCTTCCTCGACGTCGCCACCGAGCTGTGCCGGCCGCACCTCGGCCGCTTCCTGCCCGACGACGCCGTCCGTCCCGCCGCCGACCTGCTGGCCCGCGTGGTGCTCAGCCTCGGCTTCCGCCCCGCAGCGTGGCTCGACACCCGCGACCCCGCCGCCGTCCGCCGCTTCGTGTCCACCTACCTCGTCCCCGCCGTGCGCCCCCCGAAGGAGCCGATATGACCACCAACGAAGAGTTGATCGGCCGGGCCGAGCTCGACGACCTCACCGCCATCCTCTCGGTGTCGAACACCGACATCGACGAGGCGATCCACGCCGTGGCGGACAACGCCGAGGCGATCTTCACCTGGGACTACGAGAAGGGCCGGCGTCCGGCGCTCAACCGGCTCTACGAGAAGGCCAAGCGTTCCCAGTGGAACGGCGAGGTCGACTTGCCGTGGGACACCGACGTCGACCAGGAGGCGGTCGTCGTCAACAACGCGGTCCAGAACATGGGCGGGATGATGATGGGGATCGACCAGTCGGCGGTCGATGGCACGCCGTTCGCGACGTGGGACACGGAGGAGTGGATCCAGCTCGGGGTGCAGAGCCAGAACTGGACCCTCAGCCAGTTCATGCACGGCGAGCAGGGCGCCCTGCTGTGCACGGCCAAGATCGTCGAGACCGTCCCGTGGATCGACGCCAAGTACTACGCGTCGACCCAGGTGATGGACGAGGCTCGCCACGTCGAGGTCTTCGCCAGGTACCTGGACACCAAGCTGTCGGGCCACTACCCGATCAACGCCCACCTCAAGCTGCTGCTCGACGACATCGTCAACGACAGCCGGTGGGACATGACCTACCTCGGCATGCAGATCATGGTCGAGGGCCTGGCGCTGGCGGCCTTCGGGTTCATCCACCAGATCACGACCGAGCCGCTGCTCAAGCAGCTGCTGCGCTACGTGATGTCCGACGAGGCCCGCCACGTCGCCTTCGGCGTCCTGTCACTGAAGGAGTACTACGCCGAGCTGACCGACGCCGAGCTGGCCGAGCGCCAGGAGTTCGCGTTCGAGGCCGCGGTCCGGATGCGGGACCGGTTCCTCCAGCAGGAGGTGTGGGACCGGATGGGCCTCGACGTGTCCCAGGTGCTGCCGCTGGTGATGGCGTCGCCCCAGCGGGCGATGTTCCAGTCGCTGCTGTTCTCCAAGATCGTGCCCAACTGCAAGAAGCTGGGCCTCCTCGACGCCAACGGCGGCTGGCTGCGGGGCAAGTTCACCGAGCTGGGCGTGATCGGCTTCGAGGACAATCCCGACACCGGCGAGGAGTACGCCATGTTCCAGCTGGCGGAGGGCGAGATCGCGGGCTGACCCGGGGTCGCCCCGCCTACGCTCGCCGGCGGTGGACGGCATCCACGACATGGGCGGCATGCACGGCTTCGGGCCCGTCGAGCCCGAGGCCGGCGAGCCCGTGTTCCACGAGCCGTGGGAGGGTCGGGTCGTCGGCCTCATGATCGGCACGGGCGCCGCCGGCCTGCGGCGGGGCTCCATCCGGCCGGCCATCGAGCGCATCGACCCCGCCACCTACCTGGCATCGTCGTACTACGAGCGCTGGGCCCGGTCGGTCGAGGCCGGCCTGGTCGGGGCGGGCACGCTCACCGAAGCGGAGATCGACGCTCGGGCCGCGACCGGCGGTGCCAGGCCGGCGCGGCTCGAGCACGACAGCCCCGAGCTGGTGGCGCCGATCCGGGCGTTCCTCGACAGCCCGCAGCCCACGTCCGGCGCGCCGGCCGCCGGAGCGTTCGCGGTGGGCGATCGGGTCACCGTGCGCCGGATGGCGCCCGAGGGCCACCACCGCTGTCCCCGCTACGTCCGCGGCGCCACGGGCACCGTCGCTCGCATCGAGGGGGCGTGGCCCCACCCGGGCGACGACCGGCCCGAGGCCGTCTACTCCGTCCGGTTCGCCAACGCCGACCTGTGGGGCGACGACGCCGAGCCCGGGTCCGTGACCGTCGACCTGTGGGAGAGGTACCTGACATGAGTGATGACGGCCACCGCGGCGCCGAGCCCTCCCCGATCGAGCGGCGGGTCGACGCCATCGAGTCCTTGCTCGTGGAGAAGGGCCTGCTGACCACCGAGGTCGTCGACGCGATCGTCGAGACCTACGAGCAGGACGTCGGCCCGCTCAACGGCGCCAAGGTCGTGGCCCGGGCCTGGATCGACGACGACTACCGGGCCCGGCTGCTGGCCGACGGCACCGCCGCGATCGGCGAGCTGGGCTTCGGGGGTCCCGAGGGCGAGCACCTCGTGGTGCTGGAGAACACGCCCGCCGTCCACAACGTGGTCGTGTGCACGCTGTGCTCCTGCTACCCGTGGCCGGTGCTCGGGCTGCCGCCCCGCTGGTACAAGAGCCACGCGTACCGGGCACGCATGGTGCGCGAGCCCCGGACCGTGCTCGCCGAGTTCGGGACGACCGTTCCCGACGGCGTCGAGGTGGCGGTGTGGGACTCCAGCGCCGAGGTGCGCTACCTGGTGCTCCCCGAGCGGCCGGACGGCACCGACGGCCTGAGCGAGGACGATCTGGTCCCGCTCGTGACCCGCGACCACATGATCGGTGTCGTCCGGTGAGCCCGGTGACGGCGGGAGTCCCGCCCGAGATCCCTCGGGTCAACGGCGAGCTCGCCTTCGACGCCCTGTGGGAGAGCCGGGCCTTCGGTCTGGCGGCCGCCTACCTGGCGTCGCGGGACGAGGACTGGGCCCGGTTCCGACGCCACCTGATGGACGCGATCGCCGAGGCGCCGCCCGACACGCCGTACTACGAGGCGTGGGTGACGGCGTTCGAACGGCTCCTGGCCGGTGACGGCGTGCTGGTCACGGCGCCCTGAACCACGTCGGGTGCTGCAGGAGCGCGCTGGTACCCTGCGCCCGGTGTCGTACCCGTCCGATCCGCGCCTGCTGGTGCTGCACGGCCTGCGCCTGAAGGGCGTGGCGGACGTCGCCGCGCTGGCCGGGGCCACCGGGTTGGACGGCGACAGGGTGGCGGGCGAGCTGGCCGCGCTGGCGGAGGCGGGCCTGGCGATCGAGCGCACCGGGGCGCTCGCCGGCTGGGCGCTGACGCCGGCCGGGCGGGCCGAGGACCAGCGGGCGGTCCGCGACGAGGTCGATGCGGCCGGGGCCAGGGCCACGGTCACCGGCGCCTACGAGCGGTTCCGGGCGCTGAACGCCGGCGTGCTCGACGCGTGCAGCCGCTGGCAGGTCCGCAACGTCGGCGGGAGGGTGGTGCGCAACGACCACCGTGACAAGGCCTACGACGGCGCAGTGGTCGCCGACCTCGCCCGGCTGAACGAGCAAGCCGAGGCGGTGGTCGAGCAGCTCGCCGGGGCGCTCGACCGCTACGCGACCTACGGCTACCAGCTCCGGCGGGCCGTCGAGAAGGTCGAGGCCGGCGAGGGCGACTGGTTCGCCAAGCCGACGTTCCCGAGCTTCCACTCCGTGTGGTTCGAGCTCCACGAGGACCTGCTCACCACCCTCGGCATCGAACGCAGCGACGAGGCGGCGTCGTGAACCACAGCACAGGAGAGCACTAGATGGGTAGCGCCCGCTTCGGCAAGGTTTTGACCGCCATGGTCACCCCGTTCACCGACGGTGGCGACCTCGACCTCGACGGGGCCGCGACCCTGGCCCGCTGGCTCGTCGCCCAGGGCAACGACGGCCTGGTGCTGGCCGGCACAACCGGGGAGGCGCCCACGCTGACCGACGACGAGAAGGTGGCGCTGTGGGAGACCGTGCGGGGTGCGGTCGACGTGCCGCTCCTCGCCGGATCCGGCAGCTACGACACCCGCCACACGATCGAGCTGTCCCGGCGGGCCGCCACGACCGGCGTCGACGGCCTGCTGGTCGTCACGCCGTACTACAACCGGCCCACCCAGGCCGGCCTCGACGCCCACTTCCGCGCACTGGCCGACGCGGTCGACCTGCCGATCGTCGTGTACGACGTGCCGGGCCGCACCGGCCGGGCCATGAGCGTCGACACCCACGTGCGGCTGGCGAACGAGGTGCGGTCGATCGTGGGGCTGAAGGACGCCCGCGGCAAGCCGTCCGAGGCGGCCGCCATCATCGCCGGCGCCCCGGATGACTACGACCTCTACTCGGGTGACACCGCGCTCACGCTGCCGCTGCTGGCGGTCGGCGCGGTGGGCGTGGTCGGCGTGTGCACCCACTGGACCACCCGCCTGCACGTGGAGATGATCGCCGCGTTCGGCAAGGGCGACGTCACCACCGCCCGCGAGATCAACGCCCGGCTGCTGCCGTCCTACGCCGTCGAGTCCAGCGAGACCTGGGTCCAGGCGGGGGCGGCCAAGGCGGCGCTCGCCGCACTCGGCCAGCCCGCCGGCCCGTGCCGGCCGCCCATGCCGCCGCTCGGCGACGACCTGCACCGGGCGGTGCGGCAGGTCCTCGACGACCTGGGATCGGACGCCGATGGCTGATCCGGTCAGGGTCACGTTCCTCGGCGGGCTGGGGGAGATCGGCCGCAACTGCGCGTGCATCGAGGTCGACGGCCGCATCCTGCTGCTCGACGTCGGCCTGATGTTCCCCGAGCTCGACATGCTCGGGGTCGATCTGGTGCTGCCCGACTTCACGTACCTGCGCCAGAACGCCGACCGTGTCGACGGGGCGATCATCACCCACGGCCACGAGGACCACATGGGCGGCCTCAGCTACCTGCTGCGGGAGCTGTCGTTCCCGATCTACGGCTCGGAGCTGACCCTTGGCCTGGCCCGCAACCGCATTGAGGAGGCGGGCGTCCTCGAGCGCACCGAGCTCGTCCCGGTGCGGGACGGCGAGCGCCGGCGCATCGGGCCGTGCGACGTCGAGTTCATCCCGGTCACGCACTCGGTGCCCCACGGCTTCGCCACCGCGTTCCACACGCCCCAGGGCACGATCCTGCACACCGGCGACTTCAAGCTCGACCTCACACCGGTCGACGGGCGGCTCACGGACCTCGGGCGCATCGGGGCGCTGGCCTCGGGCGACGGCATCCGGCTGCTGCTCAGCGACTCCACCAACGCCGACGAGCCGGGCTACGCCCGCAGCGAGACGACGATCGGCAAGGTGCTCTACGAGCTGTTCCACGAGCACGAGGGCCGGCGCATCGTCATCGCCTGCTTCGCCAGCCACATCCACCGGGTCCAGCAGATCGCCGACGCCGCCGTCGCCTTCGGGCGCAAGGTGGCCACGCTCGGCCTGTCGATGAAGAAGAACGTGCGCCTGGCCCGGGAGATGGGCCTGCTGCGGATCCCCGACCACGCGCTGGTCGACATCGACGACGTGCGGGACCTGCAGCCGGGGCAGGTGTGCGTGATCTCCACCGGCAGCCAGGGAGAGCCGATGTCGGCGCTGGCGCTGATGGCCCAGCGCAACAACCGCTGGCTGGAGATCGACGCCGACGACACCGTCATCCTCTCGTCGCACCCGATCCCGGGCAACGAGATGAACGTGTCGAAGGTGATCGACGGGCTCGTGCGGTTGGGTGCCGAGGTCGTGCACTCGGGCGTCGCCGAGGTCCACGCCTCGGGCCACGCCAAGCAGGAGGAGCTGAAGACCCTCCTGTCGATCGTGCGACCCGACTTCTTCGTGCCCGTGCACGGCGAGTACCGCCACATGGTCGCCCACGCCAAGCTGGCCCGGTCGATGGGCGTCCTGCCCGACGACCACGTGCTGGTGTGCACCGACGGCGACCAGCTCGTGCTGGACGGCGCCGGGCTGCGGGTCGACCAGACCGTGCCGGCCGGCTACCTGTACGTCGACGGGATCATCGGCGACGTCGGTCACGGCGTGCTCCGCGACCGGCGGGTCCTGGCCGAGGAGGGCGTGGTCGTCGTGGTGGTCACGGTGGACGTCGCCACCGGCGCCATCCTGCTCGGCCCGGAGGTGATCACCCGGGGCTGGGTCTACGCGCCGGAGGCCGAGCCGCTGCTGGCCGAGTGCGCGGAGGAGGTCCGCCAGGCGGTCAAGGAGGCGGTGGCCTCCGGCACCGCCGACATCGAGTCGCTCCAGAAGGTGGTCCGGCGGGCGGCCGGGCGGTTCGTCAACGAGTCGACGAGGCGTCGGCCGATGATCGTCCCCGTCGTGATGGAGGCGTAGCTCCCGCGGTGCCCGAGCTGCCCGAGGTCGAGACCATCCGGCGCCAGCTGGAGCCGCTGGTGGTGGGCCGGCGGTTCGGGGAGGCCTGGGCGTTCGCGCACCCCAAGTTCACGCCCGCCCTCGACGCCGCCGGCGCCACGGTCGGGTCGGTGAGCCGGCGGGGCAAGTACCTGCTGCTGGGCCTGGACGACGATCGCGACCTCGTCGTCCACCTGGGTATGACCGGGTCGCTGCGGGTCCGGCCGGCGGGCGACGCCGGCGACGCCTACGTGCGGGCCTGGTGGGCGCTGGACGACGGCGCGGGGGAGTCGCTGGAGTTCCGGGACATGCGCCGGTTCGGTCGGCTGGCCGTGGCGGTGAGCGGGGCCTACGCGGGGACGCTGGCGGTCCAGGGCCCGGACGCCCTCGACCTCTCGCTCACGGCCGAGGCGTTCTGGCGGTCGCTGCGGTCCAGCCGGCGGGCGGTGAAGACGCAGCTCCTGTCGCAGCGCCCGATCGCGGGGGTCGGCAACATCTACGCCGACGAGGCGCTGTGGCGGGCGGGCGTCAACCCGTTCCGGCGCACGATCACCCGGGCGCAGGCCGCCCGCCTGCTGGACGCGCTGCGGGAGGTCATGGCCGGCAGCATCCGCTATGGCGGCACGACGCTCACCAGCTACCGGACGGTGGAGGGCCTGCCCGGGCGCAACCAGCAGCGCCTGGAGGTCTACGGGCAGGCCGGGCTGCCGTGCCCGCGGTGCGGCACCGAGCTGCGGTCGCGGACGCTGGACGGTCGCACCACCACGTGGTGCCCGTCCTGCCAGCCACGGTAGGGGCGACTCATTGCGGGCGCCGGTGGACGTTCGCGGCGCCGGCCTGGTCGCGGGCGAGCACGATCAGCTGGTCGACGTTGACGTGGCTGGGCCGGGACGCCACCCAGCGGACACACTCGGCGATGTCCTCGGGCGTCAGCGGGGTGACGCCCCGGTAGACCCTGGCCGCCCGCTCGGCGTCGCCGCCGAACCGCACCAGGCTGAAGTCGGACTCGACCATGCCGGGGTCGATCTCCGACACCCGCACCGGCCGCCCGAGCAGCTCCTGGCGGAGCACCGCCATCACGGCCCGCACCGCGAACTTGGCGGCGTTGTAGCCGGCGCCGTTGGGGTACGGGTCGTGGCCGGCGATCGAGCCGATGGTGATCACCTGGCCGTCGCCGCTGGCCTCCAGGGCCGGCAGCAGGCCGCGGGTCATCCGGACGACGCCCATGACGTTCGTCTCGTACATGACCCGCCACTGCTGGTCGTCGGCCTCGGCCACCGGCGCCCAGCCCAGCGCGCCGCCGGCGTTGTTCACCAGCAGCCGGCACTCGGGGACGGTGGCGACGAAGGCGTCGACCGAGGGGCCGTCGGTCACGTCGAGCACGTGGGACCGGGCGCCGATCTCGCCCGCCAGCGTCTCGATGCGGTCGACCCGGCGGGCGCCGACCACCACGTCCCAGCCGTCGGCGGCCAGCGCCCGGGCGCTCGCGGCCCCGATCCCGGAGCTGGCCCCGGTCACGACGGCGACACCGCGCCCCGCAGTTTCGGTCACGACCGGCCACGCTAGCGACCGGCGGCGAGCCGCCGGAATGATGCCTCTGTGGCGGATGGGGCTGCTGGTAGCTTTGTGGCCACTGTGACGACGCGCCAGACCTCCTCCCGCTCCTCGTCGCGCCCGCGTTCGCGCCCGCGCCAGGGCACGCCGCGCAAGGCCAGCAAGAAGACGACCCGGCGCGACACGGTCGCTCGGCAGCGCCCGACGCTGGCCCAGCGGGCGGCGCGGTCGTCGTCGCGGGCCCTCGGCCGCCACGCAGACGAGTTGACCGGCCTGCTCCTGGTGGCGCTCGGCCTGGTGATCGGGCTCGGCGTCTACGCGGCGGGCGGCGGCCCCGCCGGGCGGGGCATCGCCGAGGCGGCCGGCCTGGCCCTGGGCTGGTTGCGCTACGTCCTGCCCGTGGCCCTCGTCGCCGCCGGCGTCGCCCTCGTCCTGTCGCGGGGCCCGGCCACCGATGAGGAGGGCAACCCGGTCGAGCCGAGCCCCGATGCGCCGTCGGTGGCCGCCCACGTCGGCGTCGGCACCGCGCTGCTGGTCGTGGCCTCGGTCGGGCTGGCCCACCTGGCCGGTGGCAGCCCCCGCTTCGAGGATCCCGACCGCCAGCTCCGCCGCGCCGGCGGCTACCTGGGGGCGGCCGTGGGCACCCCGATCGAGTCGGCCCTCGGTACCGGCGGCGCGGTCGCCGTCCTGGTGCTGGTGGCGGTGGCCGGGCTGATCGTGCTCACGCGCACGCCGCTGCGGGTGGCGGCCGACCGCACGGTGGCCGGCGTGCGCCCGTTCACGGCCGGCGTCAACCAGCGCCTGGCCACACTGTTCCGGCTGCCCTACGACGACCGCTCGCCGACCGACGTGATCGACCCGTCCCTCGTGCCCGACGACGACACGCTGGTCGAGCCGCCCGACGACGCCACCGAGCCCGCCCGGGGCAAGCGCCGCAAGGCCCCGAAGATCGAGGTCCCCGAAGCCGTCGACGCCGAGCCCGAGCAGCTGGAGATCGCGCTCGGCCCCGCGTCCAAGGCGTCCGCGTGGAAGCTGCCGCCCCTCACGCTGCTCGACCGGGCGGGCGCCCACCAGGTCGACCGCCGCACCATCGAGGACACCGGCCGCACGCTGGAGAAGGCGCTGGCCGACCACGGCGTCGAGACCCGGCTGGTGGGCATGGTCGTGGGCCCCACCGTCACCCGCTACGAGTTGGAGCTGGGGCCCGGCGTCAAGGTCAACCGGGTCACCAGCCTGCACAAGGACATCGCGTACGCCATGGCGACGCCCGACGTGCGCATCCTGGCCCCCATCCCCGGCAAGCAGGCCATCGGCGTCGAGGTCCCCAACGCCCGCCGCCAGATCGTGTCGCTGGGCGACATCCTCGGCAGCGAGGAGGCCCGGCGGGCGAAGCATCCGCTCGAGGTGGCGGTCGGCCGCGACATCAACGGCCGCTCGATCATGATGAACCTGGCCGCCATGCCCCACGTGCTGATCGCGGGCGCCACCGGGGCCGGCAAGTCGAGCTGCCTCAACTCGCTGATCACGTCGATCCTCATGCGGTCGACGCCCGACCAGGTCCGGCTGATCCTGGTCGACCCCAAGCGGGTCGAGATGGGCCAGTACGACCGGCTCCCGCACCTGCTCACCCAGGTCGTCACCAACCCCAAGAGGGCCGCCAACGCGCTGGCCTGGGCGGTCAAGGAGATGGAGCGGCGCTACGACCTGCTGGCCGAGGTCGGGTTCCGCGACATCACCGGCTACAACGCCGCGGTCGACCGGGGCGACCTCGACGGCGACGGCAGGGGCACGATCGCCGGCTACGTCGACGAGGACGGTGACGGCGTCAGCGACTCCGCCGAGTCCGGTCGGTCGTACCCGCGGCTGCCGTTCATCCTCGTGGTCATCGACGAGCTGTCCGACCTCATGATGGTGGCGGCCCGCGACGTCGAGGAGTCGATCGCCCGCCTGGCCCAGATGGCCCGGGCCGTGGGCATCCACCTGGTCATCGCCACCCAGCGGCCGTCGGTCAACGTGATCACCGGTCTCATCAAGGCCAACGTGCCGGCCCGCATCGCCTTTGCCGTGTCGTCGCTGACCGACAGCCGGGTCATCCTCGACCAGGGCGGCGCCGAGCGGCTCATCGGCAAGGGCGACATGCTCGTGCTCGACGGCGGCTCGTCGGTGGCCCGGCGCATCCAGGGCGCCTGGGTGACCGAGGACGAGGTCCGCAAGGTCGCTTCGGTGTGGAAGCGCCAGGCGCCCGACGTGTCGTTCGACGAGTCGGTCCAGGGCAGCGATGACGGCCTCGGCGGCCTGCCGGGCTCCGGCGGCGGGGGCGGCGACGATGACGACGACCTGCTGTGGCAGGCGATGGAGCTGGTGGTGCGCAGCCAGCTCGGGTCCACCTCCATGCTCCAGCGCAAGCTGCGGGTCGGGTTCGCGCGGGCGGGGCGGCTCATGGACCTGCTGGAGCAGCGGGGCGTGGTCGGCCCGTCCGAGGGGTCGAAGGCCCGGGCCGTGCTGATGACGGTCGAGGAGCTGGAAGACCTCGTCGACGGGCGGGAGTAGGCGCCCATCGGGAAACCATGCTCGGACGACGGTACGGGGCGTGCCAACATCGCCCCGTGCGACGCGTACGGTGGTTTGCATGGACGTGACCGCGGACTCCCCTCAACCCGAAGACGCGCCCGTGGCCGTGGCCGAGCCCCCCGCGGCCCGCACGGTCGACGCCGTCAAGATCTACGGGCAGGGCGACACGGCGGTCGCTGCCCTCGACGGTGTGACGCTCGAGGTCCCCCGGGCCCACTACACCGCCATCATGGGCCCGTCCGGCTCGGGCAAGTCGACGCTCATGCACTGCATGGCCGGCCTCGACTCGCTCACCTCCGGCCAGGTCTTCGTCGGCGACCAGGACCTCGGAGACCTCAGCGAGGACGAGCTGACACTCCTGCGCCGCGACCGCGTCGGCTTCGTGTTCCAGGCCTACAACCTGGTGCCGACGCTGAACGCGCAGGAGAACATCGTGCTGCCCCTGTCGCTGGCGGGCCGCAAGCCCGACCGCGAGTGGCTCGACACCGTGGTGTCGACGACCGGGCTCAGGGACCGGCTGACCCACCGGCCGAGCGAGCTGTCGGGCGGCCAGCAGCAGCGCGTGGCCGTTGCCCGGGCCCTTGCCAGCAGGCCGGAGATCATCTTCGCCGACGAGCCCACCGGCAACCTCGACTCCCGGGCCGGCGCGGAGATCCTCGACTTCATGCGCCGGGCCGTGCAGGAGATGTCCCAGACCATCGTCATGGTCACGCACGACCCGGTGGCGGCCGCCTACGCCGACACCGCGGTGTTCCTGGTCGACGGCAAGATCGTCGACACGATGGAGGGCCCCACCGCCGAGCGCGTTCTCGACCGGCTGAAGCAGCTCGGGGACTGAGCCCGTGCTCCAGGTCGCCCTCCGGGGCCTCATGGCCCACAAGTCGCGCCTCGTCACCACGTTCCTGGCCGTGTCGCTGGGCGTGGCGTTCGTCAGCGGCGTGCTGGTGCTCACCGACACGGTCAACCGCACGTTCAACGACCTGTTCTCCGACGTCTACGCCGAGACCGACGCGGTCGTGCGCTCGAACGAGGAGATCGACCAGGGCTTCGGCGGCGGCGAGGTCCGGGGCCTGATCGACGAGAGCCTGCTGGACGAGGTGCAGGACGTCGACGGCGTCGCGGAGGCCGACGTCTCGATCGACGGCTTCGCCCGCATCATCGGCCCCGACGGCGACCCGGTCGGCAACCCGGCGATGGGCGCGCCCACCTTCGGCACCAACTGGCAAGAGTCCGAGGAGCTCAACCCGTTCACGATCTCCGACGGCGAGCCGCCGTCGAGCGACGACGAGGTGGTCATCGACCGGGGCTCGGCCAAGGACACCGGCTACCAGGTCGGCGACACCGTCGAGGTCCAGACCCGCACCGGCGCCAACGAGTACACGCTGTCCGGCATCGCCCGGTTCGGCAGCGCGGACAACCCGGGTGGCGCCTCGTTCGCCATGTGGACCGTCGAGGAGGCCCAGGAGCAGCTGGGCGAGCCGGGCAAGGTCAGCTCGATCTCCGCCGCGGCCGAGGACGGCATCTCCCAGCGCGAGCTGGTGTCCCGGATCCGGGACGCCCTCGGCGACGACGTCGGCGTCGAGGTCATCACCGGCCAGCAGATCACCGAGGAGACCCAGGACGACATCCAGCAGGCGCTGGGCTTCCTCACCATCTTCCTCGGCTTCTTCGGCGTGATCGCCGTCGTGGTCGGCGCGTTCGTCATCTACAACGCCTTCTCGATCATCGTGGCCCAGCGCACTCGGGAGATGGCCCTGCTGCGGGCCGTCGGCGCCCGCCGCCGCCAGGTCCGCCGGGCGGTGCTCGTCGAGGCCATCGTCGTGGGCGTGGCCGGCTCTGTCTTCGGCTTCCTGCTGGGCCTGGGCGTCGCCTTCCTGCTGTCGTCCTTCCTCCAGCTCCCGGACTCGTCGCTCGCGATCCTGCCGCGCTCGGTGCTGATCGCACTGGCGGTTGGCATCGTCGTGACCCTGCTGTCGGCGCTGATCCCCGCCTGGCGGGCCTCGCGGGTCCCGCCGCTGGCGGCCATGCGGGACGTGGCGGTGGACACCAGCGCCCGGTCGCGGGGCCGCCTGATCGTCGGTCTGGTGATCCTGGTCGCGGCCGTCGCCCTGCTGGTGGCCGGCGCCTTCGGATCCAGGCCCCTGTACGTGGGCCTGGGTGTGCTCGGGTTGTTGATCGGGGCGTTCCTCATCGGGCCGGTCGTCGCCCGGCCGGTGGCCGGTGTGCTCGGTGCTCCCGTCGCACGGCTGCGGGGCGTGTCCGGCGAACTGGCCCGCGACAACGCGGTCCGCAACCCCCGCCGCACCGCTTTGACGGCCTTCGCCCTGACGATCGGCGTGGGGCTGGTGACGTTCTTCCTGGTGCTCAACTCGTCCGTGCGGGCCTCGATCGACGAGGCGCTGTCGACGGGCTTCAACGGCGACTTCATTGTGACCACCGACGACTTCGGTCTGGTCGGGCTGCCCCCGCAGGTGGGCGAGGACATCGCCGAGCTACCCGAGGTCGACCAGGTGGTGCCGTTCCGGTTCGCCCCTGCGTTCGTTGGCGACGACCCCGCCACCCCCGAGATCGAGGGCGACACGACCGCCGTCACCGGCACGAACGACGGCATCTTCGACCTGTTCGAGCTGGACGTCGTCGAGGGCAGGCCCAGCCTGGCGTCCGGCGAGGTCGTGATCGACCGGGACACCGCCACCAGCGACAACCTGGACGTGGGCGACACGGTGGAGATCCGGTTCCTCGACGACGCGCGGGGCGGGTCGCCACCGCCCGCCACCGTGTCCGGCATCTACGAGTCCGGGCCGGCCGAGAACATCGGGTCCTACGTGATCGGGCTCGACGACTACGACGCCGCCATCACCAACCCGAGCGACGTCCAGGTGCTGGTGAGCCTGGCCGACGGGGTGTCCGTCGAGGAGGCCCAGCCGGCGATCCGCGAGATCGTCGACAAGTTCCCGACGGCCGACGTGGAGAGCGTCGACGAGTTCAAGAACACGATCAGCTCGCAGTTCGACCCGATCCTGTACCTGATCCTGGTCCTGCTGGTCCTGGCCGTCATCATCGCGTTTCTCGGCATCGCCAACACGATCGCCCTGTCGGTGCTGGAGCGGACCCGCGAGCTGGGCCTGCTCCGGGCCGTCGGCATGCGCCGCAAGCAGGTGCGCTCGGCGGTGCGGTGGGAGTCGGCGATCATCGCCCTGATGGGGACGGTTCTTGGCCTCACCGTGGGCCTGCTCGGCGGGTGGGGCATCACCCGGTCGTTGCGCGACGAGGGCTTCGAGGCTTTCGCGGTGCCCGTGGTCCTGCTGGTGATAATCGCCGTGTTCGCGGGGCTGCTCGGCCTGATGGCCGCGCTGGTCCCCGCGTATCGGGCCGCCCGCATGAACGTGCTGAGCGCCATACACACAGAGTGAGCGCCGGTCTCCGGGGCGTCGAACCGCCGGTCGGGAGGCCGGCTGCGAGCGTAGGATCTCCTTGTGGAGACGGGGGCGGTGGCCGACCTCGTCGATCGTGCCCGCAGTGGGGACGAGGACGCATGGGACGGCCTGGTGGAGCGGTATCTCGGTACGGTGCACGCGGTCTGCCGCGCCTACCGCCTCTCAGACGCGGACGCGGCCGAGGTCAACCAGATCGTGTGGCTGCGCCTGGCCGAGCACCTGTCGGGCCTGCGGGCGCCGGCTGCGGTCGGCGGCTGGATCGCGGCGACCACCCGCATGGAGTGCCTGCGGCGCCTGCGGGCGGCGCACGCGGCCGAGGCGGCGGCCGTGCTCGCCGCGGGCGACAGCGACACGGCGTCGGCGGAGCAGGCGGCGGGCAACGGCGGCGGGACGGGCATCGACGCCCGCGTACTGGTCTACGAGCGCGACCGGGTGCTGCTCGGCGCGTTCGACCGCCTCGACCCGCGCAGCCGGCGCCTCCTGTGGCTGCTGACCGCCGAGCCCCGGCCGACCGACGACGAGGTGGCCGCAGCCCTCGACGTGCCCGAGGCCGACATCCCGGCCCTCCAGGCCCGGGCGCTCGACCAACTTCGACACCTGATGGCTCCCTGAAGCGCCATATCATCTTCGGAACCGACCAGCCGGGGATGGGTGTGCCGGGACACCGGAGGACCACGCGATGACACACACGGCAGCACCGCTGCCGACGGACGACGCCCTGCTGGAGGAGCTACGTCGCCTGGCCGCGGGCGCCGACCCGGTGCCGCCCGCGTGGTGGGACGACGCCGAGAGTGCCTTCGGCTGGCACCAGATCGAGGCCGAGCCGGCGGCGCTGGCCTACGACGCGCTGTCGGGGCGCGACCCCGGGCTCGGGCGCGTCCAGCTGGCCGGCCGGGTGCTGCGGGAGCTGCGCTGGACGGGCGCGGGCCGCGAGGTTGTCGTCGAGGTCGACGTGGGCGACGAACGGCTGCGGCTTGTCGGCGCGGTGTCCCCGTACGCCGCGGTCCAGGTGACGGCCGTGTGGCCGGACGGCCACGAGAACGTGACGACCGGCGAGCTTGGCCGCTTCACGTTCGACGACCTGCCCCGCAAGCCGTTGTGCCTGCTCGTCGGGGGTGACCAGCCCGTCAAGACCGGCTGGATCCTGCCCTGACCGTGGTCGCCCGACCGCGCGCCGATGCCAGGGTCCCGGCCGGCGACCAGTAGCCTGCCTGCGATGTCCCGCTCGTTCTGGGTCGAGACACTGGGCTGTCCGAAGAACCAGGTGGACTCGGACAAGCTCACGGGGACGATGCTCGCCGATGGGCTCGTCCCCGCCGGTGCGCCCGAGGACGCGGACCTGGTCGTGGTCAACACCTGCGCCTTCGTGGAGGAGGCGCGCCGCGAGTCGATCGAGGTCATCCTCGACCTGTCCGATCGCCGGGCCGGGGGCGCCGACCTGGTGGTGACCGGCTGCCTGGCCGAGCGCTACGGCGACGACCTGGCCGGCGCGCTGCCCGAAGCGGACGCGGTGGTGGGGTTCGGCGTGCCGGTGACGCTGGGCCCGACGCGGGCCGGCGCCGGGCCGGCCGCCCCGCCGCTCGACCTGCTGAACCTGCCCCGCCCGCCGGCCGCGGCCCCGTGGGCCTACGTCAAGGTGGCCGAGGGCTGCGACCGGGCCTGCGGATTCTGCGCCATCCCGTCGTTCCGGGGCCGCCAGCGCAGCCGGCCGCTCGACGGCGTGCTGGCCGAGGTCGACGACCTGGCCGCCGGAGGGGTGCGGGAGGTCGTGCTCGTGGCACAGGACCTGGCGGCCTACGGCCGCGACCAGGGCAGGGGCGAGCGCTCGATCGTGCCGCTGGTCGAGGCGGCCGCCGCTCGGGTCGACCGGGTCCGGCTGCTGTACCTGTACCCGTCCGACCTGACCGATGCGCTGATCGACGCCATCTGCGCCACCGGGGTGCCGTACTTCGACCTGTCGCTCCAGCACGCCTCGGGTCCGCTGCTGCGGCGCATGCGCCGGTGGGGGGACGGCGGGCGGTTCGCCCGCCGCATCGACGCCATCCGGGCCCGCCGGCCCGACGCCGCGTTCCGGTCGAGCTTCATCGTCGGCTACCCGGGCGAGACCGAGGACGACCACGACGTCCTGCTCCGGTTCGTGGCGGAGGCCGACCTCGACTGGGCCGGCTTCTTCCCCTACAGCGCCGAGGAGGGCACTTACGCCGCCGGTCTCGACCGCACCGTCGCCGACGGGCTCGTCGCCGACCGCCTGGCCGAGCTGCGCGAGCTCCAGGACGGCATCACCGCCCGCAAGCGGGACGCCCTGATCGGCTCGGTGGTGGAGGTGCTGGTCGACGAGCCCGGCGCGGCCCGCAGTCACCGCGAGGCCCCCGAGATCGACGGCATCGTGGCCGTCCCCGACGACCTGCCGGTGGGCGAGCTGGTGAAGGTCCACGTCGAGGGCGCCGCCGGTCCCGACCTCGAAGCCGGCCCGGTGTAGGCGGCGTGGAGACCTCCTCGTTCGGGCCCTCGGCGCTCGCCACCCCGGCCAACGCCGTCACGATCGGCCGGCTGGTGCTGTCGCCGGCGCTGTGGGTCCTGATCGTCATCTCGGGGCCGTCGTACGGGGCGCTGGCGCTGTGGATCGTGCTGGCCGCCACCGACGGCTTCGACGGCTGGCTGGCCCGCCGTATGGGAACGACCCGCTCCGGCGCGTTCCTCGACCCGCTGGCCGACAAGGCGCTGGTGCTCGGGGCCATGTGGGCGATCGTGGCGGCCGACGGGTTCTGGTGGCTGCCGGTGGCGCTGATCACGGTGCGCGAGGTCGTCATCTCGGCCTTCCGGTCGTACTGGGGCCGCCAGGGCCTGGCCGTGCCCGCGAGGTTCTGGGCCAAGGTCAAGACGGTGGTGCAGGCGGTGGCGGTCGGCCTGGCGCTGTGCCCGCCGGTGATGGAGAACGAGCCGTGGCTGGCCGACACCGGCCTGTGGCTGGCCGTGGGCCTGACGCTGGTCACGGGCGCCCAGTACCTGATCGAGGGGAGCCGGGCGACCGCGTCCGGCGGCGTGCGCGTCTGACGGTCCGGTCGGGCGGGAAACGGGTGAGCGATGCGTTGTGAGATCGTCGCGGTGGGGACCGAGCTGCTGCTCGGCCAGGTCGTCGACACCAACTCGGCCTGGTTGGGCGAGCACCTGGCGCTGGCGGGGATCGACCGCACCCACGGCCAGACGGTGGGCGACAACCTCGACCGCATCGTGGAGGCGCTGGAGCTGGCGCTCGGCCGCGCCGACGCCGTGATCGTGTGCGGCGGCCTGGGCCCGACCCAGGACGACATCACCCGCGACGCCATCGCGCGGGTCATGGGCGTGCGGCTGGTCCAGGACGACGACGTGGTCGACCGCATCCTCGAGCGGTTCGCGTCCCGCAGCCGGCGGATGCCGGCCAACAACCTCCGCCAGGCCCTGGTGCCCGAGGGCGCCACGGCGATCGCCGATCCCCAGCCCGGCACGGCGCCCGGCCTGATCTGCCCGGTGGGCGACAAGGTGATCTACGCGGTGCCGGGCGTTCCCTACGAGATGCAGGAGATCGTGACCGGCGCCATCCTGCCCGACCTGGCCCGGCGGGCCGGCACCGTGGCGGTGATCCGGTCCCGCACGCTACGGACCTGGGGCGACAGCGAATCGGGCCTGGCCGAGAAGCTGGCCGACCACATGGTCGAGCTGGACGCCGGCGGCCCGGGGGCGCCGACGCTCGCGTTCCTGGCCAGCGGGATCGAGGGCCTCAAGGTCCGGATCACGGTCAAGGCCGACGACGAGGACACGGCGGCCCGGCTGCTCGACGCCGAAGACAAGGTGGTGCGCGACCTCGTCGGCGACATCGTGTTCGGCGTCGACGACGAGACGATGGAGCACGCGGTCGGCGCCGCGCTCCAGGCCCGGGGGCTGACCCTGGCGGTGGCCGAGTCGCTGACCGGCGGGCTCATCGCCGCCCGGCTGGTCGACGTGCCGGGATCGAGCGCCTGGTTCCGGGGCGGGGTCGTGTCCTACGCCAGCGACGTGAAGTTCTCGGTGCTGGACGTGCCCGAGGGGCCGGTGGTGTCGGCCGAGGCGGCCGCGGCGATGGCGACCGGGGTCCGGGATCTGCTCGGGGCGGACGTCGGGCTGGCCACCACCGGCGTGGCGGGGCCCGAGCCGCTGGAGGGCCAGCCCCCGGGCACTGTGTATCTGGCCGTGGTGGTGGGCGACGCCGAGCCGGTGACCGCCCATGTGACCCTGCCGGGCGACCGCCGGCGGGTCCGGCAGTTCTCCTGCATCAGCGTTCTCGACCTGCTGCGGCGCCTGCTGGCGGTGGGCTGAGGCTCCGGGGGCGCCCGGGGCTACGGCCAGAGCGTGGCGGTGCCCGGCTCGGCCAGTGCCACCCAGGTCCGCCCGGGCGTCAGCCTCACCGGCTGGCCGGCGGCGTCGAGGTACTGGGTCGGGGCCTCCAGCGACGGCTTGTGCCAGCTGGCCCGGACGAGCTGGCCGCCGGTGAAGATCCAGGCGTCGCCGCCGCCGACCGTCTGGGCCTCCCGGATCGGCACCCCGAACGAGTCGGTGATGTCGCTGTCGGCGTACGGCGTGAACGACACGATCACGTTCTCGGGGGCGACCTGCTGGCCCTCGGCGTCGACGTGGGGGGTCGCCGACTGGCTGCGGGCGTAGCCACCGCCGTTCCACACGTAGTCGACCGGCGCCGAGCCGGCGCCGACGGCGAACACGATGTTCACCCCGCTCACGACCTCGCCCCCGGTGACGGGCTCGTTCGGGGCCCGGTAGGCGAACAGCTGGGGCGGCGTGCCGCCGCCGTAGCCGGCCGCCCACACCTCCATGGTCGAGTCGAGCATCAGGTTGTGGGGCGCCCGGCGCCCGCCCTGCCGGTGGTACAGCCCGGGCGCGGCGTCGTACCCCACGTCCACCATGCCCGCCTCCCGCACCCGGGCCGCGAACGACGGGTTGGCGCCCGACCAGGCGAAGAGCGGCAGGTTGAGCGGGCGGAACAGCCCGATGTCGGACGTGCGGGCCGACCGGACCGGGCCGACCGGCATGGCCTCCCCGGAGTGGAACACGGCCATGAACCGGGTGACGGCGCCCTCGACCCGCTCCTCGTACACGATGTCGGCCTGGTTGAGACCGATCTGGGGCCGGGACGCGGGCTCGACGTTGTCGATCTTCACCGCCAGCGCCGCCCGGGCGGCCACGGCGGGGTCGACGACCGGGAGCCCGGTCAGCGGGTAGACCGGCGGCGGCGGGGGCGGGGGAGCGGTGGTCGTGGTGGTGGTCGCCTCGGTCGTCGTGGTCGTCGTCGTGGGCGTCGATCCCGACGACCCGACCTGCGCAGCGATCAGTGCGGCCGACCCGAGGACGACCACGGCGGCCCCACCGGCGATGGCCTTGCCGCGGGTGGTCGCCAGGAACGACTTCAGTTGTGCTCCCCAGATCACGGCAGGAGAGCGTGACGCAAGACGCCCCGTGACGCAATTCAAGTTGCGACCGCGTCGCGTGGTCATCGACTGCGTGCGGTGCCCGCCAGACCCTCCGGTCGGTGGAAGGCTGTGGCGATGCGTCTGTTCGTGGCCGTGGCCCCGCCCGCGGAGGTCCTCGACCGGGTGGCGTCGCTCCGCCGACCCGAGCGCCCCGGGGTCCGTTGGACCCGCCCCGACCAGTGGCACGTGACGCTCGTGTTCCTGGGCGAGGTGGCCGAACCTGACCCGCTCGTCGCCGCCCTCGACGCCGCGCCGCTGGCGCCCGCCACCGCCGTCCTGGGGCCGGCCGTGACCACGCTGGGCCGGCGGGTGCTGCAGGTCCCGGTGGCGGGCCTCGACGACCTGGCCGCCGCCGTCCGCCGGGCCGTCCCGCCGGCGCGGCCCGACGCCCACCCGTTCCGCGGCCACCTGACGCTGGCCCGGGCCGACCGGGCCCGCCTCGGCGACCTGGCGGGCGAGCCGGTGGACGGCCGGTTCGCGGTCGAGGACGTGCGCCTGGTCCGCAGCCACCTCGGCGGGGGCGGGCCCCGCTACGAGGACCTCCACGTGCGCCCGGTCCCCGCAGGCTGACGGCAGATTCCGCGGGGGGTCCTTGAACGAACAGGCGTTCGAAACTACAGTCGTGTCGTTCCCGAACACGGGGCCCGGTCCCCGAAAGTGTCACACCCCGTCTCTATCTTCTGCTGCGTCGGCGGGGCACCGTGCCCCTCCCGAGATCGCAGACGGGCTTCGGCTCCCGGCCGGCCCGCCGCCACCGCACACAATCCGCACCACCGCAGAAAGGACCACACCGGTGGATCGACAGAAGAACCTCGAGATGGCCCTCAGCCAGATCGAGAAGCAGTTCGGCAAGGGCTCGGTCATGAAGATGGGCGAGAAGGGCACCATGGCCATCGAGGCCGTGTCGACCGGCGCCCTGTCCCTCGACCTGGCGCTCGGCATCGGCGGCCTGCCCCGGGGCCGCGTCACCGAGATCTACGGGCCCGAGTCGTCGGGCAAGTCCACGCTCGCTCTGCACGTCGTGGCCGAGGCCCAGCGCAACGGAGGCATCTGCGCCTACGTCGACGCCGAGCACGCGCTCGACCCGGTGTACGCCCGGGCCATCGGCGTCGACGTCGACGAGCTGCTCATCTCCCAGCCCGACACGGGCGAGCAGGCGCTCGAGATCGCCGACATGCTCGTGCGCTCGGGGGCCATCGACGTGGTGGTCATCGACTCGGTGGCCGCGCTCACGCCCCGGGCCGAGATCGAGGGCGAGATGGGTGACACCCATGTCGGCCTCCAGGCCCGGCTCATGTCCCAGGCGCTGCGCAAGCTGACCGCCAACCTCAACCGGTCCCGCACCATCGCCGTCTTCATCAACCAGCTGCGCGAGAAGATCGGCGTGATGTTCGGCTCGCCCGAGACCACCCCCGGCGGCCGGGCGCTCAAGTTCTACTCGTCGGTGCGGCTCGACATCCGCCGCATCGAGTCCATCAAGGACGGGGTCGAGGTGGTGGGCAACCGCACGCGGGTCAAGGTCGTGAAGAACAAGTGCGCCCCGCCCTTCAAGCAGAGCGAGTTCGACATCATGTATGGCAAGGGCATCAGCCGCGAGGGCTCCCTGCTCGACGTGGGCGTCGACATCGGCCTCGTGAAGAAGTCGGGGGCCTGGTACACCTACGACGGCGAGCAGCTGGGCCAGGGCCGCGAGAACGCCAAGGTGTTCCTGGTCGAGCACCCCGAGGTCATGGTCGAGGTCTCCGAGCGCATCCGCTCGCAGCTCGGCATCGGCACCACGTCCTCGCCGGCACCGTCCGACGTCGACGTGATGACCGAGGTCGACGACGAGCCGATCTCGCTCGACTGAGGTCCACGGCCATCAGGGCGGGAACACGTCCAGGAAGCGGGCGGTGACCGTCCGCAGGTGGTCGGACGCCAGGGTGTAGCGGCGCTCACGGCCCTGCTTCTCGACGGTCAGCAGGCCGGCGGCCTCGAGCCGCTGGAGGTGCCGGGTCGTCGTCGACCACGAGTGGCTGAACCGATCGGCGAGCTCGCCGGCCGTCATGGCGCCGCCTCGGGCGTGCAGCGTCACGAGGATGTGGCGGCGGTGCTCGTTCGCCAGCGCGCCGAACACCGCGTCGATCTCGTCGAGCTCCCGAAGGCCCCGGGGGCGCTCGGTCAGAGCGTCTCCTTGGTCTCGAAGTGGGGGAATGCCATGCCCGGACCCATGGCCCGGTCCTCGACGAGGGCCTCCATCCGTTCCCAGATCACGCCGATCTCGGGGTGTTGGTGGGCCCGGCGCGGCGCCTCGGCGTCGATCCACTGGAAGATGGCCACGATGAGCGGACCGCTGCCGTCCTGGTCCTCACCGATGTAGACCTCCTCCGGCCGGTCGGTTGCGAGGCCGAGCTCGGTGTAGGTGGCGCGGTGCCGGCGGATCAGGTTCAGGAGGTCGTCGACGGCGCCGGGCCGGGGCCGGTACTGGCAGATCACGGTGTTGTCGATCGCTTCTTGCATGTCGACGATACTTGCACGTTTAGCCAAATATGCAACCGTCTCCAGCACCCGATCCAGCGAGCGGGGCACCTCCGCGGGGTCGAGGGCCTCGACCAGCAACCGGGCGTAGCGGGCCTTGCGGCCCGCGCGGACACCGATGAAGCGGTGGAGGTGGGCTTCGCGGGTGCGCCCCCGCTGGGCCGGCTGCTTCTGGAGGATCCGCAACGACCCGAGCTCGCCCTCGGCCTCGATGACCGACTCCACCCGGTCGGGGCCGAGGGCGCGGATCAGCTCGTCCTCCAGGTCGGCTTGGCAGACGTGGAAGCCGAGCGCCGCCATCCGGCCCCGGTCGGGGACCGGCCCGAGCCCCGCGGCGTCCAGCGCCCGCCGGACCTGGGCCTCCTCGCCGGCGTCGTAGAGGCCGGCCAGCCGGACGTCGTGGCCGTGGGGGCCGAACCGGTCCAGGAACACCCGGATGTTGGTCGCCCCGCCCATCGGCACCACCGACACGCCCTCGACGGCCAGGTCCCGGCCTCGGCGCCGGGCCAGCGTCTCCACCGCGACCTGGTCGCTCACCCCCTCGACGAGCACGACGGCGCGGATCTCGGCCATCGACCCAGCGTCGCACCTCGCTACTCTTGCTCCCTGCGATGACCGACAAGACCTACGTGGTGCGCACCTTCGGGTGCCAGATGAACGAGCACGACTCGGAGCGGATCGCCGGCCTGCTCGAGGCCGACGGCCTGCGCCCCGCCGCGGGCGTCGAGCAGGCCGACGTGGTGGTGCTCAACACCTGCTGCATCCGGGAGAACGCCGACAACAAGCTGTACGGCAACCTCGGCCAGCTCAAGGCCCTCAAGCAGCACCGGCCCGACATGCAGATCGTCGTGGGCGGGTGCCTCGCCCAGAAGGACCGCGACCTCATCGTCGAGCGGGCACCGCACGTCGACGTCGTGTTCGGCACGCACAACGTGGGCCGGGCGGCCGAGCTGGTGGGCGAGCAGCGCGACGCCGGCCGGTCGCTGGTCGAGATCCTCGAGGAGACGGTCGTCGACGATCACGACGCCTTCCCCAGCGCGCTGCCGGCCCGCCGCGAAGTCGCCTACGCCGGCTGGGTCACCATCCAGATCGGCTGCGACAACTCGTGCGCGTTCTGCATCGTGCCGGCGGTCCGGGGCAAGGAGATCAGCCGGCCGTTCGCCGGCATCGTTGACGAGGTCCGGGCGCTCGCCGCCGACGGCGTGACCGAAGTGACCCTGCTCGGCCAGAACGTGAACAGCTACGGCCGCGATCTCACGCTGGCCCGCCGCCAGGCCGGCGAGAGCGTCCGGGTCCGCCCGCTGTTCGCCGACCTGCTGCGGGCGGTGGGCGCCGTCGAGGGCATCCGCCGGGTCCGCTACACCAGCCCGCATCCCAAGGACCTCCGGCCCGAGACCATCGCGGCCATGGCCGAGGTCCCGACCGTGTGTGAACACCTCCACCTCCCGCTCCAGGCGGGCAGCGACCGCGTGCTGGCCGCCATGCACCGGGGCTACACCGCCGAGCGCTACCTCGACCGCCTGGCCGCTGCCCGGACCGCCATGCCCGACCTGGCCGTGACCACCGACATCATCGTCGGCTTCCCCGGCGAGACCGACGGCGACTTCGACCGCACGCTCGAGGTGGTCGCCGAGGCCGGCTACGACAGCGCCTACACGTTCATCTACAGCCCCCGCCCCGGTACCGAGGCCGCCGCCCGCGTCGACGACTTCGTCCCCGCCGAGGTGAGCGCCGAGCGGTTCGAGCGCCTCCGCGTCGTGGTCGAGCGCTCGGCCCTGGCGCGCCACCGGGCCCGGGTGGGTGCGGTGGAGGACGTGCTGGTCGAGGGTCCGTCCCGCAAGGACCCGGCCATGACCACCGGCCGAAGCGAGCACCACAAGCTGGTCCACTTCGCCGCCCCCACCCCGCTGCGCCCGGGCACCTACGCCCGGGTCCGCGTGTCCGGCGCCGCGCCGCACCACCTGACGGGCGACCTGCTCGACGTCACGGTGCCGGCCCGCCACAAGACCCGCATCCCCGTCGCCGCCCGGTGATCGAGCTCACCGTCGAGCCATACACGGCGCCGGCGTCCCAGGCCCTGGCCGCCGCGCTGGAGGCCGACATCGACGAGCGCTACGCCGCCGACGGCGGCGCCGACGGTGGCGACGCCCAGACGGCCGCGGTGTGGGCCGTCCGGCCCGAGCAGGTGACCCCGCCGGCGGGCGTGTTCGTCGTGGCCCGGCTCGACGGCGAGCCGGTGGGCTGCGGTGCCGTGCGCCCGGTGCTCGGCGGCCCCGCCGACCACGCGGAGCTCAAGCGCATGTACACCGCGCCGGCCGCCCGCCGCCGGGGCGTCAGCCGGGCCGTGCTCGCCCGGCTGGAGGGCGAGGCGCGGGTGCTCGGCTACCGCTGGGTCCAGCTCGAGACCGGCACCCGCCAGCCGGAGGCCATCGCCCTGTACGAGGCCACCGGCTACTCCCGCATCGCCCCCTACGGCCAGTTCGAGGAGCACCAGCTGACCGTCTGCTTCGGCAAGGACCTCTAGGCCAGGTCGTCGACCGGTCCCCGGGAGGACACGGCCGCCCGGCCATCGCTTGCCGGCACCTCGTGGGTGTCCCGGCTGCCGGTCAGGCTTGCAGCGCAGCCGGGCGACCGCGATCTGTTGTGCGTGGCCCCTAGACGTGCAGGGCCACGGGGCGGCCGAGGGCGGACTCGAGCGAGTCGGCCGCGGCCACGACGAGCTGGTGGGACACCTCCGACAGGGCCCGGGCGACGGCGAGCTCCTCGCCGACCACGGGCATCTCCGGGTCGTCGGGATTGCGGCGGGCCCGCCCCCAGCCCGAGAAGTCGCGACCCCGCACCCGGACGTGCGCCACCGCCTCGCAGTGGTCGGCGTCCTCGGACAGGGACACGTCGATCCGCAGCGACGTCCGGTCGATCCCGCCCTCGCCCTCCTCGACGCGGCAGTCCGGCCCCGGGGAGATGACGGACTCGTGGTCGTCTCCCTCCCACCGCACCCGTAGCCGGGTGCCCCCGGCTCCGGGCAGGAGCTCCATCACCTCGCCCCGCCGCCGAGCCTGGCCGACCTTGGTCCCCTCGACGACCACGTGGTCACCGACGTGCGCCTCCATCGCCACCTCCTCCCGATGGGAAGCGTGTCGTTGCGCCTCCGACGGTAGACCGCGGCGCCGACCCCCGAAAGGGGCAAAAGTCCACCGTGCGGCCGCGGCTAGCGTCCGGCCGTGGTGACCGACGGCCCCCGCCACCTCGCTCTCGTCGGCACCACCGCGACGGGCAAGTCGGCTCTGGCCATGGCCGTCGCGCGCGAGGACCCGCGGCTGGAGATCCTGTCGATCGACTCGATGCAGGTGTACCGGGGGATGGACATCGGCACCGCCAAGCCGACGGCAGCCGAGCGGGCCGAGGTGCCCCACCACCTGATCGACCTGGCCGACCCGAGCGAGGACTTCACGCTCGCCCGGTTCGCGGCCGCCTCCCGGGACGCCCTCGCCGGGGTGGAGTCCCGGGGCCACCGGGCCCTCCTCGTCGGCGGCACCGGCCTCTACCTGCGGGCGGTCGTCGACGACCTCGACGTTCCCGGGCAATGGCCGGAGGTGCGCGCCGAGCTGGAGGTCGAGCCCGACACGGCGGCCCTCCACAGCCGCCTGCTCAGCCTCGACCCGCTGGCCGCGTCCCGGATGGAGCCCACCAACCGCCGCCGCGTGATCCGGGCACTGGAGGTGACGCTGGGCAGCGGGCGCCCGTTCTCGTCCTACGGCCCGGGCCTCGACGCCTACCCGCCGACCCGGTTCCACCAGGTCGGGGTGCAGCTCCCGCACGAGGTCGTGGCCCGCCGGGTCGAGGCCCGCTACCACCAGCAGATGGCCGACGGCTTCCTGGACGAGACACGCGGGCTGCTGGCGGCACCCGGCGGCATGTCCCGCACCGCCCGCCAGGCCCTCGGCTACGCCGAGCTGATCGACCACCTGGAGACCGGACGGCCGCTCGACGAGGCGCTGGGCACCGCCGTCCGCCGGACCCGGCGCTTCGCCCGCCGGCAGCGGTCGTGGTTCCGGCGCGACCCCCGGATCCGCTGGCTCCAGGCGCTCGACGACCCGCTCACGCTGCTGCCCGGGCTGCGGGCTGAGCTGGCGGAGCTCGGCGACGACGGAGGGTGAGCGTACCTAATGCGTGCCAGGTCGCCGGCCGGGTCGGGCAGACTGGTCGGTGACATGCGTCTGACCAAGCACCACGGGTTGGGCAACGACTTCCTCGTCCTGCTCGACCCCGACGCCTCCCACCCCCTCGACCCGGAGGTGGCGCGCGCCCTGTGCGCCCGACACACCGGCGTCGGCGCGGACGGGGTCATCCGGGCGGTGCCCGCCACCGCCGGGCCCGCGCGCGTCGTGATGGAGCTCTACAACGCCGACGGGTCCCGGGCCGAGATGAGCGGCAACGGCATCCGCTGCCTGGCCCAGGCGCTCGCCCTCGGCTGGCCGGGGCAGGGCGCGGTCGGCACCGACGTGGCGATCCAGACCGACGCCGGCCTGCGCGTCGTGTGCGTGCTCGACCGGCCCGACGCCGTGACCCACGTGCTCTCTGTGGCCATGGGCGAGCCCGTGGTCGAGGGCGAGGCACCCGAGTGGACCGGCGGCGCCGTGGCCCGGGCGCTGCGGGTCGACATCGGCAACCCCCATCTGGTGCTGGAGGTCGGCCCGGCCGCGGCCCGCCTGGTTCCCGGAGTGGTCGCCGATGACATCGACCTGGTGAGCCTGGGCGAGGCCGTCAACGCCAAGGTCCCGGGCGGCGCCAACGTCCACCTCCTGACCCCGGCCGAGGGGGGCATCGCGGTGCGCAGCTACGAGCGAGGTGTCGGCCTCACCCAGGCATGCGGCACCGGCGCCTGCGCCTCGGCTGCCGCCGCCCGCACCTGGGGCCTGGTCGGCGACGTGGTCGGCGTGGTCATGCCCGGCGGCCGGGCCGAGGTCCGCCTCGACGCCGGCGGCGAGGCCGTCCTCGAAGGACCGGCCACCTACGTCGGCACCGTCGAGCTGGGAGCGTCGCCGTGGCGCTGATCGAACGGTCCTTCCGGGAGAAGATCGTGCTGGTCGGGGTGACGATCCCGCCCGAGACCATCGACGACACCGACATCTCGCTCGACGAGCTGGCGCTGCTGGTCGACACCGCCGGCGCCGACGAGGTCGGCCGCGTCACCCAGCGGCGCGACGCGCCGGACCCGCCCACCTACGTGGGTAAGGGCAAGGCCGAGGAGCTGCGGGAGCTGGCCGAGGCCACCGACTGCGACACGGTCGTGTTCGACAACGAGCTGACACCGGCCCAGCAGTTCAACCTGGAGAAGCTGCTCGGCCGAACGGCCATCGACCGCACGGCGGTGATCCTCGACATCTTCGCCCAGAACGCCCACAGCCAGGAGGGCAAGGCCCAGGTCGAGCTGGCCCAGCTGCGCTACCGGCTGCCGCGGCTGCGGCGCCAGGCCGGCGCCCTGTCCCAGCAGGCGGGCGGCATGTCGGCGGCGGGCGGCGCCCGCATCGGCACGAGGGGCCCCGGCGAGACCCAGCTCGAGGTCGACCGCCGGCGCATCGTGCGGCGCATCCACAAGCTCGAGGGAGAGCTGAAGGACATCGACCGCCACCGGGCCACCCAGCGCAAGGCCCAGCGTCGGGGGCAGCTCGCCAAGGTCGTCATCGCCGGCTACACGAACGCCGGCAAGTCCACGCTGCTCAACACGCTGACCGACGCGGGCGTGCTGGTCGAGGACCGGCTGTTCGCCACGCTCGACGCCACCACCCGCCGGCTGTCGCTGCCGGGCGGCGAGTCGGTGCTGGTGACCGACACGGTCGGCTTCATCCGCAAGCTGCCGCACCAGCTGGTGGAGGCGTTCCGGTCCACGCTCGACGTGGCCGTCGACGCCGACCTGCTCGTCCACGTGGTCGACGCCAGCGCCCCCGACGTGGCCGGCAACATCCGGGCCGTGCATGACGTGCTGGGCGACATCGGCGCCGGCGACGTGACCGAGCTGCTGGTGTTCAACAAGGCCGACCTGGCGTCCGACGAGGCCGCGCGGCACGTGAAGCTGCACGAGGGCTCGGTGGCGGTCAGCGCCGTCACCGGCGAGGGGATCGACCGGCTGCTCGAGTCCATCGGCGACCGGCTGCGGACGCTGACCAATGTGGTCGAGATGGTCATCCCCTACGAGCGGGGCGACCTGCTGGCGGCCGCCCACCGGGCCGGGGAGGTGCTGGGCGAGACGCCGGGCGAGGGCGGGATGCGCCTGCGGGGCCGTTTCGACGACGTTACGGTCGGGCGGTTCCGCGAGTACGTCGTCTCCTAGAAGGATCGGCCCGTGACATCTCCGGCCGGCTTCACGCCTCCGCCCTATCCCTACGACCGCCTCGACGAGCTGCACGCCATGGCCGCGGCGCTCCCGGGCGGCGCCGTCGACCTGTCGATCGGAACGCCGTGCGACCCGCCGGACCCGGCGGTGGTGGCGGCGCTGGGCGAGTCGGGCGCCGAGCGGGGCTACCCGGCGTCGGTCGGCACCGCCGGGTACCGGGAGGCGGCCGCCGGCTGGCTCGCCCGCCGGTTCGGCGCCACGGTCGATCCGAGCCAGCTCGCGGCGTGCGTGGGCACGAAGGAGTTCGTGGCGGGCGTGCCCCACTGGCTGCGCCTGCGGACCCCGGCTCGCGACACCGTCCTGTACCCGGAGATCAGCTACCCGTCGTACGCGATGGGCGCAACGCTGGCGGGGTGCCGGGCGGTGCCGTACGCGTCGCTCGCCGCCATCGAGGAGGCCGATGCGGCCCGGGCGCTGTGCCTGTGGGTCAACTCGCCGGCCAACCCAAGCGGCGACCTGGTCGACCTGGACGCCGCTGCGGCCTGGGGCCGGGATCGGGGCGTCCCGGTGCTGTCGGACGAGTGCTACATCGAGTTCACCTGGGATGGCCCGGGGCGCACGATCGTGTCGAGCGGCACGGAGGGTGTCCTGGCGGTCCACTCGCTGTCCAAGCGGTCGAACCTGGCCGGCGCTCGGGCCGGCTTCTATGCCGGCGACGCGGACCTGGTCCGGTACCTGTCGGAGGTGCGCAAGCACGCCGGCTTCATGGTCCCCGGGCCGGTGCAGGCCGCCGCCGCGGTCGCCTTCGGCGACGACGCCCACGTCGACGCCCAGCGGGAGCGCTACAGCCACCGCCTGTCCGTGCTGGCCCGCCTGTTGCAGGCCTTGGACGTCGACTGCCCGTTGCCGGCGGGCGCCTTCTACGTGTGGGCGCCGGCCCCGGGCGGCGACGCCTGGGGCCTGGCCAAGCGCCTGGCCGCCGAAGCGGGCGTCGTCGCGTCGCCGGGCGAGTTCTACGGCCCCGCGGGGTCGGGCCACGTCCGCATCGCGGCCGTGCAGCCGACCGAGCGGCTGCACGTGGTGGCCGAGCGGCTGGGGGTGACGGCAGGGGATCTCCCCCATGCGCCGGGTCCCTCGGGGTGACCACACTGCCGCCATGAGCGCAGGTGCCTACGTGTCGACGGCGCCGGCGAGGCCCCGGCTGACTCCGTCGGCCTGGTGGTACGTGGCGGCGGCCGCCATCGCACTGGCCGGCATGGTCGCCGGGGTCTGGATGATGGTCGAGGGTGTGGGGCGCGTCCTCGAGGCGGTGGAAGACTTCGACCGCACGGACGTCCCGGGCACGCTGACCGTCACGATCGAGGACCCGGGCGGCTACTCGATCTACCACGAGTTCCCGGGAGCCAGCGACTCGGGCTCCCGCTCCCCGGTTCCCGAGCCGGACCTGAGCATCACGAACCCGGACGGCGACGACGTCCAGCTCCGCCCGTACACGTCGCTGGTGACGTACGCCTGGGGCACGATCGAGGGCCGAGGCCTCTACACGTTCCACGCCGACGAGCCGGGAACGTACGAGCTGACGGCCGATGGCGACGAGGGCACCCGGATCGCCGTCGGCCGGGGGATGGGCGACATAGGCCAGGAGGCCCTCGTGGGTCTGTTCAGCGGAGTAGCCGGCGGCCTGCTGGTAGGGGGCCTGAGCATCGCCGTCGCCTCGATCCTGGCGGTCGGCGTCGGCGTGGCCCGCAGCCGCAATCGGAGAAGTTCGCTCCCACGACCCCCGCACGCCGGCTCGGCCCCACCCCCGATCTGGCCTCCGTACAAGCCGATCCCGTGGCCGCCCGCACCGAGCCCGCCGACGTGGCCCTCGACCGGAACCCCCCGAGACGCCCCGCCCCAATCCAGCCCGCAACCCGTGCCGCCCGCACGGCCCCCGACGGCCGGCCCCCGAGACGCCCCGCCCCAATCCAGCCCGCCACCCGTGCCGCCCGCACGGCCCCCGACGGCCGGCCCCCGAGACGCCCTGCCCCAA
>Ga0075429_100000257_pt1 | contig 36802 bp, 29 predicted proteins | sample RhiMetdeltSRZDD3_FD_75295 | JGI IMG/M metagenome (GOLD analysis project Ga0075429, IMG submission 75295) | Populus rhizosphere microbial communities from Tennessee, USA - Rhizosphere MetaG P. deltoides SRZDD3 | ecosystem: Host-associated > Plants > Roots > Rhizosphere > Soil | place: USA...
TCCACGAACGCATCGTCGCGGGCTCACCCGCATAGCGCGGGACTCGCGCCCGCAACGACGCGATGAGGGAACCGGGTGGGTGGATGGTCTGTCGTTGTGACGCGCGCGTTCAAGGCGACTTCGGGAGTGCGGATTGCTGATCGCGTTGCGTCGAGCCGGGGCGGGGGCACGAGGTCGCCTGTGCGCGCCGCGGCACTCGCCGGCGAGCCGTCGTCGCCGTTACGAGCGCAGGGCTCGGCAAGCGCGCCGCCGACCATTCGACTCATCACCGACCGAGCCCCCTCTGGGGGATGGGGGGCCGCGCGAGCCGAGTCCGGAGCGAGTTACGGCGACAGGCGAGCCGGCACGTGCCGCGGCGCGCACAGGCGACCTCGTGCCCCGCCCCGGCTCGACGCAACGCGATCGCTAGAAGAGCTCGCGCGAGGCCAGGCGCGCGCCTTCGGCGAGGGCGCCGAGCTTGGCCCAGACGACGTCTGGATCGACGGCCGACTGCCCGACCCAGGTGCCGAACCCACAGTCGGTCCCGGCGATGACGTTGTCGCGGCCGACCAGCCTGGCGTAGCGGCCGATGCGCTCGGCCACCAGCTCGGGATGCTCGATGAAGTTGGTGGTCGAGTCGATGACGCCCGGGATGAGCACCTTGCCGGCCGGCACCTTCACCCGCTCGAACACGCGCCACTCGTGGGCGTGGCGCGGGTTGGCCGCCTCGAACGAGATGCCGGCGGGCCTGGCCGTGAAGACCACGTCGAGGATCTCCGCCAGCGGCACGTCGTAGTGGTGCGGTCCCTCGTAGTTGCCCCAGCAGAGATGCACGCGCGCCTGGTCGGGAGGCACGTTGGCGAGGGCGTGGTTCAGGGCCTCGACGTGCAGCCGCGCCGCCTTGCGGAACTCCTCGGTGCTGAGGGCGGCGTACTGGATGTGGCGTCCCATCGCCAGGTCCGGGCAGTCCACCTGCAGCACGAAGCCGGCGCGCGCCACCGACTCGTACTCGTGCCGCATCGCCTCGGCGATCGCGAACAGGTACTTCTCGTGGCTGCCGTAGTACTCGTCGCGGAAGAACAGCGAGATGACGCCGGGGGAGGCGGCGGTGAGGAAGCCCTCCTGGGCGGCTCCGCTCAGCGCCGCGCGGAGGTTGGCGGCATCGGCGTCGGCGGCGGCTCGATCGCCCACCGTGATCGGTCCCGTGCAGGCCGGCGTCTTGCGCCGCGCGCGGCCCGGGTCGCCGAACACGCGGCGGGCCATGCCGGGAAAGTCCACGAGGTCCCGGTACTGCAGCGGGTGGCTGGCGCCGCCGAAGCCGGTCAGCCGGTCCTTGGGGTAGGTGGCGTACGACGGCTTGCTCATCTCACCGTCGTCCACGACGTCGAGGCCGGCCTCGACCTGCTTGCGGACGACCTCGGCCACCGCCGACCGGATGCGCGCGGCCAGCGCCGACGCGTCGACCGGCACCCCTTCTTCCTTGGCGAACATGGTCCGGATGAGATCCTCCGGACGCGGCAGGCTCCCGGTATGCGTGGTGAGGAAGCGCTCGCTGCTGCGCTTCACGCCCGGCCGCTCACGGGGTGGTGCCGGGGGTCGCGTCGAGGTCGCGGGCGCCCGAGGTGCGCTGCCGGAACTCGGCCGGGGCCTCGCGGCCGGCCCGGGCGTAGGCCTGGCTGATGGCCTCGACGTTGGGGCTGAAGATCGTCCGGCGGTTGCCGCGCGCCCACTCGTTGGAGCCGCGCGGCATGTCGCCCGAGCCCTGGAAGCGCGGCATGACGTAGCGGGCGAACAGCTCGTAGCTCTTGAGCGTCTGCTCGCGCGTGGCCCACTCGTGGGCCCGGAAGAGCAGACCCCCGAAGCCGCCGCTGCTCAGCTCCCACAGCTTGTCGATCCCGCGCACGACGGTCTCGACCGAGCCGACGAGCGTGGTGCCCATCTTCACGCCCTCGGTGAGGGGGTCGTCCGACCGGCCGGGCGGCCGTCCGAGCGTCTCCTCGAAGTAGGTCACCGTCTCGTGGCGCTCGGCCTTCTTCACCTGGCGCATCGCCTCCTCGTCGTCCTCGGCCACGTGCACGTTGACGACGAGCTTCCAGTTCTTGCGGTCCAGCGTCTTGCCGTGCCTGGCCGCGGTCTCCTCGCCGATCTTCCACTGGTTGGCCAGCGCCTCCGGCCCGCCCGGGATGCCGGCGCCCAGCGACAGCACGCCGAGGCCGTGCCGGCCGGCCGCGATGACGCCGGAGGGCGTCATGACGCTGGCCACCGCGATCGGGAAGTGCGGGTCGGTGTAGGGCGCCAGGTGCAGCCGCGCCTCGCGCAGCTCGAACCAGTCGGTCTTGAGGGTGACCGGCTCCTCGCAGCGGAGCAGCGCCATGATGGCGTCGAGCGACTCGTCCATGCGCGGACGCTGGGTCACCGGCTCGATGCCCATCATGTAGGCGTCGGACACGAGCGCGCCGGGCCCGCAGCCGAGCATGGCGCGGCCGCGCGTCATGTGGTCGAGCTGCACGAAGCGCTGGGCGACCAGGAACGGGTGGTGGTACGGCAGGCTCGTCACGCCCGAGCCGAGCATGATGTGCCGGGTGCGCTGGGCGGCGGCACCGATGAAAATCTCGGGCGAGGCGATCAGCTCCCAGCCGGCCGAGTGATGCTCGCCGATCCATACCTCGTCGTAGCCGAGGTAGTCGAGCCACTCGATCAGCTCCATGTCGCGGTCGAGGGCCAGCGTGGGGTTCTCGCCGAGCTTGTGGAACGGCGCCAGGAAGATGCCGAATTTCATCCCTTTATGGGTCATAGCCCGCTAGTGTACCCGAGCCCGGAGGACCCACGCTGGTTTTGAGCACCAGGTCAGTCTCGATCGACAGTCATGACGCGCGCGGTGGATCAACCGCGTTTCGAGCGCCGGCTTAGCCGGCGCAATCCTGCCTTTGGTCTGGGGGAGGCATCGGAGGGGGCCGTCGAGGCCCCCTCCGAAGTTACCCTGCCGGCTCCCCCGCGTTGACCGCGAGGACCTGACCGGAGATGTTGCGCGCCGCCGGGCTGCAGAGGAACGCGGCGGCGGAGGAGATGTCGGTGGCGGTCGCCATCCGTTTCAGCGGCGAGCGCTCGAGCATGGCCTTGCGCATGGCCTCGGGCGAGATCCCGCGCACGCGGGCCTGGCCCTCGATGACGCTGTCGATTCGGTCGCCCTCGATGGCCCCCGGCGCCACGCAGTTGACCGTGATGTTGTGCGGGGCCAGCTCCAGCGCCATGCCGAACGTCATGCCCACCTGGCCGGCCTTGGCCGAGCAGTAGCCGATGCGATAGGGCAGCCCGCGGCGCCCGGCACCCGAGGAGATGTTGACGATGGCGCCGCCGCCGGCCTTGATCATCTCGGGCACGGTGAAGCGGATGCACATGTAGGAGGACGTCAGGCACGAGTTGATCGTGTAGAACCAGTCCTCCTCGGTGTACTCCTGCACGGGCTTGGTGGGGCCGCCGTCGCCCGCGTTGTTCACCAGCGTGTCGATCTTCCCGAAGGCCTTCACGCCGGCCTCGACCATCCGCCGGACGTCCGCCTCGCGGGCGGCGTCGCCCGTCACCGCGATGGCGCGGCCGCCCGCCTTGGCCACGAGGCCTGCGGTCTCCTCGAGCAGGGCGGCCGAGCGCGCTGCGCAGACGACCGCCGCGCCCTCCCTGGCGAACAGCTGGCTCATCACCCGCCCGATCCCCTTGCTCGCGCCCGTGATGATCGCGACCTTGTCGTCGAGCATTCCCATGGCAGAGGATGATACTTGACAGACGCCGCACGCGCCCGGAAAGTCACGCCATGCCCGACACCGCCGACGCCCTCGTCCAGGAGCTGGACCGTGCCGTGAGCGAGGTCCTGACCTACTTCGCGGGCCCCGGGCGAACCAGCGCCGCCCGCGTCGACCGCTGGCAGGCGCGCGACGTCCTCCAGCACTTCATCTACTTCCACGATGCCACGGCGTGGGGCATCCAGTCGGTGGCGCTGGGCGGCCCGCCGTGGCCGGTCCCGGGTGACGCCGACACCGTCAACGAGGTGTGTCGCCGGCTGCACGAGCACGAGAGCTTCGACGATCTCCTCACCCAGGTCCGCCTCGCCCACGCCCGCCTGGTGCGGGCCGCGCGCAGCTCCCCGGACCTCGACCGCCCGTGCTTTCGCCGCGCCAGCGGCGAGACGATGACCGGTCGCCAGCGCCTCGAGCTGCTGGCCCGTCACTGGCGTGAGCACGTCCAGGAGCTGCAGACCGCCGAACCGAGAAGGTAGCCTGCGCGCTCATCGGCGGCGGCTCTGGCCGGCGCGCGGGGGATCGGCCGCTCAGCCGCGGCGCGACTCGACGACCAGGAGCCAGGCCGCGGTCGCCACCACCGCGGCCGCGCTGAGGGCGAGCGACCAGTGGACGTTGATGAGCGCGCCGAGCACGCCGACGGTGACGCCGCTGCCCGCGCGCAGGCCCAGGATCGCGGTGTTGAACAGGCCGACCACGCGCCCGCGCACCCGGGGCGGCGCCAGCGTCTGCACGAGCGTCTGGGCGATCGAGGTGAAGGCGAGGTTGAACACCCCGGCCAGCACGAGCAGCGTGACCGCGACGGAGTAGACGGAGGCGAACGGGAACAGGCCGATCGTGAGCCCCCACAGCCCCGCGCACGCGATGGCGGTGCGCGGGCTGGGCCGGACCACGTTCACGGTCTCGAGCAGGAGCGTGCTCAGGATGGCGCCGGCGGCGTTGCCGGCCAGCAGGATGCTGTACCAGAGCCCTGCCTCGTCGGAGCCCAGATCGTGCGCGTACTGGGGCATCTGCGCCTGGAAGGCGTTGCCGACGAAGAACGACGTGATGCCGCCCAGCGCGATCATCATCACCAGCCGTCGGTCGCCCCGCACCTCGGCGAGCAGTCGCCAGGCGGCCGCGAAGCCCAGGCGGGCTCGCGCCGGCTGCCCGGCCAGGTGGTTGTGGCCGGTGTAGGGCACCCGCAGCAGGAAGATGGTGAACGGCAGATAGAAGGCGACGTTGGCCAGCAGGCCCCAGGCCGGCCCCAGCAGCAGCAACAGCCCGCCGCCGACCGCCGGCCCGAGGAGGATGGCCAGGTTGCGGCTGCTCGCGTTGAGGCGCACCGCGCTCAGCAGATGCTGGCCGCCGACCATGTCGTGGATGATGAGCTGCGTGGCCGGTGCGCCCACCACGCCGGCGGCGCCGTGGATCAGGAGGATCACGATGGCGTGCCACACTCGCAGCGTGTCGGTGAGGAACAGCACGCCCCACGCGACCGAGGCGACCATGAAGAGCGCCTGCCCGATCTGGATGAGCTTGCGGCAGTCGTAGCGGTCGGCCAGGGCGCCGGCGTGGAAGGAGAAGAGCAGGAACGGCACCCAGTGGCTGATCACGGCGAAGCCGGCCAGCGTCGGCGAGTGGAACTTCTGGAACATCACCCAGTAGCTGATGACGTGCTCGATGTTGTCGGCCGTCATGGCCAGCAGGCCCAGCGCGAAGTAGCGGCGGTAGTGCGGGACGTGGAGGGCCGCGAAGCGCGGCGCGGTCGATGCGGCCGGGGCGGACGCGACGCTCACCGGGGTGCATCGTACCACCCGGGCCGTGGGCCGGCGCGTCGGCCCGGAGCGTGGATCTAGCGGCTGGCGGACTTCGCGGCGGTGAGGGACTGCTCGACCTGGGCCACGACCTCGCTCGCCGTCGCCCGGTCGCGGCGGATCAGGTCTTGCTTGACGGTGACGCCCAGCCGCGTCGTCGCGGGCGAGATGGGCGTGAAGGTGAGGCGCACCTCGCGGTCGATTCCGTCCGCGCGCACGATCAGGCTCGCGCCGTCGGCCCTGGCATCGACGACGGGCAGCTCCATCCGATCGAGAGTCCGGCGCACGATGGCGGCCAGATCCTCCAGCGAGAGCGTGAAGGTACGGTAGGCCGTGCCGCCCAGCGTGTATTCCGTGCCCGCCCGCAGGGCGCTTCCGGCGCCCGAGCTGATCACGGCGGCGCCGAGCGCCCCCACCGCGATCCCGGCGCAGCCGGTTGTCAGGAGGGCCACGAGCACGAGCAGCACGAGGGATGCCTGACGCACGCCGCACGAGCGTGCAAGGCGGGTGCCGGGATGACGCTACTTGAACTGCTGCTCGAAGACTCCGTCCCACGACTCGGGAGGATTCGCCTGGTAGGCCAGACACCGCTGGACCATCGACCGGGACGGCCCGTCCTCGGGCCAGTGAGTGAGGGCCTCCTGGAAGAGGCCCAGGGCGTCGGCCCACACGCCCTTGCGGTAGGCCTCGAGCGCGTCCGCGTAGGCCGACAGCGCGCGCTCCCGCCCGGGCTCGAGCGCGACACCGGCCTTGCCGATCAGCTCGTACAGGCGAACAGCCTGCGCGCGCCCCAGGACCCTGACCATGTCCAGCTCGCGGAGGAGGAACCCCGGCTCGACGAGCCGGGCCGTGTTCTCGCTGATCAGGATGTCGGTCCGATAGACCTTGTTCAGGCCCTCCAGGCGGGAGCCGAGGTTCACCTGGTCGCCGACGACCCCGTAAGCGAACCGATACTTGGACCCCAGGTTGCCCACGACCATCGGACCGGAGTTGATGCCGGTGCGCGACCGCAGCCGGGGACGCCCGATCTTCTCCCACTCCTCCACGAGGGCGATCCGCTGCACGCGCATGGCGAGCGCCGTCTCGCAGGCGTGCCGGGCGTGCTCGGCGTCCTCGACGGGCGCGCCGAAGAAGGCCAGCAGCTCGTCCCCCACGTACTCCTTGAGGGTGCCGCGATGCGCGAAGATCTGCTCGGTCATCCGGTTGTAGTACTCGGCCAGCATCTCGGTCATCTCGTGCGCCGAGTACCGCTCCGAGTACGAGGTGAATCCCTCCAGGTCGCTGAAGAGGACGGTCAGCACCTTCTCCTCGCCGCCGAGGCGCAGGCGGGCCGGATCCTTGGTCATCTCCTCGACCACGTGCTCGGCCACGTACTGCTTGAACGTGGTCTTGATGCGCCGACGCTCCCGCTGCTCGGTGACGTAGTAGTAGAGGGTGAGGGCGATGTACACCGTCAGCAGCGCCATCAGCGGGTAGACCGTGTTGAGCCACAGGCGGTTGCTGACGAACACCCAGCGCGTGAGCAGGACGTAGAGCGTGAACAGCCCCCCGGTGAACAGGACCCCCATGAGCGGGCTGAGCCGGGTCAGCGCGACCCCCGTCAGCGCGCTCATTCCCACGATGGCCAGCACATCGAAGACCCGCGACCATTCCGGCCGGGCCATGAAGCGCTGGGTGAGGATGTTGTCGATCACGGTCGCGTGGACCTCGGTGCCCGGGTAGCGCGGGTTGAACGGCGTGTTGCGCAGGTCGTAGGTGGCCACCGCCGTGGCCCCCACGAGCACGATGCGGTCCTTGAAGGTGCCGGCCGGGACCGCGCCGCCGAGGACGTCGCTCACGGAGATGTGGGGGAACGTCTTCGGGCCCCCCAGGTAGTTGACGAGGAGCTTGCCGGCCTCGTCGGTCGGCACGAACCGCTCCCCCATCGAGATGCCCTCGATGCCGTGCCCGCCGACCTCGACCGTGAGCTGCGGTCGACCCAGGTAGTGCCAGGCGCACAGCAGGCCCAGCGGCGGAAAGAGATCGGTACCGCCCTGGATGACCAGGGGCATCCACCGCAGCACGCCGTCGCGGTCGCCCTGGAGGCTGAAGTACCCCGAGGAGGCCGCCACGTCGCTGAACATCTGGAGGTTGGTCTGGGGGGCCGACCCCTTGATCAGCGGCGGCTCGGCGCTCATCCCCGTCCGGCGGACACGCGGATAGGCCGACGAGGCGATGTGCTGCAGCCGACGCTCGGTCTCCTCCGGGCTCAGCTGGTACGCGAGCGTCGACTGGTCGTGGAAGAAGTACCCCAGGACGACGGCGGCCTTCGACCGCTTGATCGCCTCGGCCAGGGCGGCGTCGTTGTCCGCGTTCTGGCGGCGTTCGGTCACGTAACGCCGCAATCGCGCGTCCCCGATGGCGAAGGCGTCGAGCCGGCCCGAGAGATCGTCGATGAGCGCCAGCTGGGAGTTCTCGTCCGGCTCGGAGAAGATGACGTCGAAGCCGATCACCTTGGCCCCGTCGGCGGACAGGCGATCGATCAGCCGGGCGATCTTCGACCGCGGCCAGGGCCACCGCCCCTCGACCTCGAGGCTCTTCTCGTCGATGACCACCATCGTCACCGCCGGCGACGGCTTCTCCGGCCCCCGCCACAGGAAGCGGAGGTCGTACGTCTTCAGCTCGATGATGTCGAGGATGTAGAGGTCGAAGGCGTAGAGGGTGAGCACGGCGACCAGGCAGGCCACCATGAGGGACGCCGGATTGAGCCAGAAGGCACGCCTGCGGAGATGCGTGAGCCAGGCGATGCGCCTCCGCAGTCCCGTCATGCGTGCGTCACTTCAGGATTGCTGGCGTGGAGTCCAGTCCAGGTACCCTCCTGCCACGATCATGGCCCGGTCGGCCGCTAGCGCGGTGTCGACCCGGTCATTCTACCGCGTACGTGTTGTTCCCTGCGACGCGTCAGGCGCCCGAGTCCGGGCAGGCGCGCTAGCGGGGGAAGGGGGGTCCGGGAATGGGGGCGCGGGGAGCACCATCGTGATCGGTGTCCACGCGCCCCGTACCCGATGACGGAACGAGAGGTCTCGCAGCGGGTCGGAGAGGCGGATTCGTGTTCCTGGCTCTATGGGCTAGGGCAACGGGAAGAAAGGATCCGTGGCCGTACCGGCAGGACAGGGATCGCCGGCACTGTTCTGGCACTCCGTGGTACAGGCGTACTCGAAGGGTGCGGTGATACTGGCTCCACCTGGAGCCGAGCACGACACGCCCAGCGCATCGGCGAGCGTGCACCCGGCGACCTGCACCGGCTGACCGGCTTGCGGATTCAGGTTGCAGGTGCCGGAATCAGGATTCGTCGCGTCGTCGTCCCTGAAGAGGCGACCGAGCGCCTGCAGGTCCTGGACGAACACGTAACCGGTCCAGTTCTTGTTCGGGCAGAGGTCGGCGATCGATATGCCCATCGCGTCCAGCATGTTCTTGTCCGTGAAGAAAAGATCGCTCAGGGCTCTCCCGTTCTTGTCCACTTCTTTGTTGGTGATCACGTCGACCTGTTCAATCACGGTAGCCTCGAAGGGCGTACCATTTGCGGGTTCCGCGTTGCCCGGCCTGTTGATGCAGAACACGGTGCCATTCTGGAGGAAGAGGTGGACGTCGTAGGCCGCCGCGACAGAATTGGGGCCCTGAAACGTGTTCCCCAGCCCCTTCAGCAGTGACGCGACATCGATGCTGCACCGCTTGACCGCAAACGTGCCACTGCACGAGACTATGGCCCCCGTGGCGCTGAAGCACACGCACTGCTTGATGCTCGTGCCACTGATCGTGCCCGTTCCCGCGTCGGCGGTCGACCCGATCATCACCAGCCCGACGAGAGCAATCACGCCGACCGCGAAGAATTGTTTGAGCGACATCCTGGTCTCCTTGTCCGGCCTCTAGCCGGTTTGACTACGGCAATGCGATCGTGACCCGACCAAACACCATCCGCGTCGGTTGAATGAACGGGTTGTCGGCATCCGTGTTGAAGAACCGGAACTCCTTGTCGAAGAGGTTCGTCACGCCGAGCGTGACGAAGCCATAGCGCCTGGGCAGGCGGTAGTTGATCGCCGCGTCCACGGTGAAGAAGTCGTCACGGCCCGATTCCTCGACGCCCGTCGTCAGGAGTCGCTGGAACTTGCCGTGCTGGTTCCAGTACGTCGTCGTCAACGAGGCGCCGAATCCGGAGTCGTGGAAGAAGCCGAGACCGAGTGGCACGCGATGCGTGGTCACTTGCGGCGACTCCTCGGTGGTCGGGTCGCTTCTCGTGAGGTGCTCGTACTGGTATTCGGTTCTGACGGCGAGCCACCGGAGCGGTGTCCAGAAGAGGTACGCGCGGGCCAGGCTCTCGCCTCCACTGCGTTCCTTGGTCGTCGCCGCGGTGATGTCGACCGTCGGAATCGTCAAATCCCGCCGGGAGTACCCGGCGCCCGCGAAGAGGTCGGCCGTGATCTTCTGGTCGAGCGCGACCCCGTAGAGCCAGGCCTCCGTGAAGTTGGGATCGTCGAAGAACTGATTGAAGCCGGCGACCTGGGTCGGCTCCAGCGTCTGATCGGTGATCAACGTCCGCTTCAGGACTCTGGACAGCGCCGCCCGAAGCGTCGTTCCCGGTAGCGGATTCCAGGTGATTCCGACCTTCGGGTTGGCCTGCGTCTTGTCGCCGTCGGGAACGATGTCGTCACTGGCCTCCACGTGGTCGACGCTGACGCCGAGCGTGAACGTCAGGTTCTTGATCGGAAAGATGTTCGCGTACACATAGCCATTGAAGTGGTTCGTGTCGTGATTCTCGGTCTGGAACTCGAAGATATTCGCGCCTGAAACCACCAGGCTGGAGCGAAGCACGCCGTTGACATCCGCGTACCCCACGCCACTGGTCAGACTGAAATAGCGAGACCGGTACAGGTGCTGGAGCTCGTAGCTCGTCCCCTCCAGCGGCAACTTTCTGTGCAGATCGATGGACACGATCCCCGGAAAGACGACGAACGGCGTGAACTCCTGCTTGGCGTAGCGGTCCTGGTAGATGAACGAGCCCAGGAGGACCGAATTCGGCGTGAACGCATACCGCCCGCCGGCGCGGACGGTGAAGGTCTCCACCTTGTCGGTGAAGTTCGGGTCGAACTCGTCACGGAAGAACCGCTGCTGCAGGTCGCCCAGCTCGCTGTCTCTGTTCCGCACCTCGAGCTGGAGGCTCAGCCGAGGCGTCACGTCCCACTGCACGAAGCCGTTGGCGATCGTCTCTTTCTGGATCGCGTTGTCGCGGAATCCGTCGGTGCTGAAATGAAAGCCGCCCAGGCTGAACCCGACGTTCTGGTAGAGGCCCGCGACGACGCCCTCACCGCCCCACGTGCTGTTCGATCCGGCCAGCCCGGTCGCCTGGAGCGTGGCTCCATTGTGGTTGAAGATCGGGTTGAACTCGTTGAAGGAGAGGGCGCTCGGGCCGAGGGCGCTGATGAGGAACAGGTTGCTCTCGGCCAGCCGCGGCTGCAGCGGGGTCATGTTGACCGGCTGCAAGAGCTGCGACTGCAGCAACTCGCTGACGCGGGCGATCTCGTGTCGGGGCAGCGCCGCGTACGTGTCGGACAGGAGCCGGTGGGCCGAGAAGTTCGTCGAATCGGTGTTGACGGACTTCCAGCCTTCCACCAGGGCGAGCTGCTGGAAGCCCAGGTCGTTGTAGATGCGTCCCTGGGCGGCGCTGCGGGCCGCCTCGTCGGCGTCGAGCAGCAGCCGTGAGCGGTAGACCGCTCGATTGTCGTTCAGCTCGATGGCCCGCTGCATGTCGTGCAGGGCCTCGACCGGCCGGTTCGTGGTCTGCTTGGCGATGGCCCCGTAGAAGTGGGGTGTCGGATCGTTGGGGTCGAGCTGCTTGGCCATCTCGTACTCGCGCTCGTCCAGACCCGTCCGCTTCTCCTCGTAGTACGTCTTGCCGAGGTAGCTGCGGACGATCGCGTTCGAGGGATCGAGGCTGGCGGCGGACTCGATCTCGCGACCGCCGTCGTGGACCTTGCCCTCGCGGATCTTCGCCAGGCCGAGGCCGAGGCGCGGGAGCGGGTCGGCCGAGTCGAGCGCGATCGCCTTCTCGAACGTGTCCCGCGCCTGCCGCGTCTTGACGCGCATGAGGTACGCGTAGCCGAGCACCGTCTGCGTGCGCGAGAGGTTGGGCTCGAGCGCGACGGCCCGCTCGGCCGCCCGCTGGGCCCGGTCGAGCTCGGCGAACGACGCCCACATCTCCGACAGGCGGGCCCACGCCAGCGCGTTGTTCGGGTCCGCGGCGACCGCCTCCTCCACGCTCTTGCGGGCGCCCTCGAGATCGAACCGCGCCTGCTGGGCGTAGGACATGGCGATGTGGGCGGCGGCGGACTTCGGCGCCGCGGCCACCGCGCGCTGCGCCGTGGCGAGCGCCCGGTCCTTGTCCCCCTGGACGACCGCGATGATCGTCTGCAGCGCCAGCGCGTTGGCGTCGTTGGGCGCCAGGCTGAGCGCCTGCTGGATATCCTTCGAAGCCTCGTCCACGCGGCCGACGGTGAGCAGCAGGTGAGCCCGGTAGGCGTAGAACCGCGGATCCGGGACCGCGGCCGGCGCCGCCGAGATCGCGTCGAAGGCCGCCGCGATGTCGCCCTTCCGGTACGCCTCCTGCGAGCGCCGCACCATGCCCTGCCAGTCGCTGCCCGCCGGGAACTCGTCGGGACGGAAGTACAGGACCGGCGGATAGTACAGCGTCCACTGGACGGCGTCGCGGGGTCGGGCAACGACTCGAAGCACCGGGGCCTTGCCGGTCTCGGCGACCGCGGACTGGCCGCTCGTTACGGTGAGGCTGCCGGCGGGGTTCTGGGCGACGACGGTGCCCTCGAAGACGGTCAGCAGCGCCTGGTCCGGCTCCAGCCCGATGTAGAACTCGGTTCCGCGGACGCCGGCGACCGTGAACGGCGTCTGCACCTCGAGGCTGCGCGGGCCGCGGCTGAAGAAGTGGGCCGCGCCCCTCAAGAGGCTCACGACACCGGTGCGCTCGTCCTTGACCGGCTCGACCGTGAGTTCGGTGTTGGCGTTGAGCCGCAGCACCGACTGGTCGAGCAGCGCGATGTCGGCGCGACTCCGCTGCCCGACGCGGATGGTGTCACCGGGGGAGAACGTGTCGTTCAGCCGCACCGCCTGCCATGCGGTCTGGCCGGCCCGGCGCGCCTCGACGACGCCCTGGACGGAGACCGCCCGGACCACGCCGCCGGCCGGCGTCTGGGCGAGCGCGAGTAGTGGCGCCACGAGTCCCAGGGCCATCACGACGATCAGCAGCGCGACCGGGAGGAGTGGACGAGGGGTGTTGCCGTGAAGAGTCACGTCGGATGATGACTTCACTTCGCGGCCTCCGGTGTGGACAGAATAGCGAGCAGTATCGCTGCGTTGTCCGCGTGCGTCAACACGCAAATTTAGCGTGGTCATTGACCGGAAGCCTTCCCCCCGGCGCGCTCGCGCGGGCCTGGGCAGCCCGCCACGGGTCGCGCGTGGTCAAAGGATTACAGGTGCGCATTACAGATCGAGTACGGATTGCCGATTTTTCGGATCAGTCCTCTGCGACCGCGGCTCGCACCTCGAGCGTTCTGGCCAGCGCTTCTGTCTCGGCCGAGGGGACTACCCCCAGGCTGGCCAGCATCTTCCGGCATCGATGGTAGGTCTGCACGGCGTCCCCCCGGCGGTCCAGGCGGAGGTAGGCGAGCATCAGCCTGCGGTAGAAGTCCTCCGCGCCTTCGTTGATGCCCACGGCGCGCTTGTAGCATTCCGCTGCGGCTTCCCAGTCCCCGATGCCCTCCCAGAGGAGGCCGATCCTTCGTAGCTGGCGGAGCAACTGGTCCTTGAGCCTCGCGTCGACCCTGCCCGCCCACCGCGAGTGGGGATCCCCAAGGAACTCGCCACGATAGAGGGCCACCGCCCGGTCGGTCCAGCGGATGCTCGCCGCCCATTCGTGGTCACGGACCGGGCTGCGTGCAATGGCCGCCTCGGCCCGCGCCAGGGTCTGCTCGACGGCCCACACGTCGATCCAGCAGAGGGAGGGCGCCAGACCGATGTGGCCCTCGCCGCGCAGGATCGCCCCCTCGTGCTTGAGTAATCGCCGGAGCCGGTGCAACGTCACCGACAGGGCCTGGCTGGCGGCGTCGCCGTCGGAGTCGGGCCACAGCGACTCGGCCAGCTCCTCTTCGCGCACCCGGCGGCCGCCCAGCGCGACGAGCGCCTGCAGGAGGGCCAGGGGCTTTTTCTGAGCCTTGCGCGGGAACCGTACCGGTCGGTCGTCGACGAGCACGTCGAAGCGTCCCAGAGTGAACAGCTTGATCGCCCACGGCCACGACTCGAGGTGAACGGGCGGCACCTCCGGCTCGAGGTGGCGCCGGCGGACGAGGTCGCACACGTACTCGACCTCGAGCTCGGTATCGAGCGCCCGCGTGGCCAGGTCGGCGATGGCGCTCGGATGCCATATCCAGGTGTTGACGTAGCGGTGCTCGCGACCGATCCGCAGCGCGTCCGCCAGGATCTGGATCGCCCGGCCCTCGTCGCCGCGCTTCACCGCGAGATGCGCCTCGACGAGCGACACCGTGAACGACAGGATGGCGCTGTTCATCTGCTGCGCCATGCCGCTCGCCACCGCCAGGTGCACGGCGGCGCCGGGAGTTCCGGCGCTGTCGAGAACCTGGGAGGCGACGAGGTGGGCGAGGCACGTCTGGGCCGGCAGGCCGCACTCCTGGGCCGTGGTCAGGGCATTCTCGTGCTCACCGACCGCTCGCCCGCGGTCACCCGCCAGCAGCGCGTCCCACGTGACCATCAGGGCGTACAGAGCCCGGTCGCCCCGACGCAGGGGGCCGCTCTCGCGGCGCATCTCCCCGAGCCATCGGCGCGCCAGCGGCTGGTTGCACTCCGACAGGGCCGCCAGCGCCGCCTCACCCATGAGCCGGTGGTTGAAGAGGCTCACGCCGGTGGTCCGGGCCAGGTCCAGGGCAGCCTCCAGGGTCGCGTACGCACTCGCGAAGTCACCCGTCAGCCACTCGAGCCGTCCGATGACCAGCGCGGCGGCGATCCGATCCGTCCCGGGGGTGTCGGGCGCCGAGTTCAGTATGCGCAGCTCGGCCGCCAGGGTGTGGGCGATCTCGAGCTCACCGGTCGAGCATCGATACGCCAGCAGGTGAGCGACGATCTCTCGCCGGATGGCCGGGTCCGACGTCATCCGACTCAGCTCCAGGGCCCGCCCCGCCCACGCCTTGATGGCCGGCGAGTGCGGCTGACGGAACAGCAGCGCGGCGAGCATGCTGCTGGCGACTCGTGCCTCGATGTCTCGCGACGGAAACGCGGGGAACCTGAGCAGCAGATCGTGTAACCGGGTGATCCACCCGTCCAGCCCGCTGTAGTCGTCGTGCTCCAGAGAAAAGGTCTGGACGGCGCCGGCCCAGGCCAGTAGCGCCCCGGTGGCGTCGCCGGCGTCGCACAGGGGCCCCAGCGCGGCGTCGAAGTCGTGGCGACTGCCCACCGGATTCCTGGTCAGGCAGCTCGCGCCGCGCCAGAGAAGCAGCCGTGGTCGCGTGGTCACGAACGGGTCGGGCATCGCGCTCAGCCAATCGCCGATGGTGTCGAGCTGACGTCGCGCCGCCAGCATCGCGCCGTGCGCGTCGACGAGACCTGCCAGGCCCTCCCAGTCCTGGGCCACCCGGAGCAGCGCGCCCGCGGTCTCGACGCGCCCGTCCCTGGCCAGCAGCCTGGCTGCCTGTTGCTCCACGGCTCGGCGATGCTCGGGGGCGAAGACGGCGTGCGCCCGGCGCCGGAGGAACGCCCGGAACGCCGCGGTGAACTCGTACAGCGTCTCCTCCCCAGGGCGTTCCACGATGAAGCATTTCCGCCGGTGGAGCTCGACCAGCGCCCGGCCGGCACCCCGACGCCCCGTGAGCGCGTCGGTCATGGCGAGGGTCACCTGCGGCAAGAAGGCGGCGCGGAGCAGCGTGTCGCGCGTGTCCGCGTCCAGCCGGTCGAGAACCTCGGTCGTGAAGTAGTCGGCGATGGCGTCGGAGGCGCCGCGTCGCTCGTGGCGGAAGGGACGTCGCTCCCGCAGCGCCAGCACCACGCCGGCCGCCCACCCCTCGGTGCGCGCGTAGAGCCGGGCCGCCATGTCCTCGGACGGCTTTCCCGTCGCTTGACGCACGAGCTGATGTGTCTCCTTCGCCGTCAGCCTCAGATGGTCCCAGTCCAGCTCGGCGAGGGCGCGGTTCGCCCGGAGTCGCGCGAATGCCGGCGGGGGCGAGGCCCGGCTGGTCACGATGATCCGGCCGCCCGGCGGCAGCTGCACCACCGCCTCGCGGACGACTTCGTGCAGTGCCGCATCGGGAGGGACCTCGTCGTAGCCATCCAGCGCGAGGACGAAGGGGCGAGGAAGGCTCTCGTAGAGCGCGCGGAACACGGGACGGGCGATCGCCAGCGGATCGGCCTGGTCCCCGAACGGCCGGGCGAGGCCACGCCTGCCGTCGCGCGACAGGTCTCGGAGGAAGACCGCGACGTCGCCATCGCCGGAATCCAGCCTGTACCAGAGGTTGCGGATCCGGCGCGCCGCCAGGTAGCTGGCCACCAGCGTCGTCTTTCCGGACCCGGGCGGGCCCCACACCCACACGAGCGGCTGACGGACGTCCAGCTGTCGGAACAGTCGCGGCCGCACGACGACCTGGCGCAGGCGCGGGCGAACCCTCTTGCCGGTCACCCGATGCACCGAGGTCCCCATGTCACGAGTCTCGCGTCCTCCGAGGCATGGGCACGATCGCCGGCGCGCCCTCGTCGAAGCAGAGGGCGTTGAACCGGGAGATGTCGTCGGTCAGGCATCGGGCGAGCTTCGTCAGCTCGGCCTCGATGCGGCCGGCGAGGCTCTCGGACAGCTCGCGGAGCGCCTGCGTGGGTGCCGCGTCGGAGTACTCGATCAGGACGACGACCGTCGCGAGCCGCGAGTTGAGCTTGGCCGGGAACATCCGCGGATCCTCGGAGCGGACCTGGACGAGCTCCCCCTCGATCGCGGTGAGCGTGCGCACGATGCCGGCGGCGGCGTCCTTGACTCGCGCCGATTGCGCGCGGCGGACCCACGCCTCGGCCTGGGCTCGCGCGTCGCGCAGGGTGAGCACCGCGTCGTGCGTGCGGGTGAGCAGGTCGTGGCTGCGCGCGGCCCAGTCGTACTGCTCGCGCAGGTCGTCGTCGGTGGCCGTCACCCGCGGGTCCTTGACGACCTCGAACGGCTGCGCGACGGTGCGGCCGCCCACCGTGAGCCTGACCTCGTAGGGGGCGGGGGGCACCCGCGGTGCGGCGAGCATCTCGACCGTCCCGCCGCGCCCCTTGTTGTCGGGCAGCTTGGTCGCGTCGCGGCCCCGGAGGTTCCACACGAAGCGGTTGGCACCGGCCAGCGCCGTCGGTCGCGGCTCCTCGTCGCCCGCGGGCTCGGGCGGGGCCTCCTGCGGCCCGGGCTCCTCGCCGCTGGTCGCGCCGGCCGACGCGGCCACCGGCGTGCCGGCGACGGGCTCGCGCCGGCTGCTGAACGCGCGAATCTCGCGGCCGTCGGCGTCGAGGAAGATGAGGGTCACGTCACCCGCGGGCTTGTCCCGCAGCCAGTAGTGCACGACGACGCCGTTCGGCGGGTTCTCCCCGGCGTCCAGGGGCCGCTCCCGCTTCTCGCCGGTCGGCGCCTCGACCAGCCGGTAGGCGTAGCCGATGGAGCCCACCATGCGATAGCCGATCTCCCGACCGGGACCCGGCTTCATCCCGTGGCCACGGTAGGCGCGCCAGCGAACGGTCGGCCGCGGCGCGAACAGGTGGAGGTCGCCGTCGGGCGGGGCCGCGGCCAGCTGGTGCAGCGGCGTGAGGTCGTCGAGGATCCAGAACGCGCGCCCGTGCGTGGCCGCGACCAGGTCGGTGTCCTTCACGACGAGGTCGTGGATCGGCGCCACCGGCAGGTTGCCGCGCAGGCGCTGCCAGGCGCCGCCGTCGTCGAGCGAGATCCAGACACCGGACTCGGTGCCGGCGTAGAGGAGCCCTCGACGGCTCGGGTCCTCGCGGATCACCCGCGTGAACTCGGTGTCCGGTAGCCCACCGGTGATCCGCTTCCACGTGCGGCCGTAGTCGCTGGTCTTGAACAGGTAGGGCCGCGTGTCGTCCAGCTTGTAGGCGGTCGCCGCCACGTAGCAGGTGGCCGCGTCGTGGGGGGAGGGCTCGAGCACGCTGACCAGCGCCCACTCCGGTAGCTCGGGCGGCGTCACCGTCTGCCACGTGGCGCCGCGGTCGCGCGACAGGTGGACGAGGCCGTCGTCGGTGCCGGCCCACAGGACGCCGCGCTCGTGGGGGGACTCGACCAGCGCGAAGATCGTGCCGTAGATCTCGGCGCCGGTGTTGTCCCGCGTGATCGGGCCACCGGACAGCGCGAGCTTGCCGGGGTCGTTGCGCGTGAGATCCTCGCTCACGGTCTCCCACGAGTGCCCGTCGTTCCCCGAGCGGAAGATGCGGTTGCCGGCGACCCACAGCTCGCGCGGCTCCCAGCGCGAGTAGAACACCGGGAACGTCCACTGGAACCGGTACCGGTGGTCGGCGGCGGGGTTGCCCATCCCGTACGCCTCCGGCCACACGCTGATGACGCGCTCCTGCCCGCTGCGGTGGTCGTAGTGGATGAGCCGGCCCATCCCGGGACCGGTGCCGATGGAGCCGCCGACGACGATGTTCGGGTCCCCGGGCTTGACCGCGATGTAGCCGCTCTCGCCGCCACCCGGCTGGATCTGGTCGATCGCCGCGATGGCGCCACGGTGCGACTGGCTCGGCAGGCTGACGGCCCAGTTGTCCTGCTGGGAGCCGTAGATCCGGTAGGGCCGCTGATCGTCCGCGCACACGTGGTAGAACTGCGCCGTCGGCTGGTTGTAGATCGACGACCACGACTGCCCGCCGTTGAAGCTCACGCAGGCGCCGCCGTCGTTGCCCTCGATCATCCGTCCCGGGATCGCGGGGTCGATCCACAGGTCGTGGTTGTCGCCGTGAGGGGTCGCGACCTCGACGAAGGTGCGGCCGCCGTCGATCGACCTCCACAGCGCGTAGTCGGCCACCCAGAGCGTGTCGACGTCGTGAGGATCGGCGAAGACGTGCATGTAGTACCAGGGTCGGCCGCGCAGTCCCGGCTCCTCGCTGCCGCGCTGCCACGTCGCGCCGCCGTCGTCGGACCGGAAGAGGGCGCCGTCGTCGGCCTCGATCACCGCGTAGACGCGCCGGCCGTCGGCGGGCGAGACGACCACCCCGGTCCGTCCCAGCACCCCGCGCGGCAGCCCGGGAGCGCGCGTGATGTCGGTCCAGGTGTCGCCGCCGTCGGTGGACTTCCACAGCGACGACTCGGGCCCGCCGCTGTGCATGGCCCACGGCATGCGCTGGGCCTGCCAGACGGCCGCGTAGAGGATGCGCGGGTTGTGGGGATCCATCGACAGGTCGATGGCGCCGGCCCGCTCGCTCCGGAACAGGACGTGGTCCCAGCTGGCCCCGCCGTCGCGCGAGCGGAAGACGCCCCGCTCGCGGTTGGGGCCCCAGGCGTGGCCGAGCGCGGCCACGTAGACCAGGTCGGGATCGGCCGGGTGCACGCGCACGCGCCCGATGTGGCGGGTGTCGCCGAGCCCGCGGTTGGCCCAGGTGCGGCCGCCGTCGGTCGAGCGGTAGACCCCGTCGCCGTGGGAGACGTTGCCGCGGATGCAGGCCTCGCCCGTCCCCGCGTAGATCACGTTGGGGTCGGAGGCGGCCACCGCCATCGCGCCGACGGCGGCGGTGCCGAAGAAGCCGTCGGAGACGTTCTCCCAGTACGTGCCGCCGTCCGTCGTCTTCCACACGCCGCCCGCGCAGGCGCCGAAGTAGAAGGTCATGGGCTCGGTCGGATGCCCGGCCACGGCGACGACGCGCCCGCCGCGGTGTGGGCCCACGAGCCGCCACTGGAGCGAGTCGAACAGGCGCGGATCGAGTGCCACGGGTCCTCCTCGGTTCAGGCGATCTGGTAGCGCTTCAGCGCGGTCTGGTCGAAGGCCAGCCCGAGGCCGGGCCGGTCCGGCACGACCAGCTGGCCCTGGTCGAGCGCGGGCGTCTCCTCGTAGAGCCGCAAGGTCCACGGCATGTATTCCACGGTGAGACCGTTGGGGACGGCCGCGACCAGGTGCACGTGCAGCTCGGGCACCAGGTGGCTCACCACCGGCAGGTTGAAGGCCTCGGCCATGCCGGCGACCTTCATCCACTGCGTGATGCCACCCACGCGCAGCAGGTCGATCATGACGACGTCGATCGAGCGGTGCTCGAGCAGGTGGCGGAACGGGGCGATGCCGTAGTGGTACTCGCCGGCTGCGATCGGCGTGGCCAGCGCGTCGGCGATGCGGGCCAGTCCCGGGTAATCGTCGTGGGTGGTCGGGTCCTCCAGCCAGAAGAGCTGGTAGGGCTCCACGCGCCGGCCGATCTCGATCGCCTGGTTCACGCTCCAGAGCTGGTTGATGTCGCACATCAGATCGACGTCGGGGCCGATCGCCGCGCGCATGACGCGCACGCGCTCGATCGAGGCCCCGACGGTCGGCTCGCTGCCGCACTGCATCTTCATCTGCCGGAAGCCCATGTCGCGCAGGCGGGGACCGGCCTCGGCGAGATAGGCGATCGGATGCGCCCGCATCAGCGCGCCGCTGGCGTAGGTCGGCACCCGCGGGCGCAGGCCGCCCAGCAGCGAGCACACCGAGCGGCCGACCGCCTTGCCCTTGAGGTCCCAGCAGGCGATGTCCACGGCCGACAGCGCCAGCGTGAAGATACCGCCGGGACCGGCGCTGCCGGCGGCCCGGCGACAGCGGGCGGCGATCGCCTCGGTCTGGGTCGGGTCCTCTCCGACGACGAGCGCGGCCAGCCCGTCGACCGCCGCCTTCAGGGCCGGGGTGAGGGCGGCCCCGAAGAACGTGAGGCCGAGGCCCACGAGGCCCTCGTCGGTGCCCAGCTCGAGCGTGACGAACTCCCGGGTGTCGGTGGGCGCGGGGAGGCCGACGACGAGCGGGTTGTCGGCCGGCGTCCGCAGCACGCGCGTGGTGACGTGAGTGATCTTCATCCCGTTCTCCTCGGAGCCGGCCGGGCAGCCGCCGCGGGCGATCTTGCGTCATCCCCCGGTCCTGCGCAACTCGATGCCGCTCGTCGCACGATCACCCGGTTCGGTATTCTGGGGGGCGCATGGAGCGGCGCCGGCTCGGTCGCACCGACATGGAGGTCAGCATCCTCGGCTTCGGCGGGTCGGAGATCGGCTACGAGCGCGCCAGCCGGCGCACCGTGACGCGCCTGCTGGACGGCGCGCTCGACGCCGGGCTCAACGTCATCGACACCGCCGAGTGCTACGAGGACAGCGAGGCGCTGATCGGCCGCGGCCTCGGCGCGCGCCGGTCCGAGGTCTTCCTGTTCACCAAGTGCGGCCACGCCGGCGGCTGGGGCCGGGGCGACTGGCGCCCCGCCTCGCTGCTGCGCAGCATCGAGCGCAGCCTCGAGCGGCTGGCGACCGATCGCATCGACCTCATCCAGCTGCACAGCTGCTCGCTGGCCCACCTCCGCGCGGGCGACGTCATCGCGGCACTCGAGCGGGCGCGCGAGCGAGGCTGGGTCCGCTACCTGGGCTACAGCGGCGACGGAGAGGCGGCCCGCTGGGCCACCGCGAGCGGGCGCTTCGACACGCTGCAGACCTCGGTGAGCATCGCGGACCAGGAGGCGCTGGACCTGACGCTACCGCTCGCCCGGGAGCGCGGCGTCGGCGTGATCGCCAAGCGGCCGCTCGCCAACGTCGCCTGGCGCTACTCGCGCAAGCCCGAGCCCTACTACCAGGACTACTGGGCGCGGCTGCGCGCGCTCGACTACGACTTCCTGAAGGGCGACGCCGCCGTGGCGACCGCCCTGCGATTCACGCTCGGCATCCCCGGCGTGCACACGGCGATCGTCGGCACCCGCCGTCCGGATCGCTGGCAGGCCAACGCGGCGCTGCTGCAGGCCGGTCCGCTGAGCGCGCCCGAGATCGAGCGGATCCGCGCCCGCTGGCGCGAGGTCGCCGCCCCGTCCTGGACGGGTCAGGTCTGAGATTGAGTGGACCGACGGCACGGACGATGGTCGCGGCGCTCGCGACCGCGCTGCTGGCGGGCTGCGTGCCCGCCCCGCCACCGGTGGTGACGACGCCGCCTCCGGAGCCGGCGCCGCGCGTGGAGGTGGCTCCGCCGGCGCCCGGGCCGAGCTACGTCTGGGTGCCCGGCTACTGGGTATGGCGACGCCGGGGCTACGTGTGGATGCCCGGCTACTGGGCGGTCCCGACCTCGCCGGGCTACGTGTGGGTGCCGGGCCACTGGGCACCGCGCGGCGGCGGCTACGCCTGGATCGAGGGGCACTGGCGTGCGCGATAGGCGCTCGTGAGGCTCGGCCGGCGGCGGTTCCTCACCGGCGCGCTGGCGCTCGGCGCGCACGTCGTCTGTCCGGTGGCCCGGCGCGCGGGCGCGCAGCCGCGCTTGTCGTCCACGCCGTTCACGCTCGGGGTCGCCTCAGGCTATCCGTCGCCGAGCGGCGCGGTGCTGTGGACGCGCCTGGCGCCGGCGCCCCTGCAGCCGGGCGGCGGCATGGCGCCCGACGTGGTCGCCGTCGAGTGGGAAGTCGCCGCCGACGAGCGGATGAGCCAGATCGTCCAGCGCGGGACGGCCTCCGCGACGCCGGAGTGGGCGCACTCGGTCCACGTCGAGGTCGAGGGGTTGCAGCCGGCGCGGTGGTACTGGTACCGGTTCCGCGCGGGCGGCGAGGTGAGCGCCGTCGGACGCACGCGGACCGCGCCTGCCGCCGACGCCGCCGTCGATCGCTTCCGGTTCGCCTTCGGATCCTGCCAGCAGTACGAGCAGGGATACTACGGCGCCTACCACCGCATGCTGGCCGACGACCTCGACCTGATCGTCTTCCTGGGCGACTACATCTACGAGTCGTCGTGGGGCCGGGATCACGTCCGCAAGCACGGCGCCCCCGAGCCGCACACGCTCGAGGACTACCGGGCGCGTCACGCCCTGTACAAGACCGACCCCGACCTGCAGGCGGCCCATGCCGCCTGCCCGTGGATCGTCACGTGGGACGACCACGAGGTTTCCAACGACTACGCCGACGACCGTTCCCAGCAGGCGCACCCGCGGGAGTGGTACCTGCGCCGCCGGGCCGGCGCCTACAAGGCGTACTACGAGCACATGCCGCTGCGCCGTGGGATGGTGCCGCTGGGGCCGCAGATGCTGCTCCATCACCGCGTCGGGTTCGGCTCGCTCGTGCAGTTTCACATGCTCGACGATCGCCAGTACCGATCGCACCAGCCGTGCGTGCCGCCCGGCCTGGGCGGCTCGGCCGTCGCCGGCGACGAGTGCGCGGCGCGGATCGACCCGCGGCTGACGATGCTGGGGCCGACGCAGGAGCGCTGGCTGGAGACCGGCCTGGACCGGTCGCGGGCGCGCTGGAACGTCGTCGGCCAGCAGACGCTCATGGCCCAGGTCGACCGCAAGCCCGGTCCCGAGCGGCTCTTCTGGACCGACGGCTGGGACGGCTACCCGGCGGCCCGCCGCCGGCTGCTCGACTACCTGGGGCGTCGCAAGCCCGCCAACCCGGTGGTGATCGGCGGCGACGTCCACTCCTTCTGGGTCACGGATCTCAAGCCCGACTTCGACGACCCCGCCTCCCCGGTGGTGGCCACCGAGTTCGTCGGCACGTCCATCACCTCGCAGTTCGGCCGCCGGCCGGAGGACGTGGAGGCGTTGAAGGCCGACAACCCGCACCTGCGCTTCGCCGACGGTACCCGCCGCGGCTACACCCGCGTGGAGGTGACGCCGCAGCGCCTGCGGGTCGATCTGCGCGCGCTGCGCTCGGTCACCCAGCCGCGGGCCGAGGTCGACACGCTCGCATCGTTCGTGGTGGACGACGGCCAACCGGGGGCGGGGCGGGCCTAGGCCGGCGGCGCGCGGCGCTTCCGCGCGTCGGTCGCGCTCGCGTACACTACCGCCGATGCGGGTCGGCGTCCTCGTGCCCACGCGCGGCGTCGTCATGCACTCCGCGCGGCGTCCGCCGGTGGCGGAGTGCTGGACGATGGCTCGCCACGCCGACGCGGCCGGCTACGACGCGCTCTGGGTGGGCGACAGCGTCGTGGCCAAGCCGCGGCTGGAGCCGCTGACCACGCTGGCCTACCTGGCCGGGATCACGGCCCGGGTCCGACTGGGCACCGCGGTGCTCCTGCCGGCGCTGCGCCATCCGATCCTGCTGGCCGGCCAGATCGCCAATGTGGACCAGATCTCGGGCGGCCGCGTGGTGCTGGGCCTCGGCGTGGGCTGGAGCCTGCCGTCGGCCGAGCGCGAGTGGGCCGCGTGCGGCGCCGACCACAAGCGGCGCGTGCGACGGCTGGAGGAGCACGTGCAGATCTGGCGCATGCTCTGGCGCGGCGAGCCGGTCACCCACCGTGGCGACGATCACGAGCTGACGGAGCACACGATCGGCCCGCTGCCGTGGAGCGCGGCCGGACCCCCCGTGCTGATCACGGCCGGCAATCGCGGCGAGCTGCTCGACGCGCAGTTCGACCGGTTCGCGCGACTGGGCGACGGCCTCATCACGACCTACGTCCACGCCGAGGAGTGTCGCCTGGTGCGGGAGCGGGCGGAAGCCGCGATGGCGCGACGAGGGCGCGCGGTGACCCCGTTTCCGCTCTGCGTGTACACGACGGTCCGGATGGACGACGATCCGCGGGTGGCCGAGCGCGTCACCACCGAGTTCCTGGCCACCTACTACGGCGGCGGCGTGCACTCGCGCGGCACGATGGGCCTGGGGCCGGCCGAGGCCGTGGTCGCGGCGCTGCGGCGCTACGCGGAGGCCGGGGCCACCGATCTGTGCGTGCGCTTCGTGGGGGACGACCAGCTCGCCCAGCTGGAGCGCTTCACGGGCGAGGTGCTCCCGCACCTGCGCCCGCGCTAGCGGGCCCGGCGCGACGGCGGGGCGGTCCGCCGACGCGCGGCCCGCGAGCCCCGGCGTCAGCTCTTCGGCGTCGGCGTGTACTTGCCGCTCAGCTGCGGCGTCGTGGCCGGCTCCAGCTTCTTCTCCTGCCGCTGCAGGCGCGTCTCGCGCGCCCACGTGCGCTTGAGGTCGTCGCGCACGCCGAAGCGCAGGCGCCCCAGCCCCTCGGTCTCGAGCTCGATCTGGTCGCCGTTCTGGAACGCGCTGAGGCCGCGGTGGTTGGTGCCGGTGGCCAGCACGTCGCCGGGCTCGAGCGTGTGGATCGAGGTCACCCACTCGATGCAGCGCGGGATCTTGTGGGCCATGTCGTCGGTGTTGAAGTCCTGCATCAGCGTGCCGTTGACCCACAGCTTGATGGCCAGCTTGTGCGGATCGGGGATCTCGTCGGCGGTGAGCAGGTAGGGCCCGATCGGGCAGAACGTGTCTCGGGACTTCATCTGGTAGAACACGTTGCCCGCCGGCGGCAAGCCGCGGGCCGAGCCGTCGATGAAGTTGGTGTAGCCGAACACGTAGCTCATGGCGTCGGCCGCCCGCACGCTGGTCGCCCGCTTGCCGATGACGACCGCCATCTCCGCCTCGCCCTCGAAGATCGTGGCGGGCACGTCGGGCAGCACCATCGTGTCGCCGGGGCCGATGATGCTGTGGGGCGACTTGTGGAACGCGTTGATCGGCGCCGGCTCGCTGCGCGTGCCGTCCTCCATGTAGTTCACCGCCATCGCCACGATGTTGTACGGCTTGGGCAGGGGCGGGCGTATCCGGACCCGGCCGAGGGGGACGCCGCCGCCGCGGGCGGCCGCCTCCTCGAGGCGCGCGCGATAGTCGGCGAACCGCGCGATGAGACCGCTGATGAGGTCGTGCGGCCCGATGTGCGGGATGTCCGCGACCACGGCGGAGACGTCGACCACGCTGTCGCCCTTCAGCACGCCGAGCTTGAAGTCGTCGAAGTAGAGCAGTTTCACGGTGCCCTCCTGTCCGTCGTTGCGACGACGGGACTATAGCAGCGGCCGGCCGCCGTCGCCACGCGGGGTACGATCGTCGGCATGACGGCGCCCATGCGCCCCGTGCCCGACGGCGTCCAGGCCTGGGTCGCCCGGCGCCGCTGGCTCCGCTGGAGCGACGCGCTGCCGGCCTGGGCCCTGCTGTGGGGCGCGTGGACGGCGCTGCTGGGGCCGGCGTCCCCGCGGGCCGCTGCCGTCGCGACGCTGGTGCTGGTCGCCGTGGTCGGGTGTGTCCCCACGGTGCGCGTGCGCTGGCGGCCGATCTCCGGCTGGGTGGGGCTGCGGGTCAGCCGCGCTCTCCGCCCCGGCGATCGGGCCTGGTACGTCGTGGGCGAGGCCAGCCTCGTCGTGGTGACGGCGCGTCGGGGATTGCGCATGGCGATCGCACGCCCGGATCTCGTCGAGGACGAGGTCATTCGCGTGCGGCGGACGCGGGTGTTCCTGCTTCCCGCCGACGAGTAGTATGGCATCGCCGAGCCGCAGCGGGGAACCGCGGGCCTGGCTGGCGCGTTACCCGCGCGTCCAGGCCACCAGTCTGCGGCAGGACCATTCCAACGCTCGCTTCCAGAGGAGGAGTCCATGAGGATGGCAAAGCTGCTCTCCCTGCTCGTCGCCGTGAGCCTCATCGTCGCCGCGGGATCGGCCAGCGCCCAGGCCCCGGCGCCACCGGCCTACGGCATGGCGATCTCCCTCGAGCAGGCCAAGAAGGTCATGGCCGGGGCCGAGGCCGAGGCCAAGAAGAACCAGTGGCCGGTCGTCATCGTGATCCTCGACTCCGGCGGCAACATGGTGATGCTCCAGCGCCTGGACAACGCGCAGTGGGGCAGCACCGACATCGCCCGGGAGAAGGCGCGGTCGGCGGTCGCCCTGCGGCGTCCCACGAAGGCGCTGCAGGACCTGATCGGGCAGGGCGGCGCCAACCTTCGGCTGTTGACCATCGGCTACAGCGTCCTGGAGGGCGGCATCCCCATCCTCGCCGACGGCAAGATCATCGGCGCCGTCGGGGTGTCCGGCGTCACCTCGCAGCAGGACGCCCAGATCGCCCAGGCCGGGATCGACGCGCTGGGCAAGTAGACCATTCGATACGGGCCGGGCCGGCGACCTTCGCCGGCCCGGCCACCGCCACGCGCTGCGCTATCCTGGCAGCATGCTCGTGGAAGCCGCCCGGAGCGCCCTTCGCGCCCTGCGGGTCAACAAGCTTCGCAGCGCGCTCACCATGCTCGGCATCGTGATCGGCGTCGGCGCGGTCATCGCCATGCTCGGCGTGGGCGCCGGCGCCCAGGCCCGGCTTCTCGAGCAGATCCAGAGCCTGGGCTCGAACGTCATCGTCGTGACATCGAGGAGCGCCGTCGTGGCCGGCCTGCGACCGGGCCAGGGCACCCGGGCTCGCCTCACCGAGGACGACGCCTCCGCGATCCAGAGCGAGATCGGCGCCGTCCAGGCGGCGGCGCCCACGCGGGGCGGCCGGTTCCAGGTGGTGCACGACCGGTCGAACTGGGGCACCACGCTCACGGCCGTGACGCCCGAGTGGTTCGAGGTCAAGGAGTGGGACGTCGCCGACGGGCGGCTGATCACCGCGGAGGACCACCACGCCGCCGCCAAGGTGGTCGTGCTCGGCCAGACGGTCGCCTGGCGTCTCTTCGGGGAGGACAACCCGCTCGGCCAGACCGTCCGCATCAGCCGCGTCCCCTTCACCGTCGTCGGGGTCCTCGAGGCGAAGGGGCAGAACCCCTCGGAGCAGGACCAGGACGACACGCTCATGGTTCCGCTGTCGACCGCGCGCCGGAAGCTCCTCGGGCGGCTGCCCGGCCAGGGCCGGACCGTGTGGGCGGTCTCGGTGAAGATCCAGGAGGGCTACGACCTGGCCGAGGCCGAGGCCGAGATCAGAGAGCTGATGCGCCAGCGCCATCGTCTGCGCCCCGACCAGGAGGACGACTTCGACCTGCGTCGTCCCACCGACGTCTTCCAGGTCCAGGAGGATGCGTCACGGGTGATGACGTACCTGCTGGGGGCCATCGCGTCGGTCTCGCTGCTCGTGGGAGGCGTCGGCATCATGAACATCATGCTGGTCTGCGTGACCGAGCGCACCCGCGAGATCGGACTCCGGATGGCCGTCGGCGCGCGTGGCCGGGACATCCTGACGCAGTTCCTGGTGGAGGCGCTGACGCTGTCGCTGGCCGGCGGCGCCCTCGGCATCGCCGCCGGCGTCGGCGGAGCCCGCGCGATCAGCTACTTCGCCGAGTGGCAGACGCTGGTCGCGCCGGACTCGATCGTCGTGGCCTTCGGCGTCGCGGCCACCATCGGCATCCTCTTCGGCTTCTACCCGGCTCACCGGGCGGCGCGGCTGGACCCGATCGCGGCCCTGCGCTACGAGTAGCGGGCGCTCAGAGGGTCGGGCTCGCGAACTCCCCGCCCATGGCGACCAGGCCCCACGGCCCGGCTTGCGCGTCCCAGGAAAAGCCGATGTGCGCCGACAGCGCGTGCTGGTCGCGGAAGAGGCGCTGGATCGGATAGCGGTCGTAGATGCCGTTGGCGCCGGCCAGGGCGTGCAGCGAGTCCACCGCCTCCGTGCACTGTGCCATCGCCCACGCGACGTTCCGCTTGAAGCGGAGCTTCTCCTCCAGCGTCGGCGGACGACCCTCGCAGGCGATCCGCTCGGCCTCGAGGCAATCGGCGCGGACGCTCAGCCGCGCGGCGTCGACCTGGGCGCCCGCGCGCGCCACCCGGAGCTGTACGGCCTGGAAATCCCGGATCCGCATCGCGGTGTAGCTGGTGGAGCGCTCCGTGATCGCCTGGATCGTGAGCTCCAGCGCCGCCTGGGCGTTGCCCACGCCGGCCGCGGCCAGGCAGTGCGAGCCGAGCGCGGCCAGCGGGATGCGATACATGGGGTTGGGATTGCCGCGGGCGCCGGGGAAATCGGCGCCGCCACGGATCTGGTACATGCAGAGCGCCCGGTGCCCGGGGACGAAGACCTCGGTGGCGCGGACCGACTTCGAGCCGGTGCTGCGCATGCCGAGCACGTTCCAGTCGTCGACGATCTCGTACTCGCCGCGCGGCACCAGACACATGCGGTGATCGACGACGCGGTCACCGTCGCGGACGGTCACCGCCAGCATGTTCCAGGTCGCCGGATCGACGCCGCTCGAGAAGTTCCAGAAGCCGCTCACGACAAAGCCGCCGTCCACGCGCCGGCCCCGGCCCTGCGGGAACGCGATCCCGGAGGCGATGAGGGCGTCGGGGTCGGCGCCCCACACCTCGTCCTGGGCGCGCTCGTCGTAGAGCGCGAGCATCCAGTGGTGGATGCCGAGGTTGGCCACGTTCCAGGCGGTCGACGCGCAGCCGCGGGCCAGCTCGACCGGGATGTCGAAGATCGCCACGAACGGCAGCTCCATGCCGCCCCAGCGGCGAGGCTGGTGGAAGCGGAACAGGCCGGCGCGGTGCAGGTCGGCCAGCGTGTCCTTCTCCATCTGGCGGGCGGCCTCGGCGCCGGTCGCGCGCTCCCGCAGCACCGGCGCCAGCGCCCGCGCGCGCGCCAGCGCCTCCTCCAACCCGACGCCGGCGAACCCCGTCACGCGCGCATCCCGGCCACCTGCGGCATCCTGGAGTAGTCCTCGCCGCCCCAGTCGGTGACGTCCTTGAGGCCGAAGAAGTTCAGCTCGATCGTGAGACCGTTGGGGTCCTTGACGAAGATCTGATAGAGATCGAACTCCGGCAGCGAGCGCGGCTGGAAGTCGAGCCCGCGCTCCTTGAAGCGGCGGATGAACCCGCCCGGCTCGCTGGCCACGAACGCGATGTGATCGACGACGCCGGCGTGGTCGGTCGCCGCGTGCTTGGGGGTGCCGAGATAGTAGAGCTCGGCATTGGGGACGTCGTGCGGCCCCATGTGCACCTGGATCTTGCCGTTGACGCCCAGCCAGTAGCCCGGGAACGGGAAGGTCGGCCGCGGCATGACCTCGAAGCCGAGCACGTCGCAGTAGAACGCCTTGGTTCGCTCCAGATCGTTGGCGCGCACGAAGTAATGGTTCAGCTCGGTGACGGGCATGAGGCTCCTCCTGGTGGGCGTAGTATATGCTCCGAATCGCGGAGGAGGAATCCATGGACGCCAATGCCAAGAAGACGACACTGCGCATGATCCCCTACGGGCTCTACGTCCTGACCGCCGCCAGCGGCGATCGCGTGGCGGCGGCCACCGTGAACTGGGTGACGCAGGCCTCGTTCGAGCCGCCGCTGGTCGCCGTGGGCGTCAAGGCCGACTCCCACGCGCACGCGCTGATCAAGGAGTCGAAGGCCTTCGCCCTGAACGTGCTCGGCAAGGGCCAGCAGGCGATGGCCTACACGTTCTTCAAGCCGGCCGACAGGCAGGGCCAGACGATCTCCGGCGAGCCCTTCCGGGCCGGCACGACGGGCGCGCCGGTGCTCGCCGGCACCCCCGCCTACGTCGAGTGCACGCTGGAGGCGACGGTGGAGCTGGGCGACCACTCGATCTTCGTCGGCAAGGTGGTCGAGGCCGGCGTGGCGAAGGCCCCCGAGGGCCGCGCGGACGACGCGACGCTCTGGCTGAAGGAGCTCGGCGACAAAGTCTTCTACGGCGGATAAGACCTCGAGACGTCCCTCGCGCGCGGCGTGACGCGTTGCCTTGAGCGCGTCATGCCGGCGCGCCCAAGGCAACGCGTCACGCTCCACCGCCGCCCATGCGGAGTCGGCGCCCGCGCGCTACTTCAGCTTCAAGTCCTCGCACGGCGCCGCGTACGGAAACCCCTGGATGAGACCGGCGCCGGACTGCTCGACGCGCGAGCCGATGCCCCAGATGAAGCCTTGCTGGAAGATCGGCGCCACCTGGACCTGGTCGGCGACGATCTTCTGGATCTGGTGCAGGGTCGCCTCGCGCTGCTTGCGGTCGAGCTCCTTGGCCTGGCGCTGGAACAGCTCGTCGATCTCCGGCAGCGATCCGTAGGAGTACATGCCGTTCTTCGTCATGAACGGCTCCAGACGGGCGGCGGCGTTGCCGGCCGCCCCGGTGGCGCCGATGACCAGCCCCTTGAGCTTCTTGTCGTGCCAGCTGCTCATGAACGTCGCGCGCTCCATCGTCCGCACGCGCACCCGGATGCCGACGGCGCCCAGGAAGTTGCCGACCGCCTCGGCCAGCGAGGTGTAGGGTGGCAGCGGCGTGAGATCGCCGGCGTCGAACCCGTTGGCGTAGCCGGCCTCGGTCAGCAGCTGCTTGGCGCGCTTGGGATCGTAGGGCGGCGGCTCGACCGGCAGCGCGAAGTCGAACTGGGGCGGGACGAACGCGCCGGCCGGCTTGCCCAGCCCGAGCATCTCGGCCTCGTTGATGGCGTTGCGGTCGATGGCCAGGCTGGCGGCCAGGCGCACCCGCCGGTCGTGCCAGGGCGACTTCGGATCCCAGCGGTCGAGAAAGTCGATCCAGTAGATGCCGTAGAGCAGTGGCGCGGCCACGCGCACGCCGGGCGTCCGCTTGAGGTCTTCCGCGACGGCGCCGCCGAACAGGTAGGCGGCGTCGACCTCGCCGGTCTTCACGGCAGCCGCCCGCGTGCTCTCGTCGGCGATGGACTTCATCACGAGACGCTTCACCGACGGCGGCTTGCGCCAGAAGTCTGGGAACGCCTCCAGCACCAGCTCCACGCCGGGGTTGAACGAGACGAACTTGTAGGGCCCGGCGCCGACCGGGGCCTTCTTGAAGCCGTCCTCGCCGACCTTCTCCACGTACTTCTTGGGGACGATCCACGCCGCGCCGGTCGCCGAGGTCCCGTAGAAGGCCATGAAATCGGGCCACGCCTCCTTGAGGACGAAGCGCACCCGATTCGGCGCCACGACCTGGACCTCCTTCACCTTGTCCTTGAGCACCTTGGCCGAGGCGCCCTTGTAGCGCTCGAAGGTGAACTTGACGTCGTCGGCGGTGACCGGGTCGCCGTTGTGGAACTTGGCGTTCTTGCGGATGACGAACTCGTAGGTGAGCCCGTCCTTGGAGGCCGACCACGACTCGGCCAGGCTCGGCGTCATGATCCCGGCCGGCATGGGCTTGGTGAGCGCGTCGTGCAGCGCGTAGAGCACCATGAAGGGCGTGATGAGGGCCTCGGTCTCGCCGGGATCGAGCCAGCGCGAGACGAGGGTCACGTGAAGGCCGAGCACCATCGTCCCCTCGGGCGGCGCGGCCGGAGCCGGCCGCGCGCCGGCGACGAGGGTGAGGACCAGGAGCGTGGCGGCGGCGAAGCGAGCGGTCATCGTGCGTGCCCTCCGATCGGTGGTCGGCGGATCGTCATCGCCCCGCGGAGCGAGGACGACGGCCATTTCGACGTATGGTACCGCGCGAGGCTATGGTCGCCGCTCGGGAGGACCCCTCAGGGCGACGATCGAGAAGCTGTGCGCGGGCGGCGTGTACGACCCCCGGTTACAGCCAGCCCCGGCGGCACGCTCGGCGACGTCGTGAAGATCACCACCTACGGGACCGACGTGCGCTACCGGCTGGATTTCAGGACCGTGCGCGACGAGTTCTTCGGCAGCGCGGCCCCGCCTCCACGATGGTGGAGGTCCGCTCGCTCTCGCACCCCGACTACATGATCGAGGTGGAGGCGATCGCGGTGATCTGAGCCGCCGGGTCAGGCGGCGTCCGGCACCGGCGTGACCGGGCAGAGCCGGCCACGGTCGGACGGACAGCGCACCCGACCCGACGCGGGCGACGAGCGTCTGACGAACGTGCAGCCCGAATCGCACTGCACCGTAGTCCGGCGGCGGCGGGGACGTGTCGGCGGCCGGGCCGGTTCCTCGGTCTGCCGGGCCGGGCGTCCCGAAGTCGCCGTCGGGACCAGACGGGCGGCGGCCGCCACGGCATCACCCCGCTGCACGTAGGTGTCGATCGACGCGACCACGATTCGCGCGTCGACGTCGATCAACGAGATGCCGGCCAGGGAGACGCGCAGCCACGCGTCGATGACGATGCCGCGGTCGAGCACGCGGTCCAGCACCTCGGTCACGCTCGCCTGCGGCTGGGCTCGCTGCACGTTCATGCGTGCGGTGGTCTGCAAGGGTGGTGCCGGCTACCGGTCCAGCCAGACCTCCTGCATGCGGGCGTAGTTGTAGAGCGAGTTGTGGGGGACGAGGTTGCGAACGTAGGGCCAGTGCGTGAAGTACTCGTTGCGCCAGCCCAGCATGGGCCGTGCGACGTCGGCCTCGAGCCTGCGCTGGATGTCGGCGACGAGGCGGCCAGGGCCGGGTAGTACTGCGCCGACTCCAGCTGCTTCACCGAGGCCTCGATGCCGACTGCCGCAGCTGGTCGGCGACGAACGACGCGAGATCCACGTAGATGGCGATGTTGCGGGTGACGAGGTCGACGCGCAACAGCTTGCCCGGGCCGAAGCCGGCCTGGGCCAGCAGCCGGCGCGCCTGGGCCTTGTCGCGGGTCGCGTCGCCGTACCCCGGCTGCGCGCGCAGCGCCTGGCCGGAGAGACCCAGATGCCCTGCGGCGAAGGCATCAGCGCTGCTGGAGAGGTCGAAGAGGACGAGGTTCGAGAAGCACGGTGCCACCGGCCACACGCCGGCGATCGTGGCCGATTCGTGGATCGAGAAGCCGGGCGGGTTCTCGATCAGCATGCCGTTGAGGACGCCGCCTCCTGGCGGCGGAGTGTGTCTCTTCGGGCTGACCGTTTGTCAGATGACGGAGCCGCTGTCGACAGCGTCAGCCGCGTGATGCGAGTGTAAGCACTACATCCCTTGCCTCGCAGCGCGATTGCGGCGATGATCACGCCGGCGATCGCTCGGCGCCCTGGCGCAGGCTTTGCGTGCGCGCCGCGGCGTGTGTTCGCTCGTTGCCTCTGCGTGCGACGATCGCAGCGCTTTCGTTGGTCCGCTCGACCATTGTCACGTGGGGTCGGCCCTCGCTCGAATAGCGGTGTGCCTGAATCTCTCGCGCCGTGGCGTGTCGTGGCTCTCCGAAGCCTGCAGGTCCAGACCGGAGGCGTAACCCAGGGGTAGCACTGGCGTCTCGTCCTGCGTTTGCACGTGGTGCACTGTGGCTCCGAGGCCTCCCCCGCCTCGAGCCTCGAGTCCCGCCTTCAGGACAATCCGCTCAGGCGCTGTTCCCCGACTTCCGTCCGGAGCAGCCGAGGAAGCAACCCGCATCGAACGTCACTCGAGGGAGCTGAGATGAAGCATGAAGATCGGTACGGTCGCTGGCGTGTGCGAGGGCTCTTCACGGTGGCCGCCTTCCTCGTCGGCCTGACGAGCGCGACGCCCGCCCTGGCCCAAGACGTCGTCCGGCAGTGGAACGACGCGCTCCTCCAAACCGTTCACACCGTTCCCTTTCCGATCACGGCGCGTGCCCTGGCCATCCTTCACACGTCCATCTACGACGCCTGGGCCGCCTACGATCCCGTCGCGGTCGGCACCCGCTTCGGCGGCGAGCTGCGGCGTCCCGTCATCGAGCACAGCGACGCCAACAAGGCCCAGGCGATCAGCTTCGCCGCCCACCGGGCCCTGGTCGACCTCTTCCCCGACAAGAAGCGAAGCGTGTTCGACCCCCTGATGAAGAGCCTGGGCTACGACCCCGCCGACACGACGCTGGACACCTCCACGCCGGCCGGCATCGGGAACGTCGTCGCGGACGCTGTCCTCGCCTTCCGACATGCGGATGGCTCCAACCAGCTCGGCGACCTCCATCCCGGCGCGTACTCCGACTACACGGGCTACGAGCCGGTGAACGACGCCGATCACCTGGACGATCCGAACCACTGGCAGCCGTTGAGGAACCGGGACGGTACGGTCCAGCGCTACCTCCTCGCGCACTGGGGGCGCGTGACACCATTTGCCCTCAGCGACAGCGCGGAGTTTCGGCCGGGGCCGCCTCCGATGTATCCGCATCCCTCGTATCGACGAGACGCTGACGAGGTACTGCACCTCAGCGCCACGCTCGACGATGTGAGCAAAGCGATCGCGGAGTACTGGGCCACCGGCGCCGGCGGCGACCCCGTGAGTGGGGCCGCCAACCCGCCTGCCCACTGGAACATCCTGGCCCACGCGATCGCCGAGCGGGACGAGCACACGGTCGATCAGGACGTGAAGCTGTTCTTCGCTCTCGGCAACGCGCTGCTCGACGTGAGCATTGCGGTGTGGGAGTGCAAGCGCTTCTACGATTACGTGCGGCCGGTCACCGCCATCCATTTCCTCTACGGAGAAGAGCTGGTGCAGGCGTGGGCCGGTCCGTCCCAAGGGACGCAGACGATCCGCGGGGATCAGTTTCGCAGCTACATCCGGACCCCGGCGTTCGCGGAGTACGTGTCGGGCCACAGCACGTTCAGCAGCGCCAGCGCCGAGATCCTGAAGGCCTTTACCGGCAGTGACGAGTTCGGCGGGTCGGTGACGATTCCGGCCGGCTCGTCGCTCGTGGAGCCGCGCGTGGTCCCCGCGCGTGACGTCACGCTGGAATGGGCGACGTTCAGCGCGGCGGCGGATCAGGCCGGGCTGTCGCGTCGCTACGGCGGGATTCACTTCCTGCACGGCGATCTCGAGGGGCGAAAGCTCGGGCGCAAGGTCGGCGCCAAGGCGTGGGCGAAGGCCGAGGCCTACTTCGAGGGCTCGGCCGGCGAGACCGATTGTCCAGGGGCGAAGAGCAGCCGCGACAGCGGGGCGCCCGGGCCGCACCCGCCGTGTCGGACCCGGCCCACCCGGTAGCGGGGCTCGGCGTGGGAGCCATCGTCGTGGTCGTCACCGGCGCCGCGCTCCTGCTGGCGCAGCGGCGACGGGCGCGGCATACTACCGCGCATCACCGCCGCCCTGAAAGGAGCCCCTCGTGATCCACGAAATCCGGACGTATCAGATTGCTCCGGGCAGCCTGGCCGAGGTCGAGAAGCGGTTCGGCGAGGCGTACGAGTACCGCAAGAAGTACTCGGAGCTGACCGCGTTCTGGCACACCGAGGTCGGGCCGCTCAACGAGATCATCCACGTGTGGAGCTACAACGATCTGGCCGAGCGGGCCAAGGTGCGCGCCGAGGCGGCCAAGGATCCGAACTGGCCGCCGAAGATCTCGGAGTTCATCCGCAAGATGCGCTCGGAGATCATCAACCCGTTCGACTTCGTCCCCAAGCCGGCGCCGGGCCGGCTGGGTCCCGTCTACGAGATCCGTTACTACACCCTCAAGGGCGGCACGCTTCCGGCCACGGCCGAGGGCTGGAAGGCCAAGCTGCCGGACCGCATCAAGCTGTCGCCGATCGTCCTGGCCGGCGGGGTGGAGTTCGGCAAGGCCAACGGCTTCGTGCACATCTGGGCGTACCCGAGCATGGACCAGCGGATGCAGATCCGCGACGAGGCCCGCAAGAAGGGCGTGTGGCCCCCGGGCGGCGGCGGCGACCGTCTGATCTCCCAGCAGAACAAGATCGTCCTGCCGGCGGCCTTCTCGCCGCTGCAGTAGGTCACGCCGGGCGGAAGCTCTCCGGCGCGTAGCGCGCGAACAGGACGGCCACCGCGGCCAGCAGCACGGCCGCGGTGGCCAGCGCGACGTTGGCGCCGAACAGGTCGGCGATGAGCCCCAGCGCGAGGGGTCCCAGCACGTAGCCGGCGTCGGAGAACATGCGGAACGTGCTCATCGCGGCGGCGTTCATGCCGGGCGGGGCCGCGTCGGCCGCGTAGGCCGCCGGCGCGGCCCCGCTCACGCCCGTGGCCAGGCTCCACACCACGCAGGCGGCCAGGAACCACCCGTAGGTCGGCGCCAGCAGGAACAGCAGCATGGCGGCCGCGGACATCACGGTGCCGGGCACGATGAGGACCTTGCGGCCGAAGCGGTCGACGAGCATTCCCGACGGGTAGATCAGCACCAGCCCCACCAGGCTCGCCAGCGCCAGGCCGACGCCGATCCGGTCGGCGCTGAGCGCGAGCCGGTCGCGGGCCAGCAGCGGGATCACGTTGAAGAGCGCGCCGGTGCGGGCCACCGCGGCCACGAAGCTGACGGCCGTGGCGAGCACGAACCCGATCCGCTCGGTCAGCAGGCGCACCTGGGCACCGAACGCCGGCAGCTCGGCGGCTGCCACGGCGGCGCCGAGACCCCGCCCCGCGCGGGTCTCGGGCACCTGCAGCCACGCGACGGCCGCGGCCAGCAGGCCGGCCAGCGCGTAGACCAGGAACGGGGCCGTGAGACCGACGCGCTCGGCGAGCAGGCCTCCCGGCAGCGGCCCCACGCCCACCGCGAACAGGAAGACGC
>Ga0075429_100000258_pt1 | contig 36782 bp, 35 predicted proteins | sample RhiMetdeltSRZDD3_FD_75295 | JGI IMG/M metagenome (GOLD analysis project Ga0075429, IMG submission 75295) | Populus rhizosphere microbial communities from Tennessee, USA - Rhizosphere MetaG P. deltoides SRZDD3 | ecosystem: Host-associated > Plants > Roots > Rhizosphere > Soil | place: USA...
CGCGGCGGGCAACGACAACAGCTCGGCTGCCGCGCTCTCGGGCAACGGCCACGTCGTGGCCTTCGTCTCGACCGCCGCGAACTTCTCGCCGCTCGCGGTGTCGCATGTCGGGCAGGTCTTCGTTCGCGACCTCGAGCTCGGCACGACGACGCTCGAGTCGCTCACGACCGCGGGCACGATCGTCGCGAGCAAGTCTTCGCAGGCGCCGGCGCTCTCGTTCGACGGGAGCAAGGTGGTCTTCGAGACGACGGCGCAGCTCGATCCCCGCGACATGGACGGCACTCTCGGCGGCAACACCGGCTGGGACGTCTACCTGCGCGACCGCACGGCGGGCGCCACCGTGTTCGCGTCCTTCACCACCAACACGTTCTCCGGCACCGACAGCCGCGGGCCGTCGATCTCGGCGAATGGTCGCTGGGTCGGCTTCCACTCGGTGGATGACAAGTTCGTCGCGGGCGACGTCAACGGGGCCGCCGATGTGTTCCTGTACGACCGCGTGACGGCGACCTTCACCCTCGCTTCGCGGAACGACGCGGGCCAGCAGGCCAACCAGGCGAGCTCGGGCACGTCGGTCTCGTCCGACGGCCGTTTCGCACTCTTCGGTTCCCCCGCGACCAACCTCGTGACGGATCCGTCGAGCACCGGAATGCAGCTCTACGTTCGCGACCTGCGCACGAACGAGGCGCCGGTCGTCACGCTCGGCCAGGACGCGAACCTGGACGAGGGCGTCGCGCTCTCGCGCGCCGCCAGCTTCACCGACGAGGATGCGTCGACCTCATGGACCGCGACCGTGAACTACGGCGACGGCTCGGCCAGCGCGCCGCTCGCCCTCGCAGCGAACAAGACCTTCATGCTCGAGCACCTTTTCGCGCCGGGGACCTACGTCGTGAGTGTCGTCGTCACCGATGACGCGGGCGCGTTCGGCACCGGTTCGTTCCGCGTGACTGTCACCAATGTCGCGCCGACGGTGAACCTGGGCGGCTCTGTCGACCTCACTTTCGACTCGACGCTTCACCGTGCCGGCACCTTCAGCGATCCCGGGACGACGGGCTTCTGGGCCACGGTCGACTACGGCGACGGCTCAGGCGGCCGCGCGCTCGCCCTTGACGGTAAGTCGTTCCTGCTCGACCACACGTACAGCACGGCCGGCACCTACACGGTCGCTGTCACAGTGACCGACGGCTACGGCGCGAGCGGCTCGGGCACGCTCACGGTCAATGTCCGTAAGTACAGCTTCCAGTGGCACGAGCCGGTCGAGAGCTCGTTCGCGGTCGGCAGGCTGCTGCCGGTCAAATTCTCGGTCCTTCGTGCCGACGGCACTCCAGTGTTCGACTCCACCGTCCGTGTGGACGTGCTGAATGCCTCCGGCGCGGTGCTCGGCGGCTACACGTACAGCGCCAACCCGACCGGATCGGTGACCTGGAACGGCAGCATGTATCACGTGAACGTCGACACCCGCGGCTTCGCCCCGGGCGACTACACGCTCCGGGTCAGCTTCTCGTCGCCGACTCTCACCGGTTCGTTCACGAAGCAGACGATCGTGACGGCGGACGCAGCCACGACCGGCGCGTCGACCGGCAAAGACAAGGTCAAGTCCGACAACGACAAGTCCGACAAGGACAAGAAGGAAAAGTAGTCGGGCAGCCCTGCTGCCCTCATCTGCTAGGCGTGTGGCCTTCGGCCACGCCGCAGTAACTAGGCGCTGAGGGCCGGCGCTCTCGTCTTCGAGAGCACGGCCCTCGCGATCTCGAGCCCAGCCTCAACGTCCGCCGCCGTCACGTCGTTGTGCGTGACCGCGCGCAGGCGTGGAGAGTTCCCGAGGTAACGCGAGAAGCGCAGGCCGCGCTCGGCGCACGCCTTCTGGAACGCCCCCGCGTCCATCCAGGCCGCGTCGATCTCGAAGGACACGATGTTCGTGACGACCTTTGCCGCGTCGACGCGCACGCCCTCGATCTGCGCGAGCCCCGTCGCGAGCGCTTTCGCGTTGCGGTGATCCTCGACGAGCCTGTCGCGCATCTCCTCGAGCGCGACGAGCGCCGCGGCCGCGATCACGCCGGCCTGGCGCATCGCGCCCCCGAGGAGCTTTCGAACGCGACGAGCCTTCGCGATCGTCTCCGCGTCGCCGCAGATGATCGAGCCGACGGGCGCCGCGAGCCCCTTCGAGAAGCAGAACTGCACGGTGTCCACGCCGGCGGTCAGCGTCTTCGCGTCGACGCCGAGCGCCGCAGCGGCGTTGAAGATGCGCGCGCCGTCGAGGTGCACGCGCAGTCCACGCTCGCGCGCGAACTGGCCGATCGCGTTCGTCTGCGCCGCCGTGATGACGGTGCCGCCGCAGTTGTTGTGCGAGTTCTCGATGCAGATGAGAGCCGTTCGCGCGTGCATGCCCGGCGGGCGGACGGCGGTCCTGATGTCGTCGAGCGACGGCAACCCGTCGCGGTTCGGCACAAGGCGCGGCACGACGCCGCCGAGGACGAACGACGCATCCATCTCGTTCTGGTAGATGTGCGCCATGTCGCCCAGGATCACCTCGTCGCCGCGCTGCGTCTGCGAGAGGACGCCGCAGAGATTGCCCATCATCCCGCTGGCGACGTACAGGCCGGCCTCTTTGCCGACCGTCTCGGCCGCGCGCTTCTCGAGCTTGTTGACCGTCGGATCCTCGCCGTACTGGTCGTCGCCGACCTCGGCCTCGGCCATCGCGCGGCGCATCGCCGGCGTTGGCTTGGTGAACGTGTCGCTGCGGAACTCGAGGATCTTCATAGGGCGAGCGCCTCCTTGATGCGAACGACCGCCGCCACGAGGAGCGGCGCGACCAGGATCGCGGGGAGATAGTCCGCGACCTTCACGTCACGGATGCTGAGAAGTTTGAGACCCACGCCGATGATGAGCAAGCCGCCGACCGCGCTCATTTCGCGCAGCTGCAGCTCCGAGAGCACGCCGGCGAACGCGGACGCGCCGATGGCGAGCCCGCCCTGATAGATGAGGATGAGCGGGACCGTGAGGAGCACGCCCCAGCCGAGCGTCGCCGCGAGCGCGACGGCGGTGAACCCATCGAGCACGCTCTTGATCGCGAGCAGGCTGGCGTCACCGGTGAGGCCGTTCTGGATCGAGCCGAGGAACGTGAGCGGGCCGACGCAGAACACGATCGCCGCGGTCACGAAGGCTTCGGCGACGGTCCCGCCGTCGCCGCGCGTCGCGACGCGGCGCTGCAGCGCGGCCCCCAGATCGTTCAGGCGACGGTCCACGCCCCAGAGCGAGCCGATGACGCCGCCGATGAGGATGCTGCCGAGCAGGTAGAGGAGGTTCGAGGTGTCGATCGCGAACTTCGTGCCCATGGCCAGGGTGAACAGCCCCACGCCGCGCACGACGTTCTCGCGGAGTCGCTCGGGGAGCCGGTCGCCAAGGACCGTGCCGAGCAGGCCACCCACGACCACGGTCAGGACGTTGAGGAGCGTCCCCGAAAGTGCCGACAAGGCCGCCTAGTATGGTCGGCCCATGCGCCCGTCCGAGCAGCTGCGCTTCTGGGCCCACGAGCTCGCCGCGATGGCGCGTACGGGACTGGAGTTCGTGACGAATGACTACGACCGCGACCGTTTCAATCGGATGATGACGATCGGGGAGGAGATGGCCGGCTTGACGATCGACGCCGAGTTCACGCCGGACCGTCCGTACCTCGCCGACGTCGGCATCGCCAGTCCGAAGGTGGGCTGCTCCGTCGCGGCGTTCGACGATCTGGGCCGCGTGGTCCTGATCAAGCGTGCCGACAACGGCCGCTGGGCACTGCCCGGCGGCTACGCCGAGGTCGGTTCGCCGCCGTCGGTGAACGCGCTGCGCGAGCTCCACGAGGAGACCGGCTTCCACGCCGAGCTCGAGCGGCTCGTCGGCGTGTACGACAACAAAAGCCTTGGCGGGGTCTCGCCGTACCAGTTCTACATCTGCTGCTTCCGCGCGCGGATCACCGGCGGCGGCGCGACGCCCTCGGTCGAGACGCCCGAAGTCGTGCTTGCGGATCCGGGCGAGCTGCCCGAGAACATGTCGCTGCTGCAGCGCACGATGCTCGCGGACTCGTTGCCGCGGGATGCGCCGGCGGTGTACCAATGACGAAGATCGCGGTGTGGGGCTCGTTCGGTGGGATGGCCGCCGATCTTCCGCGGCAGCTGCCGGACGAGGACGTCGTTGCGCCGAAGGACGAGTCGGAGCTGTCGAAGGCCGCGGACGCCGAGTGCGCGATCGGCACCAACAACGGCGCGCGTGTCCGAAAGCTGCTCGACGCCGCACCGAAGCTTCGCTGGTATCACTCGGTCGGCGCCGGCGTGGAGGACCTGGTCGGTGTGCGCGAGTTCCGCGACCGGGGCATCACGCTCACCAACAACAGCGGGCCGTACGACATCCAGATCGCCGAGCACGCCCTGGCGTTCATCCTGGCCGGCGCGAAGCGGCTGCACGTCTATCGCGATCAGCAGATGCGGCGCAACTGGAAAGAGCACCGGCAGGACGAGCTGCGCGGATCGACGCTCGTCGTGTACGGACTGGGCAGCATCGGTGGGGAGATCGCGCGCCTTGGCGCCGCTCTGGGCATGCATGTCATCGGCGTGCGGCGCCGCGTCGAGGCGGTGGCGGGCGTCGACCGCATCGTGCCGCCCGAGCTCTTGGCGGATGTCGCCGCCGAGGCGGACTATCTCGCCATCGCTGCGCCGCTCACGCGTTCGACACGCGGCGCGATCTCGCGCGATGTGATGGGCCGGATGAAGAAGACGGCCTGGATCGTGAACATCGCGCGCGGCGCGATCGTGGACGAGGATGCGCTCGTCGAAGCGCTGCGCGCTGGGCGGCTGGGTGGCGCGGGTCTCGACGCGTTCACGACCGAGCCGCTGCCCGCGGATCATCCGCTCTGGACCCTGGAGAACGTGATGATCAGCCCGCACTCCTCCAACTCGTCCCCGCACGTCCGCGAGCGCACGCTCGCGCTCTTCAACGAGAACCTGCGCCGCTTCAAAGCGGGGGAGGATCTGCTCAACCGCGTCGACTTCGAGGCCGGGTACTAGTGCGCACGGCACGCGTGAAGCTCGCGACGCGCACCGCCGGGTTCACCGAGTCGGTGATCCGCGAGATGACCCGTCTCAACGCGATCCACGGCGGGATCAATCTCGCGCAGGGCTTCCCGAACTTCGCCGCGCCGCAGGCGCTGAAGGACGCGGCAAAGCGCGCCATCGACGCCGACATCAATCAGTACGCGATCACCTGGGGTGCGAAGTCGCTGCGCGACGCGCTCTCGCGCACGTACGTCGAGCTGTACGGCATGACCGTGGACCCCGAGACGATGCTCACCGTCACGTGCGGGGCGACCGAGGCGATGATCTCGACGCTCCTGGCGCTGGTCGATCCCGGTGACGAGGTCATCGTGCTCGAGCCGTTCTATGAGAACTACGGACCGGACGCCGACATCGCCGGGGCGCGCCCGGTATATGTGCCGTTGCGCCCGCCGGAGAACGTGTTCGACCGCGACGAGCTGTACAAGGCGTTCGGCCCCAGGACGAAGGCGATCATCGTGAACACGCCGAACAACCCGACCGGGCGCGTGTTCACGCGCGACGAGCTCAGCTTCATCGCGTCGCTCTGCATCGAGCACGACGTCGTCGCGGTGACCGACGAGATCTACGAGCACATCCGCTACGAGGGCGAGCACATCCCGATGGCCACGCTGCCGGGCATGGCCGAGCGCACGGTGACGATCTCGGGTGCGAGCAAGACCTTCTCCGTCACCGGCTGGCGCGTCGGCTGGATCGTCGCACCGCCCGAGCTCACGTCCGGGATCCGCAAGGTGCACGACTTCGTCACCGTCGGCGCGCCGGCACCGCTGCAGGAGGCGGTCGCGGTCGGCCTCGGCCTTGGCCGCGCGTACTACGACACGCTCAGCACCGAATACCGGAAACGCCGCGACCTTCTCGTGAGCGCGCTCGAGACCGCCGGTTTCGCGCCGCGCCGACCCGAGGGCGCGTACTACGTGCTCTGCGACATCACGCCGTTCGGCTTCGACGACGACACCGCCTTCGCGCGGTGGCTCGTGTCAGAGGTCGGCGTCGCCGGCGTGCCTGGCTCCTCCTTCTATTCGGAGCCCGCGCTCGGAAAGCACCTCGTCCGCTTCACCTTCTGCAAGACACACGATGTGCTCGCCGCCGCGGCGGAGCGGTTGCTCAGGACGCGCGAGCTGGCGGAGATGCGGCGCGCGACGTAGCAACGGCACGTCAGTGCGCAGTCACCGCGGGAAGACGTGCGGCCAGAACCTGTTGACGATGCTGTACAGCGTCCAGCCAAGTCCGATGAAGCTCGCGGTCATGAGGACCATCTTGGTGAGCCAGCGGTCGTAGATGGGTTTGGGCGGCGATGGTGGCGGAGCGACTATGCCGACGAGCACCGTCCAATCCTCCACTTCCTTGCGGGTCGCGAGCGCCAAGGTCCTTTGGATGCGGTCCACGATCTTGGCCACCGCCTTCTTCGTCAGCCCTCGCCGGGCCGCTATCTGCTGGTCATCAAGCCGCAGTCCGACGAGCGTCGCGATCGCGAGCTCCTCTTCGGGCAGGGCAGATGGCGGCGGGATCGGCGCAGGCGGGACAGGTGGATTGAGCAGGCCTGCAGCAACGCGAACGAACAGCACCGTGCCACCGACCACAAGTGCGATGGGCAGCGGTTGCGCGAAGGCATACGTGAGCGAGGCGGCCGCCGTCGCCAAGCCGATCGCCAGGGGATCGCGCAGCTGATCCACGACCCTGTTGACAAGCTCCATGATCGGTCCCATCAGAAGTTGGAGATCACTTCCCGAAGGACGCGAGTGATATCTAGCGGATTGCTCGCATCATACGAGCGTCCCTTCGACGCCAGCGCGATCTGACCGAGTGCCTCTTTGGCGGACTCGTCGTACGCGATCGTGAACACCCGAATGCGCTCATCTTCGGGCTGATCGCGCAGGTAGTCGAGTAGCGCAAAGAACTCCGAGCTTCCCGGCCGATCGTCATCGCCGTTGCTCACAACGACGACTGCGTCGATGCGGTCGGCGGCGAATTGAGATCGAAGGCGATCCACGCTCGCGCGCACGGTGGCGTACAGCAGTCTCCCACCGGTCCCCGCCTGCAAACCGGCGAGCGCAGGCCCTATCGTGTCACTTGACCCAATTGACTCGACCGGAACCAGCTCTCTGTAGGCCTCACCCGGTCGTGTCGAGATCGTCCACAGGCCGACGGCGTCTTCTGGGTTCAGCTTCTTCAGGGCATTCGAGGTGGCGCTCTTCACGAGCTCGAGTTTCGTGACTCGCTGATTCCCGATCTCCCTGGTCATCGACTCGGCAATGTCGAAGACGAGGAGGATGTTCGCTCGCTTTCGGAGATCGAACCACGATGCCTGCATCTCGGCTAGGACCGCAGGGGGCGAGAACGTCACCGTCAGCCTGGGCTCGGTCATTTGAAAGTACGGCGCGGTAAGTACGTCAGAGAGCCCGTCAAGGTCGATGTTTCGGAAGCCGTCCTTCAGGAAGCGCTGCTGGATGTCTTCCCGCTCGAGATGGTCCCGAAAATTCAGAGCCGCTTGCTGGTGGGCGCTGTGTACCCAGTCCGCGCTCAGGATGATGTATGGGTGGTCCGCGATCAGGCTTCCTTCATCTGGATAGACCGCGACCAACCTCTCGACCGGCGGAACACAAGGTGGGCAGGGACCGCTCCGCCCGCGGTTGTAGTCGAACACTTGCTTTTCCTCGACTGCGATCGCGGAAACGTACTTCAGAGCCGCGCCGCGTTGGTCCTCCGCGTATAGGGTCTCGAGGAAGTTGCCCACCGAGTCTCCGTAGTGGAGGACACTGGCCTCGACGCCTCGAACGAATGACTGCACGTAGCCGCGTCGAATCTCCTCAAGACTCAGGGTTCCGGTCGTGCCGACGCCGGCGTTGTAGGTGCTGATGAGCGCATGCAGGCCGGATGTCGAAACCGTCGGGTCAGTCTTCGCCAGCCTGAACCGTCCCCACTGCGCCGTATACAGCGGGCACACGTGCGGATCGCGGGCCAGTTCGAGGATGTACGCCCAGCCAATTTCCGCCCGACACTCCCGGAGTGTGTTGTAGAGCTTCTGCGGCATGGCGATCACGAGGGGCGAGTTGATCAAGCTCCGTCGCGCCACCGGGACGATGTCGCGCAGACCCGACTCCGTGCGATGCTGGATGAGCAAGCGTGCCCAGGAGTTCGCCGCTGGAGACCACACATGAGGCAACTGGCCGTTGATGGCTTCGCCACGACGGAGCGCGATCTCGGCGTCACCGGAGGGCACCCTTTCCACGACGACCCTCACGCAGCGTCGTTCGACGTCGGGAGGCGCATACGCATCGGCGATGCTTTTGAGGAGCGAGGACTTCTCGTTCGACGACCACACGACCAATTCGTGGCACCGCTTGCTCTCGATGCCGAACGCCAGGACCACAATGACCGCAAAGACGGCAGTGAAGCCCAACGCCGCCCAGTTGGTCTCCGGAGGGGGCCGGCGTGGACGAGGCGGCGCGCGCCGCTGAATCACGGCGCGAGTCTAGCCGCGCTGATACGGGAAAAGTCCATTTCTCGGCCTTCGTCTTCGCTCCCCCATTGGCGAGCTGGCTCAGTCCCGCTCGGGTCGTTCCCTGAAAACCGCTGGCCCCACGGACCGGTCGGGTTTGACTCGTTAGAGGTCGATCGTCGTTCCGTCGTCGGCGAGGGTCCAGGCCAGCTCGGTGCGGCGCGCCAGCGTCTCAGCGCCGGCATGTGTGAGGACAACCCGCTTCGCGCGCAGCTCGTCGCGGTGCGCCACGAGCGTCGCGTGCGAAAGGTGCTGGGGGATGCGCTTATCAAAGGAGTACGCCTCGGCGATGAATAGGTCGGCGCCGTCGGCGAGCCGTGGCAGCGCGTCGCACCAGTCGGTGTCGCCGGTGTACGCGACGACATGTTGGCCCACGCGGACGCGGAGCCCGTGTGGCGCGGTCTCCGGCAGGTGCGCGACGGGGAGACCCACCACCTCGAGCGCCCCGACCCGCGTCGCCGTTTCGCCGAGCTCGAGATACGAAACCGCGAATCGCTGCTCGGTGCGCGACGATGTCGGTAGTGCCGCCTCGAACACTGTCGTCATCCGTTCCCGGACGCCGGGCGGCCCGGCGACGATCAGTGGGCGCTCACGTTTCGTGAACTGGCCGTCGAGGATGAGGTAGGGGACGCCGCCGCAGTGGTCGCCGTGGAAGTGCGTGAGGAGCACCGCATCGATCGACCCGGGATCGATGCCGTCGCGTTTCAGCGCGACGAGCGACGTGGCGCCGCAGTCGATGAGGAAGCGGTAGCCGTCGGCGTCGACGAGGATGCAGGTCTGGAAGCGTCCGCCGTTCCCGAAAGAGTCTCCGCTTCCGATGAAGCGGACGCGAGTCACTCGGTCGGGATGCGCTCGATCGGTGTGACGCGCAGCATCGCGAGGTACACCGCGTATGGATCGGGCGGTGCGGCGACGCCATTCGAAGGAACGCTGCTCACGCCCGCGACTGTCTGCGCAGCACGGTCGGCATCCTGCTGCCGCCCGAGCGCGCGCAGCGCCTGCGGGTACGAGTTGCGGAGCCCGAAGATGCCCTGGGAGTTGCCCATCGCCAGGCCCTTTTCGAACGCGGCGACCGCCTCCTCGAACATGCCGAAGGAGTACGACGCCTCGCCGTACGCGAGCCACGCGAAGTTCGTGTTCTGCGCGACCGCATCCGCCTTCGTGCGCTCGTACAGCGAGCGCCGCATGACCAGGTCGTTCCACTGGTCGCCGATGATCGCCCGAAGCAGCTTCTCGTCCTCGGGCTTGTAGATGACCATGTAGCGGAACGAGAACGACTGCCCGTTGCGGGCGAAGAAGTCGTACGACAGCGGGAAGTTGTTCCCACGCATCGAGTCGTTCACGTAGAAGACCTTCTTCGCGTCGTCATATCCGCGGACGGTGCGCCAGTGGGATACGCGTGAGACCCACGGCTCTTCCATCCACTGGGTCACCATCGGCGCGAAGCCGTTGGCGACGAGGGTCTTCAGCGTCTCGTTCGTCCCGTTGTTGCGCCACACCGAGCGGAGGTCGAAGTTCTCTTTCACCCACGGGCCGACGCCCTGTGGTCCCATCCCCCGGCGCACGTCGGTGCCACGCAGCGCGAGACGGGCCGTCTCCTGATTGGCGTCGACACCGAGTGTCGACAGCGCCATCACCACCGCGGCAGGTCCGCAGTTGTTGAGCGACTGCCAGACGTGCTTCATGTCGGGTAGAGCGGCGCTCGCGGGCGCGGCGAGGGGGGTCGGAAGCTGTTCGGGCTCGGGAAGGGTCGGCGCGCTCATCTGCACCACAGCGGGCGAGTCAGCAACGATCTGCGCGCTGGCTTCGATCGGTGCCGTATCAACGATGGCGGCGCTCTGCGCCGTCTCGACCGGGCGAAAAGCCACGCCACTCGCCGGAACCATGCCCACGGTCAGGGCAACGGCAGCCACGGAGAGACCAAAGCGCCTCATATCTGTCATACAGGGTAGCCCTCCCGCGGGTTCCAGACGAGTCCGGGCAAGTCCCATGCTCGTACCATCCGCGCAGTGAGCCCCACCACTCTGGTCCGCGGCCGGTTGCGTGACCACCCGCTGTGGTCCCGCGCTCTGAGCGCGCCCGAGATCACCGGACGGCTCATCCAGCCGGTCATCGTTTCGGCCCGCGTGGAGGATCGCGAAAGAGTGGCGGACGCGCCGTTCCTCGAAAGACTCTCGATCACCGAGCTCGTGCGTGACGCGCGCGACGCGTCGTCGACAGGTCTCGCCGGTTTCCTGATCTTCGCGGCGTCTGACCGCAAGGACGAGCTTGCTCTCCTTGCGAGCGAGCGCGATCACATCGTCGCGCGCGCGATCCACGCGGTGAAGGACGCGGCGCCGGATCTCGCGGTCGCGACCGATGTCTGCGTCTGCGCGTACACACCACACGGCCAGTGCGTCCTCTTCGCGGAAGGTCAGGCGAACGTGGCCGGAACTCTCGAACGTCTCGCCGAGATCGCCGCGGTTCACGCCGATGCCGGCGCGGATCTGCTCATCCCGTCGGGAATGCTCGAGGGCAGCGTGCGCGCGGTGCGCGCCGCGGTCTCGTCGGCGGGGCGGCCCGAGCTGCCGATCGCGGCGATGGTCAAGCTCGAGAGCGTTCTGTATCCGGCGCACCGCATCGCGGTCGAGGCGATCCCCGTGAGGGATCGCGCCGTCCCACTCATCGCGGTCGACGACCGGGATGCGGCGCGCACCCGCGCCGCGCGCGAGGTGGCCGCGGGCGCGGACGCCGTCGTGCTGAAGCCCGGGCTCGTCACGCTCGACCTTGTGACGCGCGTGGCCGAGACCGTCGATCGACCGGTGATCTCGTTCTTCACCGCCGACGAGCACGCCTTCTTCGTCGCGTCCGACGACTCGCGCGACCTTGTCGCGGCCGAGCGCGAGACGTTCGCCGCGGCGCGCCGCGCCGGCGCGGATCTGCTGATCAGCTACGGCGCGCGAAGCACGACGGCCGAGTGATCCGCGCCGGGGCGATCTGGGCGACAGGCCAGTCCGCCACGCTGTTGGTCGCGCTTGCGGCACTGATCGTCGCCGTCGTCATCGCCGGCGACGTGTTCCACGCAGCGCTCCGCGTCGATCCCGTTCAGTCCACTGAAACGGTCGCCGTCGCCCGTGTCGCGCCGCTCGCGCGCGGCGAGCGCCTGATGACCGCCGATCTGTCGTTCGATCGCATTCGGGAGAAGGCCCCCGCACCGGCCATGGAAGCTATGTTCGGGCCGACCACCGATGTCGCGCTCGCGCAGAGCGCGGACCTGGCGCTCGCGTCCGCCTTCGAGCTCGCGCCGCCGTCGCCCGAGCCGGCACCCCAGCCGCCGGCGGTCGACGAGCCCGCTCCCGACCCGACGCCAAGGCCGACCCCCGCGCCGACGCCGCGGCCCGCGCCTCCGGCTCCGGCGGCGCAGACGTCGGCCGCCACGCACGAGGCAGAGCTGCGGATGCTGGGCCTGATGAACCTGTCGCGGGTGAACGCGGGGCTCGCTCCGCTCGCTCTCGACGCGGGCGTCTCAGAAGCCGCGCGCAAGCACAGCGCGGTCGAAGCGCAATATCGGTACGTCTATCACGACGGACCTGATGGGACGGCGAGGTCGCGGTACGTGCCAGCGTGCGGATCGGGCTGGTACGGCGAGAACACGGGCAAGGTGTGGGGCGGCGGGGTCGACGTGCTGCACCGTGAATTCATGGCGGAGCCCTGGGAGCCCATCAACCACCGAACGAACATCATGGATCCGAACTTCCGTCGCGCCGGGATCGGCGCGGTCCAGGGGCCGGACGCGATCTACATCACTGTGGCGTTCTGCCGCTAGGCTTTTGCGCTCGGCGCTGCGCGAGCTGGCGCCCGACATCCGCGCGCGTGATCCCACCCGTTGAATGCCAGTCGTGCGTTTCCTCGCGCACGTTCGCCGCGCAGAACGCCCACCGGCCATCGACGACCGTGATGTGGTCGCTCTCGAGCTGCGGGTCCCGCAGATGGTCGGGCAACACGCACAGGAAGTGAATGAGCGCGTCAGACTTGCCAGTCAGAGCGGACTCCCCTCTCACGCTCGCGTCACGGCGGACCGCTCGCAATGCTAGCGTTCGGCGCGGTGGAGTACCTGAAGCGGACCCTCCCGAACGGCGTGCGCATCCTCGTTTCGGAGATGCCGGAAGCACGCTCAGCATCGCTCGCCGTCTTCGTCGGCGCCGGCTCGCGCATGGAGAGCCGTCGCGACGCGGGAACAAGCCACTTCCTCGAGCACATGGTGTTCAAAGGCACGGCGAAGAGGCCGACGGCCGCCGACATCAGCATGGAGATCGAGAGCCGCGGCGGCGTGGTGAACGCCGCGACCGACAAAGAGGTCACCGTCTTCTGGACGCGCGTGCCGGCGCGCCACTGGCGCGTCGCGCTCGACGTCGTCGCCGACCTGATCCTCGCGCCGATGCTGCGCGAAGCGGATGTGCAGTCCGAGAAGAAGGTCATCGTCGAAGAGCTCCGCATGTACCGGGACCAGCCGCAGGACCGCGTGCACACCCTCGTCGACGAGCTGCTCTACCCGAACCATCCCCTGGGTTGGGAGGTCGCGGGGCGCGAGCAGGTCGTGCTCGGCATGGCGGCGAGCCAGCTGCGCGACTTCATGGACCGCGGTTACGCGCCGCGCAAGATCGTCGTCGCCCTGGCCGGCAAGGTCGATGCGAATGAAGTGATGGACGCGATCGCGGAGCTGTTCGCGCCCATCGTCGACCGCCCCGCGCCCAGGCTGAAGACGGCGACGAAGCCTTCGAAGACGCGCGTGAAGCTTCTGGGCAAACGAACGGAGCAGGCTCACGTGTGCATCGGCTGGCGCGGCGTTCCGCAGGTCCATCCGGACAAGTACAAGCTCGACATGCTCAACGCGGTGCTCGGTGAGGGGATGTCGAGCCGGCTCTTCCTCGAGCTTCGCGAAAAGCGGGCGCTCGCGTACGACGTGCATTCGTTCTCATCGAACTACCTCGACGCGGGACACGAGGTCATCTACGCCGGCATCGCGCCCGATCGGATCGCTGAGGTCATCGAAGCGGCGCTCGCGCAGGTTGCGCGCCTTCGCGAGACGATCGTGCCGGCGGACGAGCTCGAGCGGGTCCGCGATTTCAACAAGGGCCGTCTCGAGCTGCGCCTCGAGGACACGCGCGGCGTCTCGAACTGGCTCGCCGGGCAGGAGCTGTTCCTCGATCGCGTTCGAAGCGTCGAGGAGGTTTGCGACATCATCGACGGCGTGAGTGCGGAGGACGTGCAGCGCGCTGCGCAGCAGTACCTGCGGCCCGAGCTGTCCTACGTCGCGGCCGTCGGTCCGCGAGCGGCGATCGCGACCGTGCGCGCGCCGGAAGGCGCGGAAGTCGTGATGGAGATCGCGTCGTGAGCCCCGAGCAGGCCGTCGAGCGCACCCTCGTCGTGCTGAAGCCCGACGCCGTCCAGCGCGGCATCTCGGGCGAGATCCTTGCCCGCTTCGAGCGCCGCGGGCTGCGCATCGCCGCGCTGCGGCTGCTGCGGGTCGACCGCGGTATGGCCGAGAAGCACTACGCGGTGCACAAGGGAAAGTTCTTCTACGACGACCTGGTCAAGGTCATCAGCTCGTCGCCCGTCGTGGCCATCGTGCTGGAGGGCCCCAACGCGATCGCGGTCGTCCGCTCCATGGTCGGCGCGACGCGACCGCACGAAGCGGCGCCGGGGACGATCCGCGGCGACTACGCGCTCGTCGGGCTTCGGAACCTCGTGCACGCCAGCGACGCGCCGGAGACCGCGAAGAGCGAGATCGCGCTGTGGTTCCCCGACGGCGTTGTCGAGTACACGCGCGATGTGGAGCGCTGGATGACGGAGGACAAGGCTTAGCTGTGCCGAAGGCGCCCAAGCGTGACCGGCCACGGCTGCCGACGGGCTACATCACACGCGCCGCAAAAGGGATGCTCGCGTGGAGCGACGTCGAGAAGATCCTGAGCGGTGGTCGCTACTACTGGATATCGACGACCGATAAGGACGGACGTCCGCATCTCGTGCAGCAGTGGGCCGCCTGGGTCGACGGACGGCTGTATTTCGAGGGCAGCGAGCGCACGCACTGGGCGCAGAACCTCGCCCGCGACCCGCGGGTCGCGTTCGGCACGCAGACGGGAACGCGCGCGCTCTTCGGTCAGGGCACCGTGGACGTCGCTCGCGGGGTCGATGCAGCGATCGCCAAGCGGATCGCGAGCCAGTACACGACGAAGTACGGGCGGACCTTTGATTACCGGCCGAAAGCCGAGAAATACGAGAAGGGGCCGGTGTTCCGCGCGACGCCCTCGAAGATCATCGCCTTCGATGTGAAACACTTCACCGCCTCGGGAACTCGCTTCACGTTCTAGCGCCTGGCTTGGGGGTAGGGATGGCAACGTTGCTTCGGGCCTCGCTACTTTTGCGTGTCGGCCACGGCGAGCGGCAGCTGGTGGTGCGTGAGCTTCGCGCCGATAACCGCGTGATGCAGCGCATCAATCCGGGCACGCCGATCGACGACATGCCGTGGGTCGAGATCGGCCGCTACAAGGACCTCGATAAGGAGCGCGAGCGGCTGCGCGTCGACGGCTGGGAGATCGAGGAACCAAGCCGCCGCTAGCCGTGCGCTCGTCCGCTGGGTGGACGTGCGTCCGCTGTATCAGCGCTCTCGGGCACTCTTTCTGGCGAATGCTCCGCACGCTTCGCGGCATCCTCCTGGGCTTCGCGCTGCTCGCGCTCTTCCCTGGGTCAGCGAACGCTGCTGATCCGACACCCACGCCCTCGCCTCCGCCGCCCTCGCCGCCGGTGAGTCCGACGCCGGTCGCGACCGCATCGCCATCTCCGGTGACGAGCCCGGTGGCGTCGCCTTCGACGTCGCCTTCGACGTCGCCTTCGGCGAGTCCTTCGCCGAATCCATCGCCGAATCCATCGCCGAGTCCATCGGCGGGCCCCTCCGCGTCCCCTTCAGGGTCGGCCTCGCCGAGCCCTTCGCCCGCTTCACCCAGCGTCGCGCCCGCGTCGTCGGCATCCCCGACGCCCGAAGCGACGCCGTCACCCGAGGAGCTCGAAGCGGCGCGGGCGCGCGATGCGGAGCTGCTCGCGAATGCGAAATCCCTGGCGCAGATCATCGAAGCGCAGGCGCTGGTCGCGCGGGACGAGCTCGCCGCGCTCAACGCCGAGATCGCGCGCGTTGGCAATGACCTGGAGGCGGTGGGGAACGACATCGCCGAGCTCGAGAAGCAGGCCGGCCGCCGCGCCGCGATCCGGGACCGTCTCACCCGCGATGCGTTCCGGCTTGCGGCTGCGACGGCGACGCCGTCTCTCGCGTCGCTGACCAATGCGCAGGTAGAGGCGTACCGCGAGCTCCTCGCCATCGATGCATCGCTGCGCGAGGCGCACGCCAGGCTGTCCGAGCGCGCGACGCAGCTCGCCGAGGCACAAGCCGCCGTCGGCGCGAAGCAGGGGCACCTGAGCCGTCTACGCGACCGCGCCCGAACCATCGCGGCCGCTGCCGAGAAGGGCGAAGGTGAGAAGCGTGCCGCGGAGGTCGCGGTACTCCAAGCGCTCTCGCGCGATGCCGCCGCGGCGCAGACCGTGCTCGCGCAGCTCGTGGCGAACGCCATGGCCGGCGACGGTGCCGCGCCATCCGCGTGGATGCTCCCGGTGCGCGGCACGATCACCCAGCCCTTCGGCCCGACGACGTTCGCCCTCGAGCCGCCACGCCTGTATCAGGGCGTTGCGTACGCGCACTTCCACGATGCCATCGACTTCGCCGCGCGCCTCGGTCAACCGGTCGTCGCCGCCGCGGAGGGGCGCGTGACGTTCGTTGGCCACCTCTCCGACGGCGCCATGGTCGTCATCGTCGCGCACGCCGGCGGCCTGGTCTCGGTGTACGCGCACCTCGACGACACGTTCGCGCGGCCGCCGGTGCGCATCGGGGACTCGGTCAAAGCGAATCAGGTGATCGGCTTCGTCGGCCTCACCGGCATCACGACCGGCCCGCACCTCCACTTCTCGGTGCTTCGCGGCGGTCAGCCGATCGATCCGCTCTCGCTGCTCGCGCCCCGGTAACAGCGCTTAACGGCGCGACGCCGGCGGTCGCGCTAGAGCGGATGCAGCGCGCGCAGGAACTCGGCCGCGAAGGCGGCGATCGGCCGTAGGAAACCGTCGGGCTGCACGCCGCCCACCAGAAGAGCGAGGAACACCAGACCGCCCACGATCCCGGCGATGGGGCGCTGCTCGATGCGCCAACGATCCGGCGCGGTGCGGAAGATCGCCATCGCCGCGCGCAGCTGCGCCAGCAGGACACCGAGCGTCGCGATGACGAGCGCGGTCCCGAGCAATCCCGAGTACGAGTACGCGATGAGCTCGACGAAGAAGTGTCCGGGGAACGCGACGAGCGGCGGCGCGCCGATCATCGCGAAGCCGCCGACCACGAAGGCGAGCGCGGCGAGTGGTGCGGTGGTCGCGCTCGGCCGATCGGCGCCGGCGCGCCGCTCGAGGGTTCCCGCCGCGAGCAGCTGCTGGGTCGCGGCGAGGCCGGTGACGAGTGCGATCGCCATGCCGCCGATGATCCCCGGACCGGAGAGCGTTGCGATCCCGACGAGCGACTGGCCCAGGTTCGCGATGACGGAGTAGACCGCGACGCGCCGGAGCTCGGTCGAGCCGGTCGCGAGGAACGCACCACCCAGCGCCGATGTGAGGCCGAGCGAGAGCAGCAGGTCCTGGACCTTTCCGATCTCGACGATCGCGGGCAGGAGGCCCGAGAGGACGAGGATCTCCGCGAAAGCGATGAAGGTCGTCGGTACGAGCACCCCGAAGTACAGCGCGAGCGCCGACGCGGGGACCTCGGAGGCGAGCAGCGCCGCGTGCGTGTGGAATGGGATGGCGGCGAGCTTGAGCGCGAATGCGACGACGAGGATCACGACGAGCAGCACGAACGTCGCGGGCGGCTGATCGCGCCCGAGACTCGCCGACAGCGCGAGGGCCGACATGCCAAGACACCCCCCGAGCGCAACGAAGCTGAAGTGCCGGAACGCCGCTTCCGCGCTGCGATTGCGGTGCACCTGGAAGGTGAACGACCCCACCGGCACGAGCAGTCCCAGCAGGAGCGCGGCGTAGATCGCGATCGGCGTCGTCAGCACGAGGACCGAGAGCACGACGGCGGCGATCACCAGCGCGGTGGGGAAGAAGTTGTAGGCGGGCTCGTCGACCCACACCGCCAGCACGAGCAGGGCAAGCGTCCCAAGCAGCACGACCGCGGCAAGGCGTCCGAGCTCAGACATTCGCCAGGTGAGCTCGAGCACTTCACCCGAGGCCTCCGCCGGCATGACGACGACGACAGCCATCGCCGCAGCGAGCGCGGCCAGGGTCACCGTCCCGACGAGTGCGAGGCGCTTGCGCACCGTGAAGGCGACCAGGGCCGCGATGCCGAGGAGCCCGATGACCTCGATCACGCTTCGCGCGCCGCCCGCTGGTTGACGATGAGGAACGCTCCGGCCAATGCGACGACGACCTGGAGCCACGAGAGGAGCAAGGTCAGAGCGAGCTCCGGTCCGGGCACCATCCGCACGAGGAGCTGCGTGCCGGTGAGCATCAGAAGCGCCCCGAGCGAGCCACGAACCGCGCCCCGGGCCGTCAGCAGGATGGCGATCCCCGATGAGAGCAGCCAGAACGCGGCGACCTCCGTCGTGACCCCGCTCGGGTCGGGACCGAGCAGATTCGCATTGATGTCATCCCCGGTCGCCGGCCGCAGGAACGCGAACGCCGCGGCGGTCGTAGCGGCGGCGACGATGGTCGCGAGCCAGAGGCGCCAGCCCGGGTCTTCCCCATAGCGCCGGTCGCGCGCCGCGACGAAGAGGATCGCGGAGGCAACGAGGGCGGAACACATCGAGACGACGATCTGCGACGCCGAGAGGCTGCCGTCGTCGATGAGGTGCGCCGCGAGCGCCACGCCGAAGAACGCGACTGCCATGTAGCGCAGCTGGCGCGCGCTGTTCGCCGCGAGCGTGGCGATGGCGACGATCGCGAGCAACAGCATCAGCGCACCGCCCAGACGAGGAGCGATGCGATGAGCATCAGCGCGAGCCAGACGCCGGCACGCTCCTCGAACATCGCGAAGACCGCGGACATCGTGGTGGCTGATCCCGACAGGGCTCGGAAGGATGCAGCGGCGATCGGGACCGGGTCGGCCGCGGACACCACCGCCTCGAGCCGCGCGCTCAGCGCGGTGAGCTCCGGCAGTAGTACGCGCACGGCGCGCGCCACGACGACGAGCAGCGTTGAGAAGACGGCGATGACGGGGATGAGCGTGACGAGGTCGTCGAGTGCGCGCGTGTTCGGTCGGCCGAAGGCACCCGACAGCGCATCGAAGAGCGGCAGCGAGAGCGCGAGGAAGACCATGACCGTTCCGAGGAACGACGCGATCGAGGCCGAAACGTCGAGATCGGCCGGAACGGCCGCGATGCTGAGCCGCCGTCCGGCATGCGCCAGCTCGAGCCCAAGGACGGCGCTCGCGGCGACGACGGCAAGGATCAGGGTGATGAGATCGGGCGTCTCGAGCGCACCGATGGTGATGGTGATCGCCCCCGCGACGATCACCGTGGAGCTTGTCATCGAGGTGAGGTACGAGCGATGCGGTGGCATCCAGAAGCCGTCCGATACCGCCGCGAGCGCGCCGCCGGCGACGACCACGAGCGCGCCGGCGAGGGCCGTCGGCGAGCCGGTGGCGAGCGCGATCCAAAGAGCCGCGAGGACGACGTCGTAGCGCGAGATGGGCCACTGGTCGGGCAGCGCCAGCGAGACGGCGGCCGCGTAGGCGATGCTCAGGAGCGAAGCGATGAGGATGAGATGGCTCCAGTGCAGGAACGGATACGCGAGGATCAGCACAAGCAGGAACGCCGAGATCGCGATGCGTCGTCGCAGTCCCGGTTTCCGCCGGCGCACGATGAAACGGAGCGCGAGCACGATGACGACGGCGGCGATCAGTGGCTCCGAGATGATCCCCGGCAGACCGAGCGTCGACAGATCGATCCTCGTCACGCCGACGATCCGCCACAGCACCAGCGTCGCGCCCAGTCCCGCGGGCATCGTGAGAAGCCCGCGAAGGCTTTCGCGCTCGCCGGCCTCTTCCTGCCGGTAGCCCCACGGCACGAACGGATAGAGGCCGGCGAAGAGCGCGGCACCCAGTGATGCCGCGAGAACGACGCCGGGCGTCACTGCCTCGGGCGAGATCGCGTCGAAACGGAACGATGCGCCGCCGAAGCGCGAGACGAGCAGCGCCGCGACGACGAATCCCTGAACGCCGCCCGCGAGATAACCGGTGATGCGCGCGACCGCCGCCGCCGGCGACACGAGCAGCGTGATGAACGACGTGATCGCGCCGAGCGCGCCGAGGACGACGACGCAGGCGATGAGGTCGTCCGTCACGGCGAGGGTCAGAAAGACGAGCCCGTTCAGGAGGATCATCGGTCGCAAGAGCTGGTGACGAGCACTCACACGCGTCGTGGCCACGAGCGACGCGGCGATGTAGAGGCCGCCGATGGCGATGCCGATCGCGGCGAGACCGTCCAGGCGATATGAGGCTTGAATGGTCGGCCCCCCTACCGCCGACCATTCCCAGAGCGCACGTCCTCTGGCCAGCTCCGGTTCGAGCCAGACATACATAAGGAGTGGCGCGAGCCCCACGATCGCGCAGCAAACGGCCGCGAATGGGATGCGCCAGCGGGGAGTTCTACGCGGCATGACAAATGCGAACGCGAGCGCGGATAGTGAAAGAGCCACGACGAACAGGATCAGTTCGGCTCGCACCACCACTGAAGAGGTAAGGTAGCCGAAGTGGATCTGCGTCTAATGCCTCAGCAGCAGCTGAAGGTCACCCCAAAACAGATCGCCGCGAACGCGATCCTCCAGCTTTCCTCGCTGGAGCTTCAGGAAGTCATCAACGCGGAGCTGCTCGAGAACCCCGCGCTCGATCTCGAGGAGCAGCAGGTCTGTCCGTTGTGCGGGCAGCCCCTGCCGGGCCGCGTTTGCCTCAACTGCTTTGGTCTCGCGAAGGCGCCGCGCCAGAACGATCCGGAGACCGAACCGCTTGAGGGGTCGAGCCTGCTGCAGCGCGACGATGACGGGGACGAATTCGATCCCGTCGTCCGCGCTGAATCGGAGCAGACGCTCGCGGAATGGCTCTCGTGGAACGTGCGCGTCCTCCTGCCCGCGCGCCTGCTGCCGATCGCCGAGTACCTCATCGGCAACATCAACGAGGTCGGCTACCTCGACCCCGGCGTGACGATCGAGGACGCGGCGACCACCATGAAGGTGTCGGTCGCCGACGCCATGCGCGCCCTGAGGGCGATCCAGTCCGTCGAGCCGTGGGGCATCGGCGCGCGCGATGTGCGCGAATGCATGCTCATCCAGATGCAGCACCTCGAGGAGGTCGGCGAAGCCGTCCCACCGCACGTGAAGGAGATCATCGCCGACCACTTCCGCGAGCTCGGCGAGCACAAGTTCGGCGACGTCGCGCAGGCGCTGCGCATCACGCGTGACGAGGTCCAGGCGGCGTGGGACTACATAAAGGACAACCTCAACCCGCATCCGGCGCAGGGCTTCGCCGCCGGTCCCGACGGAACGAGCATCGGCGGCCGCGAGGTCGGCCTCCGACCCGACGTCATCATCACCAAGTCGGAGAGCGGCCAGTACGAGGTCGAGGTCATCGAGTCACGCCGCTTCTCGCTGCGCGTGAATCCCGTGTACCGCCAGCTGATCATGCAGCTCCAGGCGGCGCGCAAAGAAGGCACGACCTCAGTGCCGATGAACGACGACGACCGCCAGCACATCCGGGAGTACGTCACTCGCGCGAAGTTCTTCATCGACAACATCAACCAGCGCCGGCAGACCATCCTTCGGATCACCGAGGTCATCGTCGACTGCCAGCTCGAGTTCCTCGACCACGGCATCCAGTCGCTCCGGCCGCTGACGCGCGCCGAGGTGGGTGAGCGGATCGGGATGCATGAGTCCACCGTGAGCCGCGCGACCGCCGGCAAGTTCGTGCTTCTGCCCAACGGTCAGGTCGTCCCCTTCGCGATGTTCTTCACCGCCTCGCTCGGGACCAAGGACGTCATCAAGGAGATCATCGACGCCGAGGATCGCAGCCGGCCGTTCTCCGACCAGGAGATCGTTGAGAAGCTCGCCGACAAGCACGGTATCAAGCTGGCGCGGCGGACGGTCGCCAAGTACCGCGAGGAGCTGCAGATCCTGCCGGCGCGCCTACGGAAGCACGTCTAGAGCCGGGGCTAGTTCTTGGCGGCGGCCTTCAGCGAGCTGTTCCCCTTCGCCGGAGGTTCTCCCAGTGCCTTCTTGATCTCGTCGACTGCCGACGCCTCGACGTGGTAGCCGAAGGACGTGCGGCGGACACCCGGCAGATCCTTGCCCCGGAGGGCGTCGCGCAGCGCGTGCTCGCGCCAGCCGATCCGCTGGGCGAGCTCGTTCGTGGTCAGCCAGTCGCGGTCCTTGCTCTTCTGCTTCTCGGACGCGTCGGCCTTGGGCGCGCTCTTCGAGGCTTTCTGCGGTGGCACATCCGAACGATACCCCGTTTGCGCACTCGCGCCGTCCCGCCCTAAACTGCCGCCGAAGCGCTGCGGCCCCCTCCGTCGGGGCGAGCGCTTGCTTCTTGTAAATTCACTTTTCGTCGCAGCGGAGGGGCTCTTTGAACGCGCAACCCCTGCTTTGGATCGTTCCTATCTCGGGACTGGTCGCGGTCCTGGTCGCCGGCTATTTCGCGTACGACGTCCTTCGCTCGCCCATCGGGACGCCGCAGATGCAGAAGGTCGCCGGCGCCATCTACATCGCGGCCGTCGCGTTCATCCGGCGTCAGTACCGCACGATCTTCTTCCTCGCTCTCGGCGGGATGGTCGTCATCGGCGTGGTCATCTACTTCTTCGAATCGGCGCCGGGCGTGGAGCCGCTGGATCTTGCGATCCGCACGTCGATCGCGTTCTTCGTGGGCGCGGTCTGCTCGATGGCCTCCGGGATCATCGGCATGTTCGTCGCGGTGAAGTCGAACCTACGGACCGCGGCGGCCGCGCAGCACAGCATCGGTGACGCGCTCCGCATCGCGCTTCGCGGCGGTGCGGTGTCGGGCATCCTCGTCGTCGGGCTCTCGCTCATCGGCGTCTTCGTGATGTTCATCGCCTACGGCGGATTCGAGAACCCGGATCAGGCGCCGTTCACCATCGTCGGCTTCGGCTTCGGCGCGTCGTTCGTCGCGCTTTTCGCGCAGCTTGGCGGCGGTATCTACACCAAGGCCGCCGACCTGGGCGCGGACCTCGTGGGCAAGGTCGAGGCCGGGATCCCCGAGGACGACCCGCGGAACGCCGCCGTCATCGCGGACCTGGTCGGCGACAACGTCGGCGACTGCGCCGGACGTGGCGCGGACCTCTTCGAGTCCACCGCGGCCGAGAACATCGGCGCGATGATCCTGGGCGTCGCGATCTACGCGGTCACGCAGAACGTCGCGTGGATCCTCTTCCCGCTCGTCGTCCGTGGCTTCGGCCTCATCGCCAGCGTCATCGGGATCTTCCTGGTGCGCGGCAACGAGAAGCGGGATCCGATGGGTTCGCTGAACTCCGGCTACTACATCACGCTCGTGCTCTCGATCGTGGGGATGTACTTCGTCACGAACCAGATGCTGAACGAGAAGGGCGCCTTCATGTACTTCTTCGGCGCAGGCGTCATCGGCATCCTCACCAGCCTCGCCTTCGTCTACATCACGCAGTACTACACGTCCGGCAACTGGCGTCCGGTCAAGGAGATCGCGGAGGCCGCCAAGACGGGTCCCGCGACGACGATCATCTCCGGCGTGGCCGTGGGCTTCGAGACCACCGCCTCTTCGACCATCACGATCGCGATCGCGCTGTTCACCTCTCACTGGCTCGGCGATCAGTGGGGCATCGCGACCGGTCTGCCGCACGGCGGCATCTACGGCACCGCGGTCGCCACGATGGGCATGCTGATGAGCGCGGCGTTCATCCTGGCGATGGACACCTTCGGACCGATCACGGACAACGCCGGTGGTGTCGCGTCGATGGCGCGAGCATCGGAGGAGACGCGCGAGCGCACCGACCGCCTCGATGCCGCCGGCAACACGACGAAGGCGCTGACCAAGGGCTACGCCGTCGCCTCCGCGGCCCTTGCGGCGTTCCTGCTCTTCTCCGCGTATCTCGACAAGGTCGCGCAGCTGACCGGAAAGCCCTTCAGCACCGTCGACATCGCGAAGGTCGAGGTGTTCCTCGGTGGCTTCCTCGGCGCCATGCTCGTGTATCTCTTCTCGTCCCTGGCGATCCGGGCGGTGGGCCGCGCCGGCGCCGCGATCATCGAAGAGGTGCGGACGCAGTTCCGCGAGCATCCCGGGATCATGGCCGGGACCGAAGAGCCGGACTACGCGCGCGTCGTCGACATCACGACCGCGTCGGCGCTGCGCAACATGATCGCGCCCGGTCTGCTCGCGATCCTCGCGCCCATCGTCGTCGGCATCGTGCTGAAGGCCGAGGCCGAGGCGGCGCTGCTGATGGTCGGCACGATGGCCGGCGTGATCCTCGCGACGGTCCTGAACAACGGCGGCGGCGCGTGGGACAACGCCAAGAAGTACATCGAGTCGGGGATGCTCAAGGACGACAAGGGCAATGTGCTCGGCAAGGGCACGCCAGCGCACGCGGCGGCTGTCGTCGGCGACACCGTCGGCGACCCATTCAAAGACACGGCCGGCCCGAGCCTGCACGTGCTCATCAAGCTCCTCGCGACGATCACGCTGGTGCTCGCTCCGCTGTTCATCTAGCCCGGTGGCGACCGCGACGAGGCCGTAGTCACCGCGTCTCGGCGCGCGCGCTACCTTAACGCCGATGCTCGCGTCGATCGACCTCAACAGCGACCTCGGCGAAGGCGCGGGCACGGACGCACTGCTCATGCCGCTCATCAGCTCGGCGAACATCGCGTGCGGCGCGCATGCCGGGAACGAATCGACGATGCGCGAGACGATCGCGCTCGCGCGCAGGCATGGCGTGGTGGTCGGCGCGCATCCGGGTTACCCCGACCGCGAGAACTTCGGGCGCGTCCCGGTGCCGCTCTCCAGCGGCGAGCTGGTCGAGGAGGTCGCGCGTCAGATCCGCGCGCTCCAGCGGGTCGACCCCGACCTGAAGATCGCGCACGTGAAAGCGCATGGCGCGCTGTACAACGAGGCGTGGCGCGACGCGGCGGTCGCGAGGTCGATCGTCGGAGGTGTGAAGGCCGTCTTCGCGGCGCCCTCCGACATCGCGGTCTTCGCGGCGCCGGACTCCGCCCTGGCCGAAGCCGCTCTCGCCGCAGGGCTGCGTGTCGTGCGCGAGGGCTTCGTCGATCGGGCGTATGAAAAGGACGGCAGCCTACGATCGCGCAAGCTCCTGGGAGCGCTGCACACCGATCCGCAGGTCGCGGCGAAGCAGGCGCTCTCCTTCGTCCGCGACGGTGGTGTGCGCGCGCACGATGGCTCGTTCCTGAAGCTGACCGTCGACACGTTGTGCCTGCACGGCGATACGCCGGGCGCGCCGGCGATCGCGGCAGCGGTACGCTCCGCCCTTAAGGGCGCGGGCGTGAAGGTGCAGGCAGCGGTCATCTGGCCGTGAAGCCGCGCGTCGTCCCCTTTGGCGAGAGCGCGCTGCTCGCGGAGCTGGGGGATGAGTTCCAGGAGAGCATCGTCAGCCGGGCGCGTGCGATCGCGGATCACTGGGAGACCACCCTCAAGCTCGGTCCGGCGGTGCCGGCGTACGCGTCCGCGCTGCTCCGCTTCGATCCGCTGAGGACCGCGCCCGCGGAAGCGGAGACGGTCGCGGCGGCGATGCTCGCGCGCGGCGAGCTCATGCTCGCCCCGGGGAACCAGCCGCGGCGGCTCGTCGAGATCCCCACGACGTACGACGGACCGGACCTCGCCGAGACCGCCGACCGTTCGCAGCTGAGCGTCGCGGAGCTCATCGCCCTGCATGCCGAGCGCGAGTACACGGCCTACTTCCTGGGTTTCCTCCCGGGGACCGCGTACTGCGGCCGTTTGGATCCCCGCATCGTCGCGCCGCGTCTGGAGCGTCCGCGCGAACGGGTGCCGGCGGGGTCGGTCGCGATCGCCGACGGTCAGACGATCGTGTATCCGCTCGCGTCGCCCGGCGGTTGGAGGCTCATCGGACGGACGGCGCTCTCGATGTTCGATCCGGGAGCGGACGACCCCGCTCGGATCCGCGCGGGCGACCGCGTCCGTTTCGTTCCGCTGTGATCCGCATCAGCGAGGCGGCGGTGCGCTCGACCGTGCAGGACCGCGGACGCTTCGGTCATCTCCGCTCGGGCGTACCGCCGGCCGGCGCGGCCGACCCGTTCGCGCTCGCGGCCGCGAATGCGCTCGTCGGCAACGCGGACGATGCGGCGGGGATCGAGATCATTGGCGCGACGTTCCGCTTCAGCTGCGACGATGCGCGGGTCATCGCGGTCGCCGGACGTGACGTCACGGTCACGACGCGCTCGCGGCTCCCCGGCTGGAGCTCCGTGTTCGTGCGGGCGGGACAGCCGGTGACGGTGCACGCGGGCGCGCTGACGCGCTTCGCGTATCTCGCCGTGAGTGGCGGCATCGCGACGGCTCCAGTACTTGGTTCGCGCGCGACGTATCTACCCGCGGGCCTTGGCGCGCCACTGCGCGCGGGCGATGCGCTGCCGCTCGGCGACGCGGACGCCGGCGCCGAGGACGCCGCGCGACGCGTCACCGTGACCGTGTACGACGGTCAGGTGCGCGCGATGGCCGGCCCCCACACGGATCGCTTCGACGCGGACGCGACGCGCCGCTTCTTCAGCGCGACGTTCGTCGTCGAGCCCGCGAGCGACCGCCAGGGAACGCGTCTCGGCGGTGTGCCGATCGCGCCGCGCGCCGGCGAGCTCCTGAGCTGCGGTGTCGTCGCGGGCGCGGTGCAGGTGCCGCGCGGCGGCGCTCCGATCGTGCTGCTGTCCGATCATCAAACGACCGGCGGGTATCCCGTGATCGCCACCGTGATCGCCGCCGATCTCGGCAAGGTCGCGCAGGCGCTACCCGGCGAAGGGCTGCGCTTTCATCGCGTCGAGCGCGACGCGGCGCTCGACGCTTTGCGCGCCGAGCGGCGCGCGCTCGATGAGGCCCGCGTGAGGGCCTGACGCAGCGAGACCATCTCCAGCGCCGCGTCCATGAACTCCGAGCCCTTGTTGCCCTCGGTTCCGCCGGCGCGCTCCCGTGCCTGCTCGATCGTGTCGCAGGTCAGCACGCCGAAGGGGATCGCGGTCGGATAGGTGAGCGTGAGATCCATGAGACCTTTCGAGACCGACTGCGCGATGTACTCGAAGTGCGGCGTCTCGCCGCGGATCACGCAGCCGATCGGCACGACGGCGTCGTACCGACCCGTGTCGGCGAGAAGCGCGACCGCCGCGGGGAGCTCGAACGAGCCCGCGACCTCGAAGAGATCGACGCTCGCCCCAGAGTCGGACGCGCGCTCGATGGCGCCGCGCTCGAGGGCGAGCGTCACGTCCTCGTTCCAACGCGCGCGGACGATGGCGACGCGGGTTCCCAGATGAGGGCCCGCGCGCCTGCCGGCAGGTTTCTTTCCGGTCGCCATCGGTCGCACTCTAGCCGGGGGCCTCGCCGTCGCATCGCCGCTGCCCTAACGTTCTTCAATGGATGGACGATCCGCGCCTCGTCGCCCTTGGCCTCGTACCCGCCCCGCCTGGCCAGGAAAAGGCCCCGGAGGCGGAGTGGGCACCGGCCGCGCCTGAGGCGCCGCCGGTCACTCCCGACTGGCAGCCGGCGGAGCAGTCGCAGTATCTGCCCGGTTCGAACCCTTTTTCGGAAGCAGCGAGCACGATCCCGCAGTACCCGGACCCGTTCACCACCCCGCTCCCAGCTGCGACCCCGGCCCCTCCGCCTGCGCCGGCACAGCCGGCGGTCCCCTCGATCTTCAACTCCCCCAACTCCCCGTTCGCCTTCGCCCCGCCGGCGGCCGGAGCCGCGCCGCCGCCGCCCGCGCGCGAGTACACGACGGCGCCCGACTACGCGCCGGCGCCGGTCCAGACGCGGGACGTCGCGCCGAGCCCGTTCACCTCCGCGAACAGCCCCTTCAGCATGGGTGCCGCAGCCACGACCTTCACGCCCGCTGCTCCCGTCGCCGCGCCGCCCGCCACGAAGCAGGACAAGAAGGCGGCGCTGCGCGCGATCGAAGAGGCGAAGAAGGCGGCGAAGATCGCGGAGGAGAACGCCGAGAAGGCCGCGAAGATCGCCGAGGAAGACGCGAAGCGCAATGCGAAGCTCGCGGCGGCGCAGGCCAAGATCGACGAGCGCGAGGCCAAGATCGCCGCACGCGAAGCGAAGAAGGCCGCGGAGCGCGCAGAGAAGGAAGCCAAACGCGGCAAGCTGCTGGCGCCCGAGGCGACGCCGACCGCACCCTTCGTCGCGCCGCCGTACGTTCCGCCGCCGGCTCCGAAGCCGTTCACCCCGACCGTCGCCATCCCCGCGCAGCCGCAGCGCATCCAGCCGTATGTCGAGCTGATGGCCGCGATCAGCAAGCATCCCGCCGTCATCCGTAAGGACGTCCAGTACGGGTACTTCGGTCGCGCGCGCATGGAGCTTTCCCCGATGGGCTTCGCGCTCGTCGGGCTACGCACCGGGACCGCGTACACCTGGAACGAGGTCAAGGACATCCGCGCCAGCCGCGGACGCATCGAGATCAAGACCGAGGCTGACCGCGAGAGGGTCGTCAAGACGAAGGAAGGCACCACGACGCAGCCGTACGTCGAAAAGCTCACGCGCGCTCTGGTCATCTCGCTCGACGGCGCCACGGAGCCCGGCTTCGCGCCCTACATCGCGAAGGTGATGCAGGACATGAAGGCGCAGACATTCAACTACCACGCGACGTCGTGGCTCGAGTACGAGAACGCGCTCGAGCGTGTGCGCGGCGAGTTCGCGGAGCACGACGATCCGTTCGTCCCCGCGGTCGCCGGCGCCTTGTTCGGGTTCATCTTCCTCGCGGGGCTGTTCATCCTCCCGGAGATCGTGAACCTGGCGTCCGACATCCGGCCCCCGGCCGGGTCCGGCGCGTTCGTCGTTCAACCGCGCTACAGCTGGCTCGACATCCGCAGCCTCATCATGGCCGTCGGGCTTTCGGCGCTGCTGACGCGCCTGGTGCTGCGCCTCGGTCTCGGATCGGCGGCGCTGTCCTGGGCACGCGGGAGCGTGCGGGGCTGGCACACCAGCGGTCCGGCGGCATTGCGGCTCGCGACGCGAGGGCTCGCCCGGCTCCTTCTCGGAACCTCCTTCTCCGCCGCCGCGCTGTTCCTGGGTTTCGCCGCATTCGCTCCGACGGTCGCGTCGACGCTCGTCATCGACAACGCCGGTCTGCGCGAGGTCGTTCCGCTGCCGATCATCGGTGTCGACAAGAAGTGGATCGAGGTGAGCGAGGTCCAGAAGAGCGAGGGACCCGGCCGGCTCGAAGGCTTCGGGGTGACGGTGTTCTTCCGCGACGGACGGTGGGTCACCACGGTCGATCACGATCTCTCCGGTGGCACCGACGGCCAGCTGCTGCAGCGTGCCACCAGCTGGTGGAAGAGCGCGGCGGGCGCGACGGAATAGCGGCTAGCTCGACTCGTCCGCGACCACGCTCAGCAGATGACCCATCTTGTCGCGTTTGGTATTGAGATACGCGCGGTTCGTCGCGTTCGCCGGGGTCTCGATCGGGACGCGCTCGACGATCTCGAAGCCGTACAGCGACACACCGGCCTTCTGCGGATTGTTCGTGAGTATCCGCGCGCGCCGCACGCCCAGGTCCATCAGGATCTGCACGCCGATCCCGTACTCGCGGTGATCCGCCTTGAAACCGAGGCGCTCGTTCGCCTCGACGGTGTCGAGGCCCTGATCCTGTAGGGCGTACGCCCGCAGCTTGTTCATCAGGCCGATGCCGCGACCCTCCTGCCGCAGATAGAGGAACACGCCGCGCCCTTCGTGCGCGATGCGCACGAGCGCGGCGTCCATCTGCGCGCCGCAGTCGCAGCGCTGCGATCCCAGGAGATCGCCGGTGAGGCACTCGGAGTGCACGCGCACCAGCACCGGCTTCCCGTCGGCGACGTCGCCCATCGTCAGCGCGACGTGCTCGGCTTCGGTGTTGCCGAAGCGCGCCTTGTAGCCGTGGACGGTGAACTCGCCGTACTTCGTCGGCAGCTTGGCGGACGCGACGCGCTCGACCATCTGCTCGCGCGCCATGCGGTACGCGATGAGGTCTTTCACCGTGATCATCTTGAGGCCGTGCTTCTTCGCGAAGCGCTTGAGCTCCGGGAGGCGCGACATCGAGCCGTCCGGGTTGGTGATCTCGCAGATGACGCCGACGGGCTGCATGCCGGCGAGCCGGCACAGGTCGACCGCGGCCTCGGTCTGCCCGGCGCGAACCAGCACGCCGCCGTCCCGTGCTTGCAGCGGGAACATGTGACCCGGCTTCACGAGGTCCTGCGCCGTCGCGTTCGGGTCCGCGAGGACGCGGATCGTGTGCGCACGGTCCGCCGCGCTGATGCCGGTCGTGATCCCCTCGCGCGCGTCAACGGTGACGCTGAACGCCGTCCCAAGACGCGCCTCGTTGCGGACCACCATCTGCGGGAGGTCCAGCTGCTCGAGCCGCTCGGTGGTCATCGGCACGCAGATCACGCCGCTCGCGTACTTGCGGATGAACGCGACCATCTCGGGCGTGCACGCCTCAGCCGCGAGCGTGAGGTCGCCTTCGTTCTCGCGGTCCTCGTCGTCGACGACGATGATCATCCGGCCGGCGGCGATCTCCGCGACCGCCTCGTCGACGGTGCTGAACGGGGGCTGCGGCGAGACGACCCGCGGGTGGCGTGTGACCTTCGCGCGCCTGGTCTTCTTCGTCGCGGGAGTCTTGCTCACGTGACCAGTTTAGGTCACGACTTTCGCAGCAAACGCTCCACGTACTTCGCCACGATGTCGACCTCGATGTTCACCGCTTCGCCGACGCGCAGCGTCCCGAGTGTCGTGCGCTCCGCGGTATGCGGGATGAGCGCGACCTCGAAATAGGTCTTCCCGATGCCCGCGATCGTCAGGCTAACGCCGTCGATCGTGATGAAACCCTTCATGACGACGTAGCGCGCCGTCGTCTTGGGCAGCGCGAACCGCAGGCGCGCGCCTTCGCCCACGGCGCGGCGCGCGAGCAGCTTCGTCGTGCCGTCGACATGACCCTGCACGAGGTGGCCGCCCAGCGCCGTTTCCGGGGTGGCGGCGCGCTCGAGATTGACGCGGCTGCCGCGCAGCAGCGCGCCGAGCGTGGTGCGCGCGATCGTCTCCGGCACGACGTCGGACGCGAATCCGCGATCGTCGCGGTCGATCACCGTGAGGCACGCGCCGGCCACGTTGACGCTGTCGTCGACCGCGAGGCGGTCGAGGACGCGAGCGCACGCGATCTCGAGGCGCGAGCCGGAGGCGGTCGCGCCGACGTGGCGCACGGTCCCGAGCTCCTCGACGATGCCGGTGAACACCCTAGAGATCTCCTTCGATCGCTACGTCTTCGCCAAGACGCCGGACGCGTACGTTCTTCAAGTCGGTCGTGTCGGCGACGCCCGCGAGCGCGGGCGGTCCGTCGCCGCCGGCGATCGGCGTCGTGATGATCATGAGCCGGTCCGCGAGCCCACCGCGTACGAGCGCGCCCGCGATACGCGGGCCGGCCTCGGACAGCACGGTGTTGATGCCGTGCTCGCCGAGCCAGCGCATCGCCGCGCCGAGGTCGAGTCCGCCGTCGCTGCGCGGCAGCGTCGTCAGGAGGACACCGGCTTCCCGCAGCCTGTTGGTGCGCCGCGCGTCGGCGTCGCGCGCGACGAACAGCACCGTGTGCTGCGGGTCCTTCGCGCGGACCACCTTCGCCGTCGGCGGCGTGCGCGCGTCGGTGTCGACGATGACACGCAGCGGATCGCGGCCGGTGACCTCGCGCACCGTCAGCATCGGATCGTCGGCGAGGACCGTGCCGACGCCGACGAGCACGGCGTCCGATCGATCGCGGAGTCGATGCACCTCGCGCAGAGCGCGCTTGCCGACGAGGTAGCGGCGGCCCTTCGCCGCCACGCGGCCGTCGAGCGTCGTCGCCAGCTTGACCAGGACGAACGGCCTTCCGCGGCGTACGCGGCTGACGAAGCCTTCGTTGAGGCGACGTGCCTCGGCCTCCAGCACGCCCTGTTCGACATCGATACCCGAGGCCCGGAGGTTGCGGAAGCCCTTGCCGTCGGTGCGCGGGTCCGGATCGCGCATCGCCGCGACGACGCGGCGAATTCCCGCCTGCACGATCGCGTCGACACACGGCGGCGTGCGGCCGTGGTGCGCGCACGGCTCCAGCACCGTGTACAGGGTCGCTCCCCGTGCGGCGTCGCCCGCCCGCGCAAGCGCGTTGACTTCGGCGTGCGGCTCGCCGGCGGCGTGGTGGTAACCCTCGCCGACGACCTTCCCACCGTGGACCACGACCGTACCGACCATCGGATTGGGGCTCGTCCGTCCGGCGGCGCGCGCCGCAAGACGAAGCGCGCGCCGCATGTACGTCGTGTCGTCGTCACTCATTCGGTTGTAGTCTGCGGCCTCGTGGCCACCGATCTCGACGTCGTCGCCAAGCGCCTGCCGCCGGAGCTGCGCGTGCGCGTCGGTGAGGACGCGGATCTGGAGCGGACCATCGATTTCCAGAACCGCTGGGCCGACGCCGGCCGCTGGATATCCCCAGCGGCGGCCCGAGCGATGTGGGCGGCGCTGCCCGACCCCACGCGATTCGCGCTCCTCGTCGAGGACGGCCGTGGCGAGATACAGGCCATCGCGGTCACCAGCGGTGGCGGTCTGTTCGCGCCGCCCGACGGGTCCTGGCGTGTCACGCTTCGCGTCGCGCCCGAATGGCGCCGCCGCGGCGTGGCGCGCTCGCTGCTGACGCGCATCGAGGGGCATGCGCGCGAGAAGGGCGCCAAGCGGCTGATCTCCGCGGTCCGCGGAGACGAGCCCGAGGGCGCGGCATTCGCCGAGGCCAATGGATATCGCCCATTCCACCAGAGGATCGACGCATACATCGAGATCGCCGGCTTCGACGCATCGAAGTTCGAGGACCCCGACGAGATCGCTCGCCGCGCCGGCGTCGAGCTCGCGACGTTCGCCGAGAAGCAGAGTGGCACGCCCGAAGAGACCGAGGCTTTCCAGCGCGGGCTGTTGCCGGTGATCTGGGAGATGGCGCGCGACGTCCCGGCGCCGACCCCGATGCCCGCGCAGCCGCCGCCGTTCGAGGTGGCGCGAAAGATGTTCTTCGAGGGACCGGGCAACGACCCTGCCAGCACCATCGTCGCGCTCCGCGACGGTCGTCCCGTCGGCGTGACCGCGACCATGGTGAAGGAGAACGGCGCGGCGTACACGAACTTCACGGGAGTCGTTCGGGCCGAGCGCGGCAAGGGACTGGCGCTCGCGATGAAGCTGCGCGCGCTCCGGGAGCTGCGGACGCGCGGTGTGAAGCTGTTCGGCACGACGAACGACGAGGCGAACGCCGCGATGCGCGGCATCAACAAGCGGCTCGGCTACGTGCCCGAGCCACCGACCACGATGTACGAGAAGCGGTTCTCGTGACGCTGAGCACGCCCGCGCCGACGCATCCGGGCAAAGAGCTCCGCGATTCGGCGCTGCGTCAGCTCGACAACGCGGCGCGCGCGCTCAACCTCGATCCCGGCATGAAGAAGTTCCTCAGCACGCCGGAGCGCACGCTCATCGTCTCCGTGCCGGTGATGCTCGAAGAGGGGCAGCTCGAGGTCTACACCGGCTATCGCGTCCAGCACTCGACCGGACGCGGTCCGGGAAAGGGCGGCATCCGCTTCCATCCCGGTGTCACCCTCGAAGAGGTCGAGGGGCTCGCGATGCTCATGACCTGGAAGTGCGCGGTCACGGACCTCCCGCTGGGCGGCGCGAAGGGCGGCGTCAGCGTCGATCCCCACAAGCTGACGCGCCGCCAGGTCGAGCGCCTGACGAAGCGATACACCGCCGCGATCCTGCCGATCATCGGCGCCGAGCGCGACATCCCCGCGCCGGACGTGAACACCGACGACTCCACGATGGCGTGGATCGTCGACACGGTGACGATGATGACCGGGCAGCACTCACCCGAGGTCGTCACCGGGAAACCGATCGAGCTCGGCGGATCGCGCGGGCGCGCCGAGGCGACGGGCCGCGGCGTCGCGTTCGTGACGCTGGAGGCGCTCAAACGTGCCGGCCGCCGTCCGGACAACACGCGCGTCGCGGTGCAGGGCTTCGGCAACGTCGGGAGCATCACGGCCAAAGGCCTCGCAGAGGCAGGCTGCAAGATCGTCGCGGTGTCGGACGTGAGCGGCGGCTACGCCGCACCGCAGGGGATCGACATCCCCGCGGCCATCGACCATGTGAAACGGAATCCCAAGCGCGTGCTGGAGGGCCTTCCTGGCCTTTCCAGGATCACGAACGCCGAGCTTCTTGCGATGGACGTCGACGTTCTCGTGCCAGCCGCGCTCGAGGGGCAGATCACGTCCGCCAACGTGCACGAGGTCCGCGCGCAGATCATCGTCGAGGGCGCGAACGGACCGATCACCGCCGACGCCGATCGCGTGCTCGCGGACCGCGGCGTGACGATCATGCCGGACATCCTCGCGAACGCCGGCGGCGTGGTCGTGTCGTACTTCGAATGGGTGCAGAGCCGCGCGCAGTTCTACTGGGAGCTGGACGAGGTCGAGAAGCGCCTCGAGATCTACATGCGCCGCGCGAGCGATCTGGTCCTCGCGAAGACGAAGGCGTACGACTGCACACCGCGCGAGGCTGCGTTCATCGTCGCCGTCGAGCGCGTCGCGAGCGCGATCGAGAAGCGGGGGATCTTCCCCTAGCGTGGCCGCGAAGCCGAGCGTTGACATCCCCGCGGGTGCGCCCCCCACAGAGCTCGTGCGCGAGGACCTCGTCACCGGCACGGGCACTGAGGCGACGCGAGGCAAGACCGTCGAGGTCCATTACGTCGGGGTCGCATGGTCGACGAAGAAGCAGTTCGACGCGTCGTGGGACCGCGGCGAGACATTCGACTTCCCGCTGGGCGCGGGCCGCGTGATCCGCGGCTGGGACGAAGGCGTCGCGGGCATGCGTGTCGGCGGACGGCGCCGTCTCACTATTCCGCCCTCGATGGGCTACGGAGCCCGCGGCGCGGGCAGCGACATCGGACCGAACGAGACGCTGGTGTTCATCGTCGACCTGCTCGCGGTCCGTTAGGTCGCCCCGCGCGATCGAGAGGCGTGGGATCTTTCCGTAAGCCTTCCGGCTGGCGGATGACGTTTTCCAAGAGCTGGATTCCGACTCGTGGACGCGTGATCCCATCAGGCGGACGCGTAAGATCGAGGACGGTGATCGGTTAGCTGCCGGTCGCCGGCAAGAGCCGTCACCGAAGGTAAGGCGATGTTCCCAGCGATCCTCGCGATCAGCATCGGTGCCCTGCTGGCATTCCTCGCGATCGTGCTCTTCCTCATGAGCTTCCACGTCGCACAGGAGTACGAGCGAGGCGTCGTGTTCCGGTTGGGCCGCTATCTTGCCGTGCGCGGACCCGGTGTCTTCTGGACGATCCCTCTCGTCGACTCGACCACGATGGTCGATACCCGGACTGTGACCGTCGACGTGGAGCCACAGGAGACCATCACTCGCGACAGCGTGACGATCAAGGTCAACGCGGTCCTCTGGTATCGCGTCTTCGAGCCATCGCTCTCGGTCATCGCGGTCGCGAACTTCCGATCCGCTGTCTATCAGGTCGCGCTGACTTCGTTGCGAAACACGATCGGACAACACGACCTGGACGAGCTCCTGCGTGAGCGCGACCGCATCGACGACATGCTGCGGCACGTCATCGACGTGGCCACCGACCCGTGGGGGATCAAAGTGGAGCGCGTCGAGATGAAAGACGTCGAGATCCCGGTCGCGATGCAGCGCGCGATGGCACGCGAGGCTGAGGCGGTCCGCGAGAAGCGGGCAAGGCTCATCAAGGCCGAGGCCGAGCAGGACGCCGCGACGAAGTTGGCCGCCGCGTCGCGCGAGATCGTAGAGAACCCCGCGGCGCTCGAGTTGCGGAGGATGCAGATGATTTCCGAAGTCGGCGCCGAGCAAAACACCACGACGATCATCCTGATGCCCAGCGACTTCGTGATCCTCGCCAAAGAGCTCGCGAACTCGCTTAAGCGCGCGGCGTAGACCCATGGGCGCCGGAGCCAAGTCGGCTCCGGCGCCCGCTCGGGCCGCGGCGGTCGTGCGGAGGATTCCAAGTACCAATCGGCCCGTAGTACTTGGACGCGCCGAGTGTGACGCGCTGGGGACCTCGGGAGCCCACGCTGCGTCGCATCAGGAGGTGAACTCGTGAAGGTCCTTCGTGTCACCGCACTCATCGCTTCTGTCCTTTGTCTCGCTCTCCTCGTGTCGCCTGCGGTCGCGTCCGGCCCGGTGCTGTCGCCGGTCGCCGCTCCCGCGGCGGAAGGTCCCTATGTCACTGCGATCGGCATCGGTGTCGCGCAGTCGTCGTCGACGGATTCGCTCGCGATGGGCCAAACCGTCTACATCAGCGTTCAGTCGACCGCGGATGCCGCTGGCGTGCAGAGCGCAGCGGATGAGCTGATCGCGAGACTCGATGCGATCAAGGTCGCCCTGGTGAAGTCGGGAGTCGCCGCCGATGGCATCCGGATGACAGGGTTCGGCGTCAATCCGTTCTTTGGCCCGACGAAGCCGACGGGGGACAGGAACCAGCCATCGCCGGTCACCTCGGTGACCCTCAATGGCAGCCTCACCGCGGACGTCACGTCGATCCGCATGCTGCTCAGCGCCATGAATGCAGCGACCGAGAACGGCGCGACGTCAGTCAGCGCGAACACCGGCAAGGGCGGAGCCCCCTACGGAACGATCCAGCCGCCGCCGGCCGACCTCGCCAAGGCGGCGGGTGCGGCAGTGGCGAACGCGCGCACGAATGCCGAGGCGATCGCGGCCGCGAGCGGGAAGAAGCTCGGCGCGATCCGTTCGATCTCGTCGTCGCAGCCACCCATGATGGGCTGCTGCCCGCCGAACGCCGGCTGGACGGTGCAGGTCACTGTGACGTTCGACATCGCGGGCTAGCGATCGCGGGCATGGCCGGATTGCATAAATATGCGGC
>Ga0075429_100000261_pt1 | contig 36762 bp, 34 predicted proteins | sample RhiMetdeltSRZDD3_FD_75295 | JGI IMG/M metagenome (GOLD analysis project Ga0075429, IMG submission 75295) | Populus rhizosphere microbial communities from Tennessee, USA - Rhizosphere MetaG P. deltoides SRZDD3 | ecosystem: Host-associated > Plants > Roots > Rhizosphere > Soil | place: USA...
TTTCATTGAGTTTTTCAAGGAGAAGTGGCAACCACATTCCCTCATTCGCCAAAGAGATGAGCGAGGCCAGGATGGAAATCAGGAAGACAACAGCATGCTTTTTCAGACTTTTCATATGTTTTATTTCTTAATTCCTAAAGTTAGTTGATTAATTTCTATCAAGTTTTTGCCGTCGCTTTGTTGTGGCTCCTAAAGTTTTTCTCCCCAAAAGCATGTTGGCAAAAGATGTTTGCTGTTAATAACGGTTGGTGAAACGTTAGTATGAAACGGAAAGTTTGGATGGTTGAAAGTTAAAAAACAAAAACTAAAAACTGTTAGTGTTGGTTGTTTATGATTAATTAATACTCTATTAACATCAGGCTTTAGTTTTTTGGTACAGCATTTTTCCAGAATACAGTATTCACAAGTATGTGGATATAAGCGTGAGATATGCCACTGGCGGCATTATTGTATGTGGATTAACATCGCATTTAGTGTTAATAAACTTAAGTAAGTAATTTTGTGTAGATTCTTTTCCACGAATCCACATTTGTAATAATAATAAACTCTTTTTTATAAATATTAAATAATACTATTAATACAATACAGGAAAAAAGAATTTTAAAAATCGAATTGTGAAGTGGAATATTGCAATCCCGAAAAATTTGTGAGATGAATTCAGAAACATTAACCACAGCAAGAAACGAGATCGAACAAAAAGGCTTTCTCGATATAGAGCCTGACCCTATGATCGATCTTTTTGCTGAGATTGAAAGATTGAAGAAAGAAAAAAATGCTATCCTGTTGGCGCACTATTACCAGGAACCGGATATCCAGGACGTAGCCGACTATATCGGAGATAGTTTAGGACTTGCGCAACAAGCAGAAAAAACAAATGCCGACATGATCGTTTTTGCCGGCGTGCACTTTATGGCGGAAACAGCAAAAATTTTAAACCCAACAAAAAAAGTTGTGATCCCGGATCTGAAAGCCGGCTGTTCCCTTAGCGATAGCTGTCCACCACCCTTATTCAAAAAATTCAAAGATGAACATCCTGATCATGTAGTGATCAGCTATATCAACTGCAGTGCCGGAATAAAAGCATTAAGCGATGTGATATGCACAAGTAGTAATGCAAAAGTCATTGTTGAAAGTTTTCCGAAAGAACAGAAAATAATTTTTGCTCCGGATAAGAACCTTGGCGCTTACATCAACAAAGTAACCGGAAGAAATATGTTGCTTTGGAACGGAGCCTGTATGGTGCATGAGATATTTAGTCTTGAAAAGATCACGAAGCTAAAAGTTAGACATCCGAATGCAAAAGTGATCGCTCATCCTGAATGTGAAGACCCTGTTTTACGCATTGCAGATTTTATCGGCAGCACAACAGGATTACTGAAGTACACACAAAAAGATGATGCAAAAGAATTTATTGTCGTGACTGAAACAGGCATCATTCACCAGATGCAAAAAGCAAATCCAACAAAAACATTTATACCAGCTCCTCCTGAAAACAATTGTGCATGCAATGATTGCCCGCATATGAAACGCAACACACTCGAAAAACTTTATCTCTGTATGGAGTATGAAGTACCAGATATTACAATGGATGAAGAATTAAGAATAGCTGCTAAGAAACCAATTGACAAGATGCTTGAGATAAGTAAGAAAGCGGGGTTGTGACAGGAAGAGTAAGTTTTACACCTCTATAAAATCAGGTCTTCACTAGAATTTATCAAATATTTTTCGATTCACTCATACGCAGCTTTAAGTTCCAATGAATCCCAGTCATGTTCTTTCAGATCATTATCACTCGCAGCGATCGCTTTAAAATCTTCATGTAAAGTCAAAAAAGAATTTTCTGCAGTAATTTCGTTTGGGTTATTGTATCCTCTTTCACACTCTTCACAGTGTAAATAAAGCTTGTTGGTGTCCAAATTTTTGAAAACAAACAGCCTTCCTTGGTTGCAAAAAGGACATTGCTTATACCAAAACAATTTTCTTTTCTTTAAAGATGGCTGAACACTACGGTAGCCGAAAGAGATATAAGTTTCGCCAATTGCATGGATAACGAACCTGCCTATGGTAAATATTGTCTAAAAAAAATATAGACGCGAAACTTTTTTTGAGCTGCTTATAATAAATAATTTGGGCTAAACCTCTTTTATGAACGACATGAGTTCACAAAAGTTCTATCATGGCACTAAGGCTGATCTGAAGCCGGGAGATTTAATCGAGCCTGGATTTAATTCAAATTACGGTAACAGGAAGAAGGCGTCCTTTATCTATCTAACCGCCACCATGGATGCTGCCATTTGGGGAGCGGAACTTGCCTTGGGCGAAGGAGCCGGCAGAATTTATATAGTCGAGCCGACAGGCCCTATTGAAGATGATCCGAATTTGACTGACAAAAAGTTTCCAGGCAATCCGACAAAGTCATATCGTTCTAAAAGTCCTCTTCGGGTCTCTGGTGAGGTCACAGAATGGCAAGGACACACTCCAGAACAACTCAAGACCATGAAGGATCACCTTGAACGACTTAAGCAACTTGGTATTGAAGCAATCGAGGACTAAATAAATTAATACGGGAAAAAGTATGGACAGCGATTTGGTAATAGTTGCAAGAAAAAACAAAGAAAACACCTCTGACAAAGAAACAACGTCGTAAAACATATCAATCCAGAAGAAAATCAAAAGGCGCCAATAAAAGGCGCCTTTTGATTTAATACTCTTATCCGCTAGTTTGACTTAACCAGCTTCAATGTTTGTTTGTGTGGTCCTTGCACGATCTCAAGCAGGTAAATTCCAGAACGATAAAAATTTCCAAACCTTACTGTTTGATTGGATGACAGCGAGGACTTTGTTTCTACAACTCTGCCCATGTTGTCATATACAGTTAGTCGTATGTTGTTGTCTGCCTTACCCCGTATTTGAATGTCAAAGTAGTTGGGTGAAGGGTTAGCCAGTACTTTTATGGTAAGACCTGCCTCTGCGATAACGGAAGATCGTGATCTAACCGTAACAGGTTCACAACTACCTAACATATCACCGTGCTGAAGATGATCAGCTACACCTCCGCTCCCAATCGTCAATTCGTTTCCTTTATGACAAACAACGATCTTATCACCTTTATTTCCGCCCGAAATATTTACAACATTTACAGTTTTTGTAGCCGAAGCCGAACCAGGGCAACCGTTTTGATCCTGCACAGTAACCGAATAGGTTGTAGTCGCAGTAGGACTCACGGTGATAGAAGAAGTTGTAGCACCGTTTGACCAGGTATAGCTGTAAGGTCCTGCACCGCCACTAACATTTGCCTGTAACGTTAAGGATGATGCCGGGGCATAAGCGGGATATACTGTGTTTGGAAGAACACCAGCTGGTAATGCGAATGCATTCGGAATAGAAACATTTATGCTTGGGCACAGATTGAGAAAGCCCCTGATCTCCCCACCGGGAAACGTAGTTGAATGAATATTGAGGTAAGCCTTGCCGGCGCTAATAGCTGCTCTGAGTGCAGCAAAGGCTGAGGCAGTTGTGCCGCCGTTGTTTGTAACATAAGAAGGATTGTAGCTGGAAGCCAGCAGCATGTTAAACGTCTGGTCGTAGGTTCCCGCAGTGACTCCGGATGGAAAGCCTGGAAAAGTCGGTAACGAGGTTGCCACGCCTGCGGTGCCTGTCCCTGCAACCGCTGTTGGGGCATGTATGTGCGATGCGGTCACACCGGCCACTAGTCCTGAAAAGGTTGTTTGAACCCTCATGGTGTTCGCCACCGCATCAATTGTAATAAGGGCTTTTCCTGTTCCTGGTGAGTTATTGGGAGGTGCTTCGGCCGGCCCCGAAAGGCTGACCCAATAGATCTGTCCGCTAGAAACATAAGATGCTCCAAAAAAAACTATGAGAAGCAAAAGAGTTTTTTTTATTGCCATGAGCAAAAGGCGTGAATAGATTTTTTTCATAACCGTATTATTTAGATTGTTTAAAAAGGGGTTTATGGGCTGGAGTAAATAGAAGAAGGGTGGCAGCTTTGCCAATTGAAAAGAAAGTATGGACTACATAGTAAAGCACCTGTTGCGTTGTTGTTCGGGATGAAAAACAGTATACAAGGCCGGATTAAAATGATTGAAGATGGGATAATGGATAAAAAGCGAAGGCAGTTCAAAAGAAACGGAACAGAAGCAGATTAGGTTGCTTTTAGCTAAGGCAAATCAAATTGAAATATCATAGTATTTTTACTGCATACGAGGAACGAGCGCGGCGGGAAAACTTTTTAAATTTAACGGCCGGCAGCAAGCCGGCCCACGTTAGCAGTAATTTTAGATCAACACCTCAACAATCCTTGACCGATAAAAATGCCAGCACTTTCTCTTGACGACATAAAGAAAAAAGTAGAGGAGTTCGCAGCTAAAATAAATGCACCGACCGACTTGTTACCAACTTATGGTTATTCAAGAGACTTTGCTCATCCGCACATAGAAGTTGACAACTCAGGTCGATTGAATTATGTTATTCTCGAAAGAGGACAAGAGCTTGAACGTAAGACAACGGATAATTTAGACGACTTGCTTTATTGGATATTTTCCGGGGTTACGTTTTCAATGGCCTGTGACTATGAATTAAAAAACAGGATTGAAATCAAAGACTGCAGACGAATGATTTTTGAAAAACAAGAAGAACTGCTCGACACACTTGATCCCATATGGCGACAAAAAGAAAATGACGAGCACAGAAGTATTTTGAAAGATCATCCGTTTGACGATTTGGCTGGAATTAGAGCAACTTATTGCGTACAACTTAGACAAAAAGGATATTCTGAAAGTGAAATCAATAAATCCGCATATGAGAAATATCCCAATAACTGAAGGATTTTTGGCTTTTACATATGAATTTTGTTTGAATTCTTTTGCAGCATTCTTCGTGTTTCAATAAATTCCGTTTTATAATAGTTATTAATGGTGCGCTTCATCAAGCGTTCTTAACCTTTCATCCAGTGTATATTTTTATTAAGGCCCTTAATCAAGAATTCTCTTCGTTTCATCTAATCGTCTTTTTCCACGCGATACATTGAAGGAACTTTGTGTAAGGAATTTGAAATTAGAAAAACTTAAATGATGTGTTATGAAACAGCCGAATCTCGCAGAAAAGATAATAATCGTATCAATAAAGGGCATATACATGGGAATTTCTTCTGCAATAAGGACATTCATTGATTTAATACTACGCTTATTATTCGGAACCAGTGCGTTTGCCGATTGTGGACTATCGACTAATATTTCGCTGCCATTAGTGGAGGCGGCCGACGTTGATAATAACAAATTAGTTGACCCGGAGGTGACAAGTGAAAGTAACGTAACAATCCTACTTAGTAATGGTAAAGCGGGCTTTACAGAAGCTAAGGGGTCACCATTATTTAGAGGACTTCTTCCTAACGATATTTCCATTATGTGCCGTTATTGGTATGCCAATAAGTTCGATTGCATAATAGTTCTGTAAACAACAACATCCGCAGCAAAACGTTTACACGATAACTGGCATGCCTTCATCACTAATGGCTTAATATCTCGCCGAGGCTGCCCTTCGACCTTCTTTGGTTCCATTTTTGTAAATTACAGTAGTATAAAAATCCGAAATCATGGTTCTGAATGTAAACGGAGTAAAGCGTGAAGTCACGGTAGATCCCGATGTGGCATTATTAACCGTGTTGCGGGATCATCTCGATTTAACCGGTAGCAAATATGGTTGCGGCGAAGGAGCCTGCGGAGCATGCACTGTATTAATAAATGACAACCCGACCAAGTCATGTATAACCCCTGTTGGCAACGCAACAAATAAAGAGATCATTACTATTGAAGGCCTTGAAAAAAATGGAAAACTCCATCCGGTACAGGAAGCGTTTCTTACAACCGATGCTTTTCAATGTTCCTATTGTGCGGCTGGCATGATCATGACGGCAGCGGCGCTGCTTAAAAAAAATAATAACCTCACTGAAGATGCTATTATAAAGGCGATGAACGGAAATATCTGCCGCTGCGGAACCTATCCCTACATTCTGCAAGCAATCAAGTTGGCAGCTAAATCATAAACTACTCGCCATGGAAAATCCAGATTATTTACCCCATCCATTTGAGCCTAAACAGAACGAACTCCCACCGAAACAGAATTATGATTTTGCGCTTGACCGTCGCAAATTTTTTAAGATCACCGGCGGAGGTTTGATCGTTGCGTTTGTATTAAATGACTTGCTTTCTTTTGATAGCGAAACTTCTCCTTCCGAAGATTCATCAATGCCGGGAGTTGAGTCATGGATACATATTGGCGAAGATGGGACTGTAACTGTTTATACCGGTAAGGTTGAAGTAGGACAAAACATACGTACCTCATTGAGTCAAATTGTTGCAGAGGAATTGATGGTGCCTGTATTGTCAATTAAGATGATAATGGGAGATACCGACCTGGTACCATATGATGCGGGTACTTTCGGAAGCCGCACTACTCCACAAATGGGTACACAACTGCGTAAAGCGGCTGCAACGGCCCGACAGGCCCTCGTGGACATGGCAGCAAAAAAATGGAACACGGCATCAACGGGATTAAGGACTGAAAATGGGATCGTGGTGAATATTGCGACTAATGAAAAAGTAAACTATGGAACGCTTACAAAAGGAGAGAAACTCATGATCACCATTTCCGATCCTGTGCCGGTGACTGCGGCAAAAGACTGGAAGGTGGCCGGGAAATCTTTACCGAAGATAGATCAACGAAATTTTATAACGGGAAAACATATCTATGTTTCAGATATGAAGTTGCCGGGTATGCTTTATGGTAAAGTGTTGCGTGCGCCATCATATGGAGCAAAACTTATTGACGCGGATCTCACACAAGCAAAGAATATCCCGGGTGTTATTGTTGTGAAGGATGGAGATTTTATCGGGATAGCAGCCCCTGATATAAAAACTGCAACGAAAGCTATGCAGTTGATAAATGCAAAATGGGAAGAGAAAAAAGAACATCCGTCAAACTCAAACATTTTTGACTACCTGGTGAAGAATGTCTCCGGAGAAGGCAGCGGTAGAAATTCAGGAACAACAAAGGGAGATGTTGAACGCGGATTAACTGAAGCTGATTTCAAACATGCTGCTAATTATAATATCCACTACATAGCACATGTACCGCTGGAGCCAAGAGCCGCCGTAGCAGAATGGGCCAATGAAAAACTTACTGTCTGGACGGGAACACAGCGTCCATTTGGAGTTCAGGAGGAACTGGCCCAAACTTTCAGACTTGATAAAAAGAACGTAAGAGTAATTATGCCGGATACGGGATCAGGTTATGGAGGAAAGCACAGCGGTGAAACGGCAATTGAGGCGGCACGCCTGGCAAAAGAAGCGAATAAGCCTGTTAAAGTTGTATGGACAAGAGAGGAAGAATTTGTGTGGGCATACTTCAGACCGGGTGGAGTAATAGAAGTGCATGCCGGGGTAAATAAAGATGGTATCATCAATGGATGGAAATTTATTAACTACAATTCAGGTGCTGCAGGATTGGACACGCAATATAAAGTCGCTAACAAACAGATAGCACATGTTCACTCCAACACACCGCTGAGACAAGGTTCCTACCGTGGGCTTGCTTCCACGGCAAATGTATTTGCACGGGAATGTCATATGGACGACCTGGCGCGACTGATCAAAATGGACCCGCTTGAATTTCGGATTAAGAATTTAGAAGATGATCGTTTGATTACTGTGTTGAAATCGGCGGCTCAAAACTTTGGCTGGAATGGTTCGAAGACTAACGATCATGGTCATGGTATTGCGTGTGGTTTTGAAAAAGGCGGTTATGTGGGTACCTGTGCTGAAATAAAAATAAATGGCAATAGGGAAGTAAAGATAGTTCGCATCACTCAGGCGTTTGAATGCGGTGCGATCATTAACCCTCGTCATTTGGAAAACCAGGTGATGGGTTCTATTGTGCAGGCACTGGGTGGTGCATTATTTGAAGCGGTTGAATTTGCCAATGGAAAAATTCTCAATGCAGCGCTTTCTGCTTACAGGGTTCCCCGCTTTAGCGATATACCCAAAATCGAAATAGTGTTGATCGACCGTAAAGATCTGCAATCGGCAGGCGCCGGGGAGGCTGCTATTATTGGTATTGCACCTGCTATCCGAAATGCGATAGTGGATGCAACGGGCAAAGCCCTGAATGATTTGCCAATGTTGCCAAATGGGATGCTGGCCTAGAAATGAAACCAGGTCGCAGGGATAAAACCAGGTTCTATATACATTCAATCATTATATTCATAAAAAAATCTTCATGAGACTACTATTTGCCACAACATTATTTCCTATCATAATAATATCATGCAACGATAAGTTCCAAAGTGAAAACAAAACACCAGCAAGCTCACTACAGGGAACATGGAAGTTATTGACGGGAGCTGTTATTGAAAAAGGTGACACTACTATCACAGATTATACAAAAGGAAGATCGTTTATAAAGATCATCAACAATTCACATTTTGCATTTTTAATGCACGATCTAAATAAAGAGAAAGATTCCTTGTCTGGTGAATTTTCTGCGGGCGGAGGAAAATATATTCTTAACGGTAACAGCTATACTGAACGTCTTGAATATTGCAATGCAAGAGAATGGGAGGATCATGATTTTACATTTACTGTAACCATAAATGGAGATACGCTTATTCAAAGTGGAGTAGAGAAAATAGAAGCCGAAGGCATCAACCGAATTAATACCGAGAAATATATCCGCGTAAAAAATTAATTACTTGTAGCCCACTACTTCTGCCATTATCATTTCATCAAGCGTTTCTTTTCTTGTAGCAGGATCGACAAAACTTTTTTTCAACCGGGTAATTTCATAATCAGGGACAGAAAAAGTTTTTCCAAAAATTAAACCGGCGATTTGCGACTGCTGGGATCTTTCATAGATCAGCCAGAATTTCTTTCCCTGATGTTTTAGCGAATCATCATAGACCTGCCTGTTTGAGGCAGAATAAAAATTATAGGTAGAACTAAAAGTATTTTTCCAGAAATAAACATCTTTTGGGTTGACGACATTCTTTGTCAGATCAGCCAATGGTTTTCCTCCCTGGTACGTGAGTAATTGCGGATAGAAATTTGTGTTCAGCAAAAAGAATAGTAAAACAATTGAAGCAACCGAAATTGTAATTGACTTCTGGATAGTTGAAAATGATTTGCTCAACAACAAATAAAAAACAATGGCAAGCAGTAAAATTACTCCGATAAGGACAAATGTGTTTTTTACCGGGAAAGCCCACACATTGACTACGGCAGCAAGGGCAAGCAACAATATTGAAGCGGCCAATTGAATACGATAAAAAGCTTTTTGCCACCGGTCACTATTCCATTTTGAAATAAAAAGATGCGCAACTATTAAAGCCGTAACCGGAGCAAGTATCGGCAGATAATGCGGCAATTTAAAGTTTGAAAAATTAATAAGGGCGGCCAGCATTACAAATACACCGGTGCTTAGCCATTCTTCTTTTCTCTTAAAAAAATTTTTTAAACGAATGATCAAACCAATGAATGCAAGAAAACACCAGGGTGCAAATGTCCACAAAAATGTATGCAAGAAGAAAAAATGATCTTCTTTACCAACAGCGCCAAAACGTTCATGTCCTTTTATCCTATCGAAGCTGTGGCTCCATAAAATGTATTTCACACCATTCACTCCTTTTATACCCTGTGAAATTTTTTCAGGATGAAGATTGAACTGCAGGTAATAGCAATAAACAACAGGGGAAATGAAAATGGCAAATAGAAGGATAACGATCAGCCAATACCAGTCAAACAAAAGCTTCCAGTTTTTTTTATATAAAATATAAAAGAAAATGCCCGCAACCGGAGTTACCAACCCAACATGCCCCTTGGTGCAAAAGCCAATGGCTAAACCCAATGCGGCGCCAACTAAAAAAATAAATTTTCTATGATGAATGTATGCAACGAGCTGCCAAGTCGCGAATGCAATTGCAGCAGTCAGCATCGCATCCATTCGTACATCATTGTTGGCCAGAATATAACAGAAAGATGAAGCGGCGATCAACGCAGCAAGCTTACCTGTTTCATGGTTATACAATTCCTTTCCCAGTTGACATATTGAATAGGTGCCAAGAATGGTAAAAAGAAATGAGGGAAAACGATACGCAAACGAAGTGACGCCAAATAAATGATAGCTGAATGCAGATGTCCAGAAAAGAAAATGCGGTTTATCGATATAATCGCCGCGATGATCATAAAGGGTTACATAATCACCCGTCAAATACATTCGCAGTGCAATATCTGCATGATGTCCCGAATCATTATCCATCAGTGGCACAAACAGACCGGCGATATAAACCAGCCCAAGCAAACAGAAAAGAGAAAAATAAACACGGTTTGAAAGCAAAGGAGAGCCCAAAAAGTAATTTTTTACAAAGTAAATGAACCCAAAGCAGATTTATGAATGGAAATAAAAATTGCCGTTCTATATGTAACTTCAATAAAACTTAAACGATGAAAGGAATAGTAATGTTTGCCATTTTTGTATTCTTTTATACGATAACAAAAGCAGCCGGATTTACTACCGATAGCATCCCCGCAAATCCTAAAGATGTTTCATCTCCGGAAGCAATTGTTGCCGCAGTGTATGATGTGATCAGCGGAGCAGCAGGGCAAAAAAGAAACTGGGACAGGATGCGTACTTTATTTGTTCCCGATGCAAGAATGATCCCAACAGGAAAAAGACCAACGGGTGAATCGACTAGAAGAGTACTGACAGTAGAAGAATACATTACCAACTCAGGACCATTTCTCGAGAAAGATGGGTTTTTTGAAACGGAGATCGGCAATAAAACGGAACAGTTTGGAAACATCGTTCATGTATTCAGTACGTATGAAAGTAAAAGGACGTTGGCAGATGAAAAACCATTTATGCGGGGGATTAATAGTTTTCAATTATGGTACGACGGCAAACGCTGGTGGGTGATCACAATTCTCTGGCAGAGCGAAAGCAAGGATACCCCGATACCGGAAAAGTATATTACAACCAAAAGATTAGATTGAGGACAGCAGTTCTTTTACTTTATCCCTGATAAGATCTCTTACTTTATTGAACTCACCTGGCTCCATGTTTTTAGGATCCGGTATTTCCCAATCTATAAATTTCTTTGTGGGCATCCAGGGACAAGCATCACCACATCCCATTGTAATAACAGCATCGAAAGGAGCAAATTGTTCAACCTCTTTTAATGATTTGCTTTCATGTTTGCTCAGGTCATAACTCAACTCTTTCATGGCAGCGATTGCCTTTGGATTGACAACACCAGAAGGTGTTGAACCTGCACTATAGGCTTCAACGTTTTCACGGCCAAGAATTTTTGCAAAAGCCTGGCTCATTTGCGATCGATTGCTATTTTCCACACAAACAAAAAGCAATTTCTTTTTCATGTAGTTCTTAATTATATAAAAGTAAAACGACTCCGAATAATTCCGAAGTCGTTTTTTTGGATTTGCGTTAATCAACCATTGCACCAGTGCAACAACCGTTTCCATTTCCGCATCCACAGCCGGGATCTTTCATTTGCTTTTTCATGGCTTTACTTTTTTTGATTAAATAATTATGAACAGACTTTAAGTAGCTAACAACATCCGCTCCCCGGATCACAGCATTTTCTTTCGTCTTTAGATGGTTTATCGGCATAAACCGTAATGCTTGTGATTCTAATATTACTTTTTTTATATTCACCGATCTCTTCTTCACTTAAATATTCTGCCAATGTTTCATCTGGAAGTATGATTGTTTTATCTTTTTGTACAGCGACATTTGTAAAACCCGCTTCCCCGATCATACCGAGATATTCATTTTTTTGAATGGCACCAGAAACACAGCCAGCATATAGTTCCGCGACTTCTTTCCATTTAGCAGGAATTTCTCCTTCGACAACGATATCAGAGATAGAAAAATGACCACCGGGTTTTAATACCCTGAAAATCTCGCTGAATACTTTGTGTTTATTTGGAACAAGATTCAGCACACAGTTGCTTACCACCACATCTGCTTTGCTGCTGAATAACGGCATGCTGTCGATATCTCCATGACGGAATTCAACATTGCGATAGCCAAGCTTTGCTGCATTTGTTTTTGCCAGCACGATCATTTTCTCTGTGAAATCAATTCCAATCACACGCCCCCTTTCACCAACAATTTTTCTTGCAACAAACGCATCATTACCTGCGCCGCTACCAAGATCAATCACCGTATCACCCTCTTTGATCTTTGCAAATTCGGTAGGCAACCCACAACCCAAACCAAGATCCGCATCAGGATTATAACCCTCAAGTCTTTTGTATTCGTCGGACATAATGCTGTAGACATCTTTGCAGCTTGTTGTTGCGCCGCAACAGGAAGAGCTATTTTTTTCTCTTGGCTGACTGGCGATCTCTGTGTATTTTTCTTTTACCAGTTCTTTAATTGCTGTTTCATTTTTCATGACTAGAATTTATTGTTTAAAATTTTTATCAATTCTTGTATATAAGTTATTTACCGGCGACCAGGCGTCCACTGCTTTTGCCGGAATGTTTTCTGTCCACACTTCATGATCGGTATTACCGGGAATTAAGATGCAGTCTCCTTTCGATAATTTATAGACCAGGTCTTCGGATCTGAAAAACAATACTCCGTCAAGCACATAAGTAACCTGCTCACTTTCATGTTTGTGAGATGAAAAATTTGTATTCGCGGGAACATCAAACCAGGTAAACTGGACATTGGTTCCTTCTATTGACCAAAACGACGATCCCGATCCTGGATCAACGTTTTTTTCATTTTGAGACTGTTCATTATTTCGATATATGATCTTATTATTCATATACTGATTGCTTAACAACATTTAGCATTTGTGGTTTTTAATTTTTCGAACAAGAAGCTGAACTCACTATTAAATTTTTCAAATGCTTTCCAGTTGATGCAATAACAACTGCGTGGTCCATCAATAGTGCCATCGATCAGGCCCGCGTTTTTCAATTCTTTCAAATGCTGGCTCACGGTGCTTTGTGCCAGCGGCAGCACTTCGACTATTTCACCACAGATACATTCATTTTTTTGGGCCAGCATTTTCAATATTGCAATCCTCGCAGGATGACTCAATGCTTTTGCAAAAGCGGCCAGGTCCTGTTCTTTCTGTGAGAATTCTTCTTTTTTATGTATTGCCATTTCTTTAATCGTTTTAATACGATGAATCAGTTCAAAGAAAAAGACGGAGCGTCCGTCTGAAATCCTATATCGCAAATATACGATAAGAAAAATCAGATCACCAAATATTTTTCAATAATTTTTTTAATCGTCGGGCAGCTGACTTCTTTTGAAAAGAGAGATAATGACCCCGCTGATAATAATACATGTTATGCCGGCCCAGCTCATAAGATCAGGAAATGCATCGCCCAATAACATTCCAATAAAGACCGAGTAAATGATATTTGAATAACCAAATACTGAAACTATTCCGGCTTTGTCAGCGCCATAAGCCTTTGTAACACAGTATTGGCCAAACAACGCTGCAATACCCATAAACAAAATGTAGAACCACTCGATTCCGGCAGGCCACTTCCAATCAATAATAAAAAGACCGTCCGCATAAATGCCGGTCGTATAATGTATCAATAGCGAAATAGAAGGCAACACAACTCCTGCAACTAAAAAAGATGAAACAATAACACGAGGATCATAATATGCGGCCAACCTTCCCAGCGTCAAATAAGCAATTGCTGAAATAATTCCAGACAGGAGACCAGTAACATGATAATACCACGGAAAATGCATGACAGGTTTATAGATGAGCAACATGCCGGCAAACCCAAGTAACACAGCGATCAAAACTCTTTTGCCATGATATTCTCCGAAAAATAAAAACGAAAAGATCGCAATGAATAATGCAGATGTGAGATTATAACTCATTGCAGTGCCAAGCGGAAGGTGAAGAATACAATATAATAAAGTATATAAAGCAAGAGCTCCCATTAATCCGCGAAAAGCAAGCCGCAAGGGTTTACCACCCTCTTGTCTCGGAGGTCGTATGATCAAACCGGGAAGAAGAAAGATCAATCCAATTGCATTGCGATAAAATACAAGTTGACCGGCAGTAAAACTTTCTTTTAAGGCTTTTGCGGCGCCACCCATTAGAGAAAATCCCAGCGCCGCCAACAGCATAAAAACAATTCCTTTGTATCGGGTATCCCTGATCATGCAATTTTTGTCAATCGATTCACGGCTTCTTCCAAGGTTTCTTTTTTCTTCGAAAAGCAAAAGCGAATTACTTTATGATCCCTCCCCGCTTTATAAAAGACAGAAACCGGAATCGTAGCTACTCCATATTCTTTTGTAATTCGTATGGCAAAGTCTTTGTCGGCTTCATCACTAATCCGGTTATACTTTGCGCAGATGAAATAACTCCCGCTGCTGTTAAGCATATCAAACTTTGTAGCTTTCATCAGTTCAATAAAATGATCTCTTTTTTGCTGCATAACTCCGCTCAGCGATAAATACGCATCTTTATTTTTTAAGAATTCGGCGAGAGCAACCTGTGATGGTGTATGACAACAAAAACAATTGAATTGGTGGACTTTTCTGAACTCAACCATTGAAGCAGGTGAAGAAATACAATAACCCAGTTTCCAGCCGGTACAGTTATAAGTTTTACCAAATGAAAAGCAAACAAAACTTCTTTGCAGCAGGTCAGGATACCGAAGAATAGATTGATGCGGAATATTATCAAAGATGAGATGCTCGTATACTTCATCACTGACAATAAAAATATTTGTGTCTTTCACTATACTTCTTAGCTGCTTTATATCTTCCTCTGCCATTACCGCACCGGTTGGGTTATGCGGACTATTCAGCATGATTACTTTTGTTTTCGGCGTAATTTTTTTTCTTACTTCACGCCAATCTATTTTGTAGCCAGGAAACTTCAGGTCAATGAGAATTGGAATAGCTCCGTTGATCTCAACATTTGGGATATAACTATCGTAACCCGGTTCAAATATTATTACTTCATCACCGGGCTGCAAGATGGTGGTCAGAGCAGTATAAATGGCATACGTACCACCGGGGGTAATGGTTATTTGTGTATCGGGAGAAATTCTTGTATTATATAAATATTCAACTTTCGCCGCTATTGATTCTCTTAGTGGCATATACCCCTGCATCGGGACATATTGGTTCCATCCTTTCTGCATTACCTCACTCACCTTGTTCATCAGCTCTTCGTTCATTTGATAATCCGGAAAACCCTGGCCAAGATTGATAGCGCTGTGTTGATTGGCCAGGCCGCTCATTACTGTGAAAATGGTGGTACCGACATTTGGTAGTTTGGATTGAATAGCGGGGATGCTCATCCGGCGAAGTTATTCACTGGTGACCGCAGTTGCTTCAATCTCTATTAAATATTCAGGAGCGATCAGCCCTTTTATCTCGATCATACTTGTGCAAGGTTTGATATCTTTAAAAAACTCACCATGCGCTTTTCCGTATTCTTCCCAACGGGAGATATCTGTCACAAACATTCTAGTTCTTACTACATCTTTTAATGAGGCGCCGGCTTTTTCCAAAACTCTTTCTATTTTTTGAAGTATAAATTTTGTTTGCTCGTATGCATTATTGCCGCCAACAAGATTGCTGTTGTCGTCTGCTGCCACGGTACCGGTTACTTCAATTGTATTTCCAATTTTTACAGCACGGCTATAGCCTACAATATCTTCCCATTTTGCGCCGGAGGAATAATTAGTTCGTTTCATTAGCTTTTAATTTATGTGAACAAAAGTAATCCACCTTCTCTCAAATTTATCCCATTCACAAAACGTAAATTCGCAGAATGATTGCCCTTCGACAAGCTCTCCGAAGGAGTCCTTTGGACGGGGTGACAAAGTGAAAAATGACAAACTACTTAGAAGGATTGAACGAGAAACAGCGGGAAGCGGTACTGCATGTCGATGGACCATTGATGATAGTGGCAGGCGCCGGCAGCGGGAAAACCAAAGTGCTTACAACCCGTGTAGCCCACCTGATGGCGAACGGTATAGATGCTTTTAATATTCTTGCTCTCACATTTACGAATAAGGCGGCCAAGGAAATGAAGGAAAGAGTAGAGAAGATACTTGGCAATAACGAAGCAAGGAATTTATATATCGGCACATTTCACTCTGTGTTTGCAAGAATACTTCGTTTTGAAGCTCCCAAGATCGGCTACCCCAACAATTTCACTATCTATGACACTGATGACGCCAAGAGTGTGGTGAAAACAGTGATCAACGAATTGAATCTTGATGATAAGCACTATAAGCCATCAACAGTTTATAACAGGATTTCATCCGCAAAGAATGCATTGGTTGGTCCCGTTGAATATGCTAATGACTATTATATTCAACAGGAAGATATGCGCAGCAACCGGCCCGCCATTGGCCAGATCTATGATGCCTATGTTAAACGTTGTTTTAAGAATGGTGCCATGGATTTTGATGACCTGCTGCTTAAATTTTATGAGCTATTAAAAACATTTCCTGAAAGCCTGAGTAAATACCAGCATAAATTCAAATTCATTTTAATTGACGAATACCAGGATACTAATCCTGCTCAATATGAAATCATTAAACTGCTTGGTGCCATGCATGAGAATGTATGCGTGGTAGGAGATGATGCGCAAAGTATTTATAGCTTTCGTGGTGCGACCATTCAAAACATTTTACAATTCCAGAAAGATTATGAAGAAGTAAAAGTTGTAAAGCTTGAACAAAACTATCGCAGCACACAAAATATTTTGCATTCGGCAAACGAGGTCATAAAAAAAAATAAAGCACAGATACCAAAAGATCTTTGGACCGAAAATGCAGAAGGAGAGAAAATACGACTTGTAAGAACAATGACCGATAACGACGAAGGTAAATTTGTTGCCGATACAATACAGGAGCAAAAACTTCGTAATCATTATTTCAATCGTGAGTTTGCCATTCTTTACCGCACCAATGCACAAAGCCGTGCTTTTGAAGAAGCATTACGTCGCATGGGCATACCGTATACTATTTATGGCGGCATAAGTTTTTACCAGCGTAAAGAGATCAAAGATTATATCGCCTATCTGAGAGTTACGATTAATCCAAGAGACGAGGAAGCTTTAAAGCGTATTATAAATTATCCGGTAAGAGGAATTGGTAAAACCACAATTGATAAAGCGGTCCTTTTTGCCAATGAAAATAATATCAGCATGTGGGAAGTGCTGGAGCAGGCGAAGACATTCGGATTTAAAGCCGGGACATTAGAAGTGATTGACAGCTTTGTGACCATGATCAAAAGCTTTCAAAGCATGTTGAAAAAGCACAATGCTTATGAAGTGGCTTTTCATGTCGGCAAACAAACAAATTTTGTAAGAGAACTTTTTAATGATAAAAGCGCGGAAGGTGTTGCCCGTTATGAGAACATACAGGAACTGCTGAATTCAATTAAAGAATGGATCGAAAGCCCAGATAATGAAGAAGGAGAATTGGTTGACAAAGGTCTGGGTGGTTACTTGCAGCAAATTACTTTGCTAACGGATGCCGATGAAAAAGATCCCAATGCAGACACGGTAAAAGTAATGACGATACATGCAGCAAAAGGACTTGAGTTTTCTGTCGTGTTTGTTGCCGGCTTGGAAGAAATGCTTTTTCCCAATGCGCTTAGCATAAACACCCGGGAAGAGCTGGAAGAAGAAAGAAGATTATTTTATGTAGCAATAACAAGAGCCAAAAAAAGATTGTGGATCACTTATGCCAATACACGTTATCGTTTTGGTTCCTTGATACAAAATGAACCCAGTCGTTTTATTGATGAGTTGCCGGAAAATTTTATGGACAGAAGCTTTGCCGGGGGTGGAGCAAAAAATCAAAGATCAGATTCTGGTAATGGAACTGCATTTGAAAGAATGAAAGGATGGGGCGGAAGCGGCCGGGACTGGACATCTGACAACAGGCAATCAACAAAGAAAGAAACGCCTTCTTACCTCACATCTAAAGCAAATACTCAGAAAATTGTTGAGCATGTTCCTTCTGCCGATTTTAAAGCAAGTGATATTTCCAATTTGCAAGTTGGTCAAAAAGTGGAGCATCAGAAGTTTGGATTTGGCGAAGTAATAAAAAAAGAAGGAGCAGCTCATAATCCAATTGCCACGATCAGGTTTGAAAATAACGGCGAAAAAAAGATTATGCTGAACTATGCCAAGCTAAGGATCATAGAAAATTAAGTTTTGTTTTACCTCGTATTTTTTCGTTTCCCTGTCAAATAAGATCCGGGTTTGGTGGTGCAACCACTATTTAAGGCACGATATTTTATACATATATCAGTGAATCTTAAACCATAAAATAGAAAATTATGCAAAGAAAATTATTGGGTCTGCTATTCGCAGCCGCTGCGTATGGTCTTTATAAATATTCAAGAATGACTCCTGAAGAAAAAAGTGATATTAAAAGAAGGGGAAAAGATTTCCTGAATAAGAACACGGGCAATATGTTTGGTAACAAACCGGCTGCTGCTCCTGTAAATCAATCCAACGATTATTAAAAAAATTAAACAGCAATGGTAAAGAGTTGCGAAAAATCGCAACTCTTTTTTATTCACCCGGATGATAACTTCTTTCTACATGTTTCATTACATCTTCTTTATAAAACAAAACATCCTTGAACTGGCCCTTGCTATACATTAATGCCTGGTCAGAAAAATGTTTTGAATCTTCATTTCCGCTTTCGCCACCCGTCAATAATGATCTTGCTTTTATTTTTCGCCCAAATTCAACGGCGCAAATAAAACTATTGCCATTATAACCGTACCGCTTTTTTGTGCCCGGGTAAGTGCGACTCACAAAGGAAGGAAGCATTCCCCATGCTGATGCAACAAAACCAACTGGAATACTTGGCTTGTTATCATCAAACTTGTTGTCAATATCAGATGAAATTCTTTGAAAGCGATTGATCTCGCCCCACGGTATTTGCCAATTGCCAAATTTTGTTTTCAGATCATTGATCGTTGTCAGCAGGGGCTGTAATAATTCTTCAGGCTTTGCATTCGTTGCAAAATATTTTGCTCTGCTCACCTGGTCATCTCCTGTTGAACGACTGATTGACGGTGAAATTTTTTGTCCCCATTCAATCGCCAGTGCCGTGGCAATTGAATTCTCGCCACAACGAAAATCCCAGCTTCTAAATATCGAGATGGCTTCATAGAGCTTGTTATAAAGCGAATCATTACCATGAATATTTTTGTCAAAGGCGTTTATTAATGCCGGAACCAATATCTCAAATGCGGATATCCGGGTATCATAACCCGCTTTAATAACTTTATCAATAGTATATTTATTTTCTTCACTCAAAACTCTTACTGCATTGATGCCACGGAAATTTTCTTCATCAGGCGCCATGTAGGCGGGATAATTCTCCTTTTTGGGACTATTATTACCAGCAACTGTAAAGGGAGTGGAGTTACAATTTTGCAACCAGCCATTTGATGGATTAATACTTTGAACAGTTTCACTGATATTGTGATATCCCTTCCATTCTGTTGCAGAAGTACTGCCGTCAACCGCTTTGCCCCAATTATATTTTGGATCTCTTTTTGGAATGCGATTGCCATGCCAGTAAGCAATATTTCCTTCTGCATCCGCATAAACGGTGTTGTTGGAAATATTTCCTTTCAGGTCAAGTGTTTTTTTAAAATCTTCAAAACTTTTTGCTTTTGTTCTCTGCCAGCATTGGATCAGGCCATTCATAATACGGTTATCGGCCCGTACACTAAAGTATTGACCTCTTCTTAGATCCATAATCGGCCCGTGTAGAGTAAATAATCCTGTAAATGTTTTTGTTGCCGGCAAACCAGTCGTTGTCCGATACCCAATAGTTATCTTTTTTGTCGTAACTTTTTTTTCAGATCCATTATATTTATAATACCAGTTCCCATTTTTTTTAACTATTTTCTCATCATAAACATCCGCTGCATCTACATCACTGCTTGTATGCATCCAACCACAATGTTCATTGAACCCCTGGTATATGAAAAACTGTCCCCATGTAACAGCGCCATAAGCATTTAACCCCTCCTCACTCACCATGTGTACTTCAGGGCGAAAATAAAAACTAACATGAGGATTGATATAAAGGATTGCATTACCCGATTCTGTTATTTTCGGAGAAAAAGCAAATCCGTTTGATCCTCTATCTGATTTTTCTTCGACATTTTCATTTAAGGATACTGGAAAATCAGGACCCGTATAGAGAGTTTTTAGATGACTGGCCCCGATACCGCCGGTATTAATTGCTCCAATACTTCCATCTGTCCAAAGCAAAGGATACCACGGTTTGAACCGATTTAATAAGGCAGGTTTTGTTGCCGGATTTTTATACAAATAATAATTGATGCCATCAGCAAAAGCATTGCACAGTTTTTTTAACCAGCCGGGAGCATTGTTATAATCTTTTACAGCGGCAACAGAATCGATCACTAACCGTATCAAAAGATCATTATATATTTCTGATTCACCTTTTATTTCCGCCAGGCGACCTAATTTTTCAATGTAGTTCAACTCTACTCTTTTAAAATCATCTTCGCATTGCGCATACAGCAAACCAAATACTGCATCTGCATCCGATTTACCATAAATATGTGGAATGCCCCAGTTATCACGGATGATCGTTACATTCTTTGCCTGTTTTTCCCAACGGGTAATTTGTTCTTTAGAAAAAGCTTGAGAGAATAAATGAACGGGAAGAAATAAAAAGCAAACTATTTTTTTCATGCTTCAATTTACAAATTAATTGACGTGATATTCTTTTCTGAGGATTTCTAATAATTGGTGATTGATCATGGTATATGGAATGTATTGCGTCTGTCTTGTTCCTCTCAACATCAATAAATAATAAGAAGCTATGTTCTCCGCTTCCTGCCGGTTGAATTTATCAGCGTTCACTATTTTTCCAGTAACCGGTCGTCTTATTTTTTGACCCAATGCATCTAATAATGTCAACGTTCCGCGCTGGGTTAATTCTTCATACCACTCGAAATCGTAATACTTTATGCTAAACGGCCGCAGATAGAATTCAATATAACTATATTCTTTTTCATTACGACTTCTTAAATTGGCTATTGATACACTTAGTTTGCCTATTGTGGCCTGGAGTTCACTGTTTTTAAAGTAACGAAGTTCGCCAGAATTTCTGAGCTGATTTAAGATCCCGTCATTAGGTTCAAATACTAAGGTTGCCGATTGGAGAAAAGCCCAGGTAAAAGCCGGATAAAAGCGATCAGAAAGTGTTGTCAAACTGCTATCCTTAACATAATTAATGAAATAGGCGCATTCACTTTCTTTTGTATTTCTAAGAGCTATCTTTTGTTGAATTATAAGCGAATCAGCATAGATTTCTTTATATAGATTTTTAGCCAACTGGTTAGCTCTTTGATTTTCTACATAATGCTCTCGTTGATTTTCCGCTAAAAAACCAGCAAATACAGCCAGGAACAACATAAGAAACTCCCAAAAATAATGTGTCCATTTTCTTCTAGAGCTATGTGAATGGTGGTGTACTTCCATATTGGTTGCCAGTTAGTAATTTCGGAAAGATACATCATTGAATTATTCAATGTATACACTGAATTAACCTGTTACAAAACGATACCCAATTCCTTTAATAGTAATAATTTCTAATGAAGGATCTTCTTTTAAATAACCGCGGAGCTTCGTGATGTAGACATCGAGATTGCGGCTGTTGAAAAAATTATCATTGCCCCAGAGAAGATTGAGAATGTCTTTGCGATCAATGATCTTGTCTCGGTTTTCGTAAAGGAGTTTAAGCAGTTCGCTTTCACGGTAAGAAAGCTTTCGGTCTTCTTTGCCATCATTCAATACCTGCCTGTTCAATTGAAAATGGTATTTGCCCATCGTTACACTGTCGCCGGTAATTTTTTTAGGAGGTTCCGTTTTATTCCGTAACGCATTTTGGATCCTTACGATCAGCTCTTCCATGCTGAAAGGCTTTCGGATATAATCATTGCCGCCGAGTGAAAAACCTTTTACCACATCTTCAGTTTGTGTTTTGGCAGTAAGAAAAATGATGGGTATCTCTTCATTAATATTTCTTATTTCATCGGCAATAGTAAAACCGTCTTTGTTTGGCAGCATCACATCAAGCACACAAATATCCGGTTCAGATTTCTTAAATGCAGGGGTTGCTTTGGCGCCATCACTTTCCATTATGACTTCAAAGCCGCGACTCTCCAGGCTCTCTTTTACAATTTTGCCAAGAAACAATTCATCCTCTACGTATAGAACTTTTGTTTTGCTCATATGTGTTTTTGATTGCCGGTGCCATGGATCGTTACACCGCTTTAGGCAATGTAATAATAAATTTAGAACCAAGGCCGGGTTGACTTTCCACTGCTATTTTTCCTTGGTGTCTTTGTACTACGTGTGCAACATAACTTAGACCTAACCCATAACCTTTTGTATTATGTGTGTTACCAAGCGGAACACGAAAGAATTTCTCAAATATCTTGTCTTTATATTCCGGCGAAATGCCAATACCATTATCAGCAACAGACAACTCGACATCATTTTCTTTTTCTTTCAGCTCAAATTTTATGGCGGTGTTGCCATTTCCATATTTCAATGCATTATCAAGTAAATTAAAAACAACGCTCAATAAATGCAGCCGGTCGCCCTGCAAATGTGTATTGCCTTCGACACTTGTTGAAACAACGGCATGGTGTTTTTCGATCTGTAGCTTCATAGATGAAATCACTTCATCAACCACTCCTTTCAGATCTAATGATTCATATTTAAGTTCAATCTCTTTTTTCTCAAACATGGAAAGCTTGAGCACTTTGTCGACCAATAATGAAAGTCGCTGTAATTCATTTTGCGAAATGTCAAGATATTCCTTGGTGCGTCGGGGATCATTGATAGCATTAAAATTTCGCAATGCCTCAATAGCAACACCAACGGTGGCGATCGGCGTCTTCAGTTCATGAGTTATATTACTGATAAACTCATTTTTTATTGCCGTAAGCTTTCGTTGACGCAAAAGGTTTCGGTAAAGCAACAGAAATGATACGACGGTGACACTCACGAGAAATAAAGAAAACAAAATCGGAGAAGCGAGTTTCTTTGTGACATAGCCAATTGAATTTCCAAGTTTAAGTTCATAGGTAACCGGGCGTGCAAAACCAATTGTAACCTTATTCAATGCTGCGCGGTCTTCAAACGGCACCCTTTCTCTAAAAACATTGCTGTCATTTCGAAAAATGCAAATGGGAACATTCAGTCCTTCTTTTTTAAACGCAATGCGACATGCAGAATCGATCTCTTTTACCTTCAATGAATCCTGCAATGAATCAACGCTGTATAAAAACCGGAGAATTTCTCCTTTGGGACCTCTGCGCTCAAATTCAAGTCGGCGGGTTGAATCCTTTGAAAAAGACTCCCCCATAGAAATAATCATATTACCGCGTTTCGGTCTGTATTGAGTTAATGAGTCTCTGGATATTTTTTCTTTTCTCACTACAGCCTTGGAATTGTTTAAGAATACCTTATTGTTCAACGAATCAGTGACCCGAACTGTAACGTCATTCAATACGTCCGTAAGTTCTGCAGGATGACCAAATGTCAAAGCGGGCTCCTCCAGCATTTCAACTCTAAGCTGACCTGTTGAATCATTGAATACCCGGTCGAGGTTCAGCTTCTTCGACTGCAGTTTTCTTACAGTTTCTTTAAAAACCACATTGCTGCGAAATTCAAGATTCTTCTTTTCCTTGAAATAATTCTCACGCAGCCAAAAGACCTGGAACCCGGTTATGGCTGCAATGGCGATGACCATTAATATGGAAAGTCCCTTAAACATTCAGCCCCAAAAATAAACGTAATATGGGAGCCCATTAGTCGCTGTTAACGTTTATTAACCTTAAACAAAGGTGGTTTAACCTCTGCCGAAGGGCCGCAGAGTTAGCTTTGTCAAAATAATTTTTTTTTATGAAACGCTTATTGATTGCTTCAGCTATGTTTATAGCAATTCCATGTCTTGCACAGGTAAAAGAAGGTAAAATCTTATACGAAAGAACAATGCAGATGCAGATCCGGATCAATGATGATAACCCTGCTTTTCAAAATATGATCCCTAAAGAAAGAAAAGATAAGTTTGAATTGCTTTTTACTGACGGCAAAAGTTTATGGCAACCGGTCGAGGACGATGCCCAAAGTGATGAAACAGCATTTGGTGATGGAGGAGGAATGAGAATGGTAGTTCGTATGCCGGGGAGTAATGATATTGTTTTTCATAACATTGGCGAAGGAAAAAAAGTGGAGCAAAGAGAGCTTGCCGGTAAAAATTATATCATCGCTGACAGCATAAGAAAATTGAGCTGGAAAGTAACCGGTGAAACAAAAAAAATGCTGGGACACAATTGCATGAAAGCAACTACGCAACGAATGCAGGAAAGTTTTAGAATGACGATGGACAATGGTGACGCTAAAAGAGAAAGGTTTATGGATACATTAAATATTGTAGCATGGTTTACAAATGAGATCCCTGGTTCATTTGGACCTGATATGTACCAGGGCCAGTTACCCGGAACAATACTTGAAATTGATGTCAACAATGGAAGAAGTTCTTTTAAGGCAATTGAAATAACGCCAAAGGTTGATGTAGCAAAACTGAAAGAACCATCAAAAGGAAAGAAAGCAACTATGGAAGAATTTACCAAAGAAAGAGAAAAGCTAATGCAGGAAATGCAACAAAATGGAGGCGGACCAGGTGGAATAAGAGTGAATATTCGAAATTAAATCATAGGGAAAAATAATTGCAGGCGGCACGAATATGCCGCTTTTTTTATTTTCATTCCATTGAAATTATGCTCTTAATTCTACTTTGAATGCAAGACTGAAATAACGATAATGATGTTCTTTATTCTCGACGTTATTCGTACTCCATTCTTCCCAATGCATTGCCCAGCAAGTATGCTTGTGAATATTGCGCTTGTGTAAAAAAACTACCAGGCTTACCCAAAAAAACAGGCCTTGTCCTTATTATTTTTAAAATGATTAATTTAACTGGTTAATATTTCATGAAAGCAAAATCCATCAGAGGACGATCGCCTCAAGAAATTCAATTGGCATTGCAGCAAAACATGAGTGACGGATTCAGGCCGACGCTGGCGATTGTTTTTATCTCAATTAAACAAGACCGGAAAGCTGTCTGCGAAATACTCCATAAAGAAGGTATTGATGTTTTTGGCGCCACCTCCTGTGGCGAATTTATTGATGGATACCAGGATGAAGGATCCATCGTGATCCTATTAATGGATCTTGACCGCGATTCCTATACAATTTTGTTTGAACATGCTAAGGACAAGAACTTACATGAAGTTGCGGAGCAAATAGCGAAAACAGCGTTACAAAAGTTTAAACAGCCAGCCCTCATCATTTGTAGTACAGGGGTCTCAGAAAAAGGAGACTACTTTGGCGGAGAAATTCTTGTGCATAGCATTGAAAAGATTGCCGGTCCGCAGGTAAACATTTTTGGTGGTATGGCAGGTGATGACGGTACATTTACGGGTACTTATGTTTTTACTTATGAGCAATCAACAGATGAGGGTATAGTAGCTTTGATATTGAATGAAGATAAGATCAATTTAAAAGGCATGGCAATTTCTGGCTGGAAGCCGATAGGAACAGTAAAAACAGTTACAAAAAGTGAAGACGGTTGGCTATATACAATAGATAATCAACCTGCATTGGAAATGTATTTAAGATATTTGGGGAAGCAAGTTCAACCCGGGGAGGGTGTGCATAAGATTTTTGAAGAGATAGGTTTTTACTATCCGTTTCTTAGCATTGATGCGGGCGATCCGGTCATAAGGACACCCTTGATGGTCAATAAAGAAAAAAATGCTATCAAACTCGATTTCCATATTCCGGAAGGCAAAAAGATCCAGTTTTCAATGCCACCCGATTTTGACATTGTTGAAAATGTGCTGGAAAATGCAGGTGAAATAAAAGGTTCAGCACAATCAGGCGCTGATGCTTTATTGATATTTTCATGCGCCGGCAGACTTAGCGCATTGGGACCAATGATAAGCGCAGAAAATGATGGCCTGCATGAAATATGGAAAGCCCCGATGGCGGGTTTTTTCACCTATGGCGAATACGGAAGAGCTATAAATGGAAAACAAGAATTTCACTCCACCACATGTAGTTGGGTGGCCTTAAAAGAAAAATAAATTTAAAATCACCATCAAATAATATGCAAGCCAAATCTATAAAAGGAAAGTCGCCAGAGGAAATTCAATCCGAATTGGAGCAGAGTATGCAGGATGGCTTTAGGCCTACTCTTGCTGTTGTTTTTTTATCCGTAAGCCAGGATAGAAATGCTGTTATTGAAATCCTCTCCAATGCTGGAGTGAAAATTTTTGGTGCCACTACAAATGGGGAATTCACTGATGAAAATCCTGAGAAATTTTCAGTTGCCATTCTTTTGCTTGATATGAACGCGGAACATTTCTCTATTCTATTTTCTGAATACGCGGATAAAAACTATCGCGAAACCTCAAGAGCAATAGCAAGAGAAGCAAAACAACTTTACCGGCATCCTGCATTCCTGATTGCGGGCAGTGACATGGAAACTGATGCTGAGCAGTTATTATTTGGCTTTGAAGATGAAGTTGGTGAAGATGTAAACGTTTTTGGCGGTATGGCTGGTGACGATTATGCATTTACCGAGCAATTTGTTTTTACCAATAATAAAGAAAGCAATCGCGGAATGATAGCTCTTGCCCTGGATGAAGAAAAAATAAAAATAAAGGGAAGAGCTACTTGCGGGTGGAAAGCTGTTGGTACTGAAAAAACGGTGACCAGAAGTGAAGGAAATCATGTCTATACAGTGGATAATGTGCCTGTGTTGGACCTTACGACTAAATATGGAGGAATTGAAAATGTCTCCCCTGATAACAAGAATTTAATGTTGGAAGTAGCCGCAAATTTACCGATCCAATTGCAACGAGAATCCGGCGACCCGGTTATGCGACCCGGATTAGTGCTGGATTGGTCCGATCGTTCATTCTATTGCAGCGGCACGATACCCCAGGGATCTAAAGTACGATTCTCGCTGCCTCCTGATTTTGATGTAATGGAAAAAGTGATCAAAGGGGTGGAAAAATTAAAAGCTACTGACATGCCGGAAGCAGATGCGTTGGTTGTATTCAGTTGTGCCGGCAGAATTCTTTCATTAGGACCAATGATGAACCAGGAAATAGAAGGGGTAAAAAAAGTGTGGAATGTTCCGATGGTAGGTATGTTCAGCAATGCAGAACTGGCAAGGGCTACAGGTGGTAAGCTTGAAATGCACAACCTGACGACCTGTTGTGTAGCATTAAAAGAAAGAGAGTGAATCCCCATTTACAAACAATATTGAATTTTATTCAAAACTCAAATTCGCTGAGTGATGCGGACAAAGCCGTGCTTGAAAAAGCCGTGAAGGATGCAGGCAAAGATTTTGAAATTGTCACTTTCAAACTTGACAGAACAGAAAAAGTAAAAAGAACAACTTCTATCCTCCTCGAAGAAACTATACAGGAACTTGAGTTGAAACGAAAAATCGTTGAAGATTCAAAAGAAGCATTACAAAAATCACTGGAGGACCTAAAAGCAGCCCAGGCACAACTGATCCAGGCGGAAAAAATGGCTTCGCTTGGTGAGTTAACAGCCGGCATTGCACACGAAATCCAAAATCCCCTAAACTTTGTCAATAATTTCTCTGAAGTAAGCAGTGAGCTGATTGATGAAATGACAGAGCAGTTGGAAAAAGGGAATACCGAAGATGCAAAAGCAATTGCCAATGAAGTGAAAATGAGTTTGGAAAAAATAAATCATCATGGTAAACGGGCCGACGGCATTGTGAAAAGCATGCTGCAGCACTCCAGGACAAGCAGCGGTAAAAAAGAACCGACAGATATAAACATTTTGGCTGATGAGTATTTAAGATTAGCTTATCATGGCATGAGGGCAAAAGACAAATCTTTTAATACAGCAATGAAAACCGATTATGACGAAAACATTGGTTTGATAAAAGTGGTGTCTCAGGATATAGGCCGGGTGATCCTGAATTTGATTACGAATGCGTTTTATGCGGTTTCAGAAAAAAAGAAATCTAACCAGGATGGCTATGAGCCAACCGTTACTGTGCGTACAAAAAAAATTAATAATAAAATTGAGGTCAGTGTTAGGGACAATGGTACGGGTATTCCTCAAAAAACATTAGACAAAATCTTTCAACCTTTTTTTACCACGAAGCCAACAGGACAAGGAACCGGGCTGGGTCTATCATTGAGTTACGACATTGTTACGAAGGGCCATGGAGGAGAATTAAAAGTGGAAACTAGGGATGGAGAATATACCGAATTCAGCATTATCTTATCAGTATAAATCATATATTCATCGAATGAAAATTTTAGTAGTTGACGACGAAAAAGATGTCCAGGTTCTTTTCGAACAGCGATTCAGAAAAGAGATCAGGAACAGGGAAATGGAATTTGCCTTTGCCTACTCAGGTGAAGATGCATTAACGTATCTTAACCAGCTTCATGAAGCAGTATTGATACTTTCTGATATCAATATGCCTGGTATGAGCGGTCTTGAGTTGCTCAGGCATATAAAGGAAAAACATCATCAACCGCCACCGGTGGTAATGATGATAACTGCTTATGGCGATGCGGATAACTATAACACTGCTATGAAACTCGGCGCCGATGATTTTCTTACAAAGCCACTTGAGTTTAGCCTGTTAAAGGAAAAATTAAAAGCAATTCAGTAATGGCAAAAATACTTGTGGTAGATGATGAGACGGATCTTGAAGTGCTGATCAAACAAAAGTTCAGGCAAAAGATCCGTGAGCATAAGTATGAGTTTGTATTTGCCGCAAATGGCAAGCATGCATTGGAACAATTAGAAAATAATGCCGATGTAGATATTGTTCTCAGCGATATTAACATGCCCGAGATGGATGGGCTTACTCTTCTTTCAAAGATCAATGAGCAAAATACGCTACTAAAAGCGGTGATCGTTTCCGCGTATGGCGACATGGAAAATATCCGTACAGCAATGAACCGCGGCGCTTTTGATTTTGTTACCAAACCGGTAAATTTTGAAGACCTGGAGTTGACGATGGAAAAAACGATTAAACACGTTAATCAGCTCCGGGAAACAATGAAAGCGATTAAGGAAAATAACATACTTAAAATGTATGTTGATGAAACGGTGCTGAATTTTATGGGTGGCCGTGAATTCGAAAATTCCTTAACAGCTAATGAAACAGTGGAAGCCACTGTTGCATTTCTTGACATCTGCAGCTTCACTACGATTAGCGAAAATGAACAGCCGGATACAGTAGTTAAACTGCTTAATAAGTATTTTGATGTAATGGTGAAAGAAATAATTGCACAAGGCGGTTATATTGATAAGTTCATGGGTGACGCTGTTATGGCCGTATTCCGCGGGGATTATCATCTTGACCGGGCGATTGATGCTTGCCTTGTGGTAAGAAAAAAAGTAAATGAGCTGCCAAATGAATCAGGTAATATTTTTTTCAAACCGAATGTGGCTATTGGAATCAATAGCGGAGAAATGATATCAGGAAATATCGGTTCCGCTAATTTGAAACGTCTTGATTATACTGTTATTGGTGATGTCGTTAACACGGCCCAACGATTGCAAACAGTAGCAAAAGAAGGGCAGATCATTATAAATGAATCTTCCTACCAAAAAGTGAAAGAATCTTTTAACTGCAATAAAGTCGGCGAGGTAAGTTTGAAAAATAAATCAAACCCCGTAATGATCTACGAGGTGCTTGACTAACCCCAATTTATCTTCTGATAATTATATTTCCTTTTCCGCCCGGACCGGCATTTGCACTCATTTTATTCAGGCTATAAGTAAAGCCGAGTAAAAAGAAACGTTTAAGCACACGGTTATTTTGATCTTCGATATAATTTGAATTTGTATTGCGAACGATTGCCTGGTTCTCATTCAGCAGATCGTACACGCTTAATTTGAGCTCGCCTCGATTATATTTTAAGAACAGCTTGCTGAATGCCGCATTCCACAGGGGAACTTTTGCATTAAAGCCTGCAGAACGCTGACTGCTGATCGTATACCGAAAGTCAGTTGAGAGATAAAAGTTCTTGGGCAGTTGGAAGCCAGCATCAATACTGTAATCTTGTGTGAAGTAACTGTTATTGAGAGATGATTGCAACGAATATTTTGCTTTGTTATAAGTAAATCCGGCCCCTACTGTAAGGTCAAATTTATCTTTAAAGCTTTTTGTGATCTCGAGGTTCGGATCAATGGTGATGTTATAAATGTTATTTCGAACCGCATTGATGAACTGAATTGTTTTGCTATAACCAACACCGGTATTAAAATTCAAAGCTCCTTTAATAAATCGCAGGGGCCAGCCCACACTTATATCATTATTCAAATTATAAACACCGTCCACATTCACTGGTTGTGTTGTCTTTCTCCCAAAAGAATCAATAACATCAAAATTCACGATCCTGTTATTGGTAAATGAATAACTGCTGAACCAGAAAAAGCTTTTATTACGGAATGGGTTCATGCCTGTATAGTTAACATTTATTCGATGAGAATATTCCTGCTTCAGGTCAGGATTCCCCAGTCTTATATTGAGAGGATTGCTGATATCAGGTACCGGTTGCAGCTGTGACACCGTTGGCTGATTGGTGGACGCCCTGTAATCAAGCTGTAGATTCTTAAATCTTGTAAAGTTGTATTGAAACCTTGCATTTGGCAACAGGTTATAAAATGATTTTGTAATAACAGAATCTTTTATTCCCGATTTTATAGTTCCTTTCAGATCTGCATTCTGCCAGGTAACACCAAAGGAATAATTATACTTTTTCATCTGCGTGCGAAGTCTTATACCTGCCGTTGTTGTTCCATAAAGGTTCTCATAATTATTTGTGAGAAACGGGTTGATCATATCATGCTTTCCGGAATTGCGATTGTAGTCATAAGTTATTTTATCAGAAACGGAACGGCTTTCATTTTTTGAAACACTTAATTCCAGCAGCGATCTTTTGAATACTGGCTCGGTATAAACAACCCTTGTATTATATCCTCTTACTTCGCTTTCTGAAATGCTACGCTGGTTGATAGAATCTGTTTTAACCAAAGCCCCGCTCCTGTTATAAAACTGGTTCACGGATTCAAGCTCCCCATTTCCATCACTATTATTTAACGTGCTTCCAAGACTAACCGAGAATGTTCTTCCCTTTCTCTTGAATTTTTTTCTAAATAACAAAGTGCCTGTGAAATTATATCCATCGCTTTCTGAATAGTTATTGCTAAAGCCGTTATTACTGCGTGACAATTGTTCTGATAGAGTTTCATAATTGCTCAGCGACCTGCTCTCTCTGTTTTGCAAAGTAAGACTCGGCGTAAATTTCAACGAGTGCATTGAATCGATCAGGTAATCATAGGTAAGGTTGAAACGATGCGAATAGCTAAGATTATTTGTTCTGGAATTTTGATTATAGAAATAAGTGGAATCCGATAAAATATATTGACGTCTTAACTTTTGATCTGTAACAGGATTATAGCGACTGAAAAAATAATTGCTTTGCACCTCCATCTTTGTGCCAATGATGTTGTTATAGTTTGCGCCACCGGCCCATGAGGTATTGATAGCATTATTGTTTCCTCCGCCCATTGCTCCGGATAATGCATCATTTGAACCCATATTAATATTGATATTGCCTCCACCTCCGCCGCCTAGCTGATTCATACCGCCGGAGAAACTTAAAATGTCCATGAATGAGAAACCTTCTGCATTTGTGTTATTTCCCATTCCTATTACAGACATCTGTCTTGCGCCTTTGAACGAATTCACATTAAATTTCCCCTGGTACCGCCCATCAGTGCCACCACCAGCATTTACTTTTCCAAACACGCCTTTTTTCTTATCCTTTTTGAGTTTGAGATTAATCGTCTTCTCGCTGTTGCCATCATCAAATCCTGTTAGCTGCGCCATATCACTTTGCCTGTCGTACACTTGCACTTTATCGACTGCGTCGGCAGGTAGATTTTTAGTTGCGATCTTTGGATCAGTTCCAAAAAATTCCTTCCCGTCAACTAAAACCTTTTTCACTTCTTGTCCCTGTGCTTTTACCGTTCCGTCTTTTTCAACTTGTATTCCCGGCATTTTTTTCAAAAGATCTTCGACAACTGAATTGGGTTTTGTTTTAAATGACCCTGCATTGTATTGGACAGTGTCTCCGATCAGTGTCACTGGTGGAGCTTCCGCCATAACCACCACTTCTTCCAATACTTTCGTTTTATCACTTACCTGCACATTTGCCAGGTCAACGTTTTTGTGTGCTTCGTTTATTGTAAAGAATTTATTGACGTTATGGTAGTTGACATGAGTAACCAGTAAGCGATAATCTCCATACGGAACATTGGTCAATGAAAACTCACCCCTGTTATTGGTCATGGTGAATGTTACCAACGAAGAATCGCTTCTTTGCAAAACAGTTATTGTCGCAGCAACCACAGGCTGTTTGGCAATTGTATCAAACACGATTCCATTTATGCTGCCACTTTTTTGGGCAAAAGAAGTAAGCCAAATAAATCCGGTGAGAACGATCAGCAGAATTTTCTTCATAGCTAGGTTGATTTCTGCTACGAAAGTATTCTTAGTAAACTAAAGACGCAGTTAAGCAGAGTTGAAATTAGGTTAATGAAGGTTAATGTTCTTAGGAAATTCCAAATAGTAAATTCCAAATTCCAATTTAGGGTAGCTGTTGGGATTTGGAATTTTGATACTGGAATTTTTTTAAGGGAGGTTTGTCATCTATCTGGGAACCGCGATCTCAGAGACCTTACTTTCAAACCCGATCGTCTGCGGATTGTCCATTATTTGTTCTCCCGAAATGTTTTTAAATTCACTTGGATAAACACTTATGACTTTTGCGATGTCGGTTTGCAACGCGTTTTTGATCGGTAAAATCTGTGCGGAAAGGGAAAAAATAAATAAAATGAAAAAAAAGGCAGCCGTTAGTGGCTTCATAAGATGGAATTTTAACAGTAGCTATTGCAATATATGGCAGAAATTTTTAACTTTATAGCATACTTTATCTGAAAATTAATCGTTTATTTAAAAAAAAATCCGGATATGAAAAACAGAGTAATCGTTCATGGGCATGAGGAGGCAAAGATTTACAAACATCATTACAAGCCTTCTCTGAGTATTGCAAGGTTGCTTCGTTCTGTGCTCGGTGTTATAATTACAGGTCAGTCACTGGCCGCTCATAAGTACCATTATCGCAGAAAGTAGTTTCCCTACTAACCCCAAAATATAAAGGCGTGCTGAAGATCAGCCGCCTTTTTTCATTTCTTACTATTAGTTTCTGAATAGTCTTGCTCCCCTCTCCATTATCCGTTGCATATTCTGTGGCATTTGCTGTTGGTTACGGCCGGCCATACGTCTTAAGTTATAAATAAAACTGATCATAAAATACCGGCGGATAACATTGGTGCGATTATCTTCAAAATAATTTTCACCAATTGTCCTCGTAATTGATTTGTTCTGATTGAGAATATCAAGCACCGTCAATTTTATCTCGGCCTCTTTCTTTTTTAAGAACTGTTTTGAAAGACTCGCATTCCACATTGGTATGCTTTGATTAAACCCATCCGCACGACCCGAATTGATAAGAAGATCAAAGTCGGTGGAAGCAATAACATCCTTTTTAAATGTATAACTAAAATCTGCAGAGTATACCTGGGTAAGATATTCTGTGTTCAAATTTTCCTGTAATGTGTAGCGGGCCTGGTTATAAGTCAGGCTTCCGGTTATTCCCATGTCAAACTTGTCCTTATTGTAATTAAAGCTGAATGTTTGTGTAAGTAGCCAGCGACGGGTAAAATTCTTTTCCTTGTATACTAAACTAACGTCACGATTATAATTTACAATGGTTGTGAAGTTCACATTGCTGCCTTTTATTTTTTTGATTGGAAATCCCACAGAAGTAAACGCATTTACATTATAAACGCCATCAAGATTTTCAGGTCTTGTTATGGTCACAGCCTGATTTAAAGAATCAATGCTGTTTACGATCTTATTTCCCGTCGTGCTCACGCTGAAATTTGATGTAAAGAACCGGAACGACGGCATGTTGAATGTGCTGTAATTGACACTAAAATTGTTGATGAACTCCTGTTTAAGAGACGGGTTTCCTGTTCTAACCTGCAAAGGATTACTTACATCCGGTACGTCCTGTAGTTGAGTGATCGTTGGAGCATTTGTCCTTCCGCGATAATTGAACCTGAAGTTCTTTGTTTTGTTCACGCTATATGTAAAACTCGCTGTAGGAAAAAAGTTTGTAAAGTTTTGATTGATGGTTGTGTCCTTACCTGTTGCCGCTCGTATGCTGCGGCTGCCAAGCTCAGTGAATTGCACACCAAATCCAAGCTGGTAATTATATTTCTTTTCCTGTAAGCGATAATTAAAACCAAGACGGTTTGATGTATTGGTGTTCTCAAAATAATTTGTCTGGTCCTGATTCGGGGCATCATATTTTCCTGATACAAGATTGTAATCATAGGTTTCCTTATCAGAAATATTCCGGTTGTGAGAATATTGATAGTTTAATTCTACTATTTTATTTTTCCCGAGCGGTTCAGTATAGGAGGAACTTATCGCATTATTATTTGCCTTTGTGTCCTGTTCACTTATTTGATTTTGGCTTCGGGAGAAAAGAAGGCTACCATCTGGCTTGTAAAACATATTCGGCGCAAAACTTCTATTCTCTGCTTCACTTTCATTGTACCCGTTTCTCAAGCCAAGGGTAAATGTGCGGCCGATCTTTCTGAATTTTTTTCTATACAGGAGTTCACCGCTGTAATTCATTCCGTCTCTCTCATTTGTATTTTTTGTTTTATTTGTTACGGCGAGATAATCATTTACTCCATTTGAAAAAGTATAAGATGTGTCATTGTATAAACCATTCGACTGCTGAAAATTCAAATTAGCTGTATACAAAAGTGAATTCATTGAATCAATGGCAAATTCCCACCTTGCATTGAAACGATGGTTCCTGTTCCTGTTTCTCGATTCACTTTCAGTGTAGGCATCAGTGGTGGAATCATTAGGGAAATAAGATTGCCTGTAACTACTTTCTTTTTTCAGGTTATCAGATTGGGAAATAAAATAACTACCACGAAAATCAATTTTTTTACCCCATTCATCATTATAGTTGATTCCAATTGATCGCGAAGTAGTGATACCATTGCCACTACCGCTTCCGCCGCCGAAACCTCCACCAAAACCGCCGCCACCTACTATGGCTCCTTTCAAAGCTCCCAGGTCAAGTCCAACTTTACTGAATTGCGCCATTCCACCTTGTGAAGAAATGATATCGCTAAAACTAAACCCTTGCTTGTTTGTATTATTTGCTGCCGCTAACAAAGAAATTCGTTGATTGCCGCGAAAATGATTAAAGGATAGATTACCCTCATAGCGACCTGCGGAGCCGGCCGCAACAGTTGCTTTTCCAAAATCTCCTTTATTCCTGTCCTTTTTCAGTTTGATATTTATGGTTTTTGAACGGCTGCCATCATCTATCTTGGTAAATTTTGATTGCTCACTCATATCATCAAACACCTGTATCTGGTCCACCATATCAGCTGTAATATTCTTTGTGGCTAATTTGGGGTCATTACCAAAAAACTCTTTACCATCCACGAGTACTTTCTGAACATTTTCACCCATGGCTTTAACTGTTCCATCTTTTTCAACTTGCATGCCTGGAAGTTTTTTCAAAAGGTCCTCTGTTGTAGCATTTGGCTTTGTTTTAAATGCGTCCGCTGTAAATGAAACCGTATCACCATTTACTTTAACCGGTGCCTCATTAGTGACAACTACGCCAGGTAATGTTTTATAATCCTTTTGAAGAATGATCTCACCAAGATCTGTTGTTTTCTTAGCTGCTGTTATCGAAAAGTTCTTTTTATAAGTTTCATAGCTATTAAAAGAGATCATTAGCTGGTAATCGCCGGCATCGAGGTTTTTAATTTCAAAAATTCCTTTTTTATCAGATAAGGAAAAGCTTACTAAAGAGGAGTCTTTAATCAATATGACAGAAACGGTGGCTTCTGATAAGAACTGTTTGGCTGTGGTGTCTATTAATTTCCCTTTAACTGAGCCATTTACCTGCGCCTGGCTAATAAAAACAGCGCCCAAAATGAAAAGCAGGAGACCAAATTTTTTCATAGCCAGTTGATGAGTGTACGAATTTAGACGTAATAGTTGTGGATAACCACTGGGAACTTTAAAATAAAAGCTAAAAAGTGGGAATTATGCATAAATGGTGCTAACTGAACAGATATTCTACATCTTCCCTCGTCAATGATTTCACGAATGTGGTATCATCGGCAATAAGGTCTCTTGCCAATGCTCTTTTCTTTTCCTGAAGTTGAATGATCTTGTCTTCGATAGTATCAACGCAGATCATACGGTAAGCAAAAATATTTTTATCCTGGCCGATGCGGTGTGTTCTGTCAATTGCCTGTTGTTCTACAGCAGGATTCCACCACGGATCAACAATGTAAACATAATCGGCAGCAGTTAAGTTCAAACCGACACCACCCGCCTTTAATGAGATTAAGAATACTCTTTGAGTCTCATCATTCTG
>Ga0075429_100000262_pt1 | contig 36688 bp, 23 predicted proteins | sample RhiMetdeltSRZDD3_FD_75295 | JGI IMG/M metagenome (GOLD analysis project Ga0075429, IMG submission 75295) | Populus rhizosphere microbial communities from Tennessee, USA - Rhizosphere MetaG P. deltoides SRZDD3 | ecosystem: Host-associated > Plants > Roots > Rhizosphere > Soil | place: USA...
TACCGTCACGCCCCGGACGATCCCGCACTGACGGCACTCCGCGACCGCGACGTGTTCCCGCGTGTGAACCACCCGGACCTGCGCTCGATCTACCCGCCGCTCGCCGAGCTGGGCTTCACGCTGGTGGCGAAGGCCGGCGGGACACGACTGGTGCTCAAGCTATGGGTGCTGTTGCACGACCTCGCCCTGTGCGCGCTGCTGGCGTGGTGGTGCCGGCGCCGGGGCGGCTCGGCATGGGACGCGGCGGTGTACGCCTGGAACCCGCTCGTCATCACCGAGTACGCGGGCAGCGGCCACCACGACCCGACGGGGATCCTGTGGTTGGCGGTAGCTCTGGCCCTGGCCGAGCGTTTCCCGGTGCGCTCGGCGCTCGCTGCGTGTGCTTCGGCACTCGTGAAGCTCGTGGCACTCGCCGCACTGCCGTTTCTCTGGCGCACGTGGAGCGGGACCGCGCGTGTCGTGGCCGCGATCACGCTCGGCGTGACGTTGGCCCTCTACGGAGCACTCGCGCTCGGCGAGAGCTCGGGCCTGGCGGCGTTCGCGTTGCGATGGCGGCACAACGACGCGCTGTTCGGTCCCATCGCGGCGCTCGCGGGCGATGCGAACGCGCGCTTGGTGGCGGCCGGACTGCTCGCCGGGCTCACGCTCGTGGCCATACGTGCTCGCATCACGACGGCCGACGGCACGCGACTCCTGCTGCGAGCAGGGCTCCTGCTGGGACCGGTGGTGCATCCCTGGTACCTGGGCTGGGTGCTGGTGTTCGAGCCGCTGCGGCCCTCGCCGGCGTGGCTGCTGCTCTCGGCCACGGTCACGCTCGGCTACGGCACGTTCGCGCCGCCGGCCGCGGGGGGTGCCTACCACCCGGGTGCCTGGACGCGAGTCATCGAGTACGGTTCCCCGGCGCTGCTCGCCGTCATCTTGTTCGCGCTGCGGCGCCAGGGAGGGACATCACGTGTTCGAGAGACTGCTGGAGGCGGTCCGGCGTGAGACGCGCGGGGACCGCGCGCTGGCCGACGTGGCCTCGATCTCGCGTCACCACCGCATCCAGTCGAGCCCGGGCTACGACGACGCGGCCGGCTGGCTGGCCGAGGTACTGCGCTCGGCGGGGCTCTCGACCGAGCTGACGCGGGTGCCGGCGGATGGGCGCACGCGCTTCGGGGGATTCCCGATGCCCGAGGGCTGGCGCTGCCGGCGTGCGCGCGCGACGCTGCACGGGGCCACGGGTCTCGAATCGCTCGCCGACTTCGAGCGCTCACCGCTCTCGATCGTGCAGCGCAGCGACGCGGCGCGCGGGCGATTCCCGCTCGTCGCGCTGGGCTCGCTCGCCGAGCTGGACCGCACCGAGGTGCGCGGCCGCGCCGTGCTCGTGGGCGGCCCGGTGCAGCGCGCGCACGAGCTGGCCGTGGTGGCTCGCGGCGCGGCGGGGCTGGTGGTGGACGGGCGTCGGCTGGTCCCGCCGGTGCGCACCGACGCGCACGACCGCGACTCGCTCGCCTACACCTCGTTCTGGTGGGCGGGCGATCGGCCGCGCGGCTGGGGTGTGGTGGTGAGCCCCGCTCGAGGCGCAGCACTCCGCGCCCGGCTCGCGGCGGGAGAGCCACTCGAGATCGAAGTGGACTTCGATTGTGAACGCTACACGGGAGAGTTCACGATCGTCAGCGCCGAACTCGCCGGCGAGCTGCCGGGCGAAGTCCTGGTCACGTCGCACCTGTGTCATCCGCGTCCAGGGGCGAACGACAACGCCTCGGGCAGTGCCGCCACGCTCGAGTGCGCGCGCGTGCTGGCCGCACTTGCGGTCAGTGGCGAGCTGCCCGCGATGCGTCGCACGCTTCGCTTCCTGTGGATGCCCGAGTTCACCGGCACCTATGCCTGGCAGGCGCTGCATCGCGACCGCGTCGCGCGCACGGTGGCGGCGGTGAATCTCGACATGGTGGGGGAGCGGCAACAGGACTGCGGCAGTACGCTGCTGTTGGAGCACGCTCCGCACTTCCTCGGCTCGTTCGCCGACGAACTGCTCGGCCGTATCCGCACCGCGGCGCAGGACTGGGTGCGTGACTTCTCGGGTCCCGGGCATTACTCGCTCGCCCGGCTCGCGGACGTGCCGTACTCCGGTGGCAGTGACCACGCGTTGTGGCTCGACCCGGGTGCGGGCGTGCCATGCCCGATGCTGATCCAGTGGCCCGACCGCTATTACCACTCGGACCTGGACACGGTCGAGCGCTGCGACCCGGACTCGCTCGCACTCGCGGTGCGGGCGGCCGCCACCTACGCAGGTTTCGTGGCCGCCGCGGGCGCGGACGAGGCGGCCTGGCTGCTGCAGCTGGTGGCGCGCGGCGCCCGGCGCCGGTTGCTGTCGGCGCTGGAGCGACCCGACCGGTGGGAGGCGGCGCACTCCGAGCGCGAACGCGGCCAGCGTGCGCTGGCGAGTGTGGCGCGCCTGGCGCACGGGCTCGCCAGCGACCATGCGCTCACGCGAGCCATCGAGCGCACGCTGCCGCTGGCGGCCGACGAGCTGGAGGGCTTCTGGGACGGCGAGGTGACGCCCGCGCTGCCGGCGCGACCGCCGGGACACGACGAGCCGCCGGGGCGTATCCCGGTGCGCGTCGAGGACGCGTTCGCCTGCCCCATCCGCTCGCTGGCCCCGGGCTGGGACGCGCTGAGCGAGCCCACGCGAGCGAGGCTCCTGGCACTGGAAGGCGAGATCCCGGGCGGGACCACCGCGCTGGACGTGGCGTGGTTCGCCTGCGACGGCACGCGCGACGTCGGCAGCATCGCCGAGACCGTGCGCCGCGAGGGCTGGGCGGTGTCCCGCCGACAGCTCGAGGAGTGGTTCGAACTCGCCGAGCCGCTCGGGCTCATCCACTGGCAGACGGCGCGCGCGGAGGCCGGATGAAGTCGCAGCGGACCACCCAGGGCTGGGTCCTGCGGCTGGATCGCGGCGAGGAGATCGTCTCCACGCTCACGGCGTGGGCGGAAGCGAAAGCCGTGCTCGGGGGTTACCTCTTCGGCATCGGCTCAGTGGGCGAGGCCGAGTTGGGTCGCTTCCGGCGCGCGACGAGCTCCTACGAGCGGCGCACATTCACCGGGGAGTACGAGATCCTGTCGCTGATCGGCAACCTGAGCCTGCTCGACGGCAAGCCGTTCCTACACTGCCACATGATCATCGCGGGTCCCGACTTCCTCCCGCACGGCGGACACCTGTTCCGCGGCGTGGTCTCGGTGACCTGCGAGGTGCACGTGGAGACGAGCGAGATCTCGATCATCCGCGAGTCGCGACCGGACCTCGGATTCCATCCGCTGGCGCCCGCTGACGACTGACGCGGTTCAGCGCGGCTGCGTACTCGTGGCCGAGGCACTCTTCTTGGTTCGGCTCTTCCACGCCGAGAGCGTCTCGAGCCTCGCGTGGCGGATGCCGGCGAGTTGGCCGGGATTGTAATCATCCACCACGCGCGCGATCCCCTCGACCTTCGTCAGCGCAACGAGACTGTCGATGGTGTCCCAGCCCGAGAGCACCTGGCCGAAGACGGTGTAGGCACCGTCCAGCTGCGGCAGGTCACGTAACGCGATGTAGAACTGCGAGCCGTTCGACTCGCGCTTCGGGTTCACCGAGTCGGGCTCGCGGGCCATCGCCACCGCGCCCTTCACGTTCGGCCGGCCGATCTCGCCCGGCAGCTTGTAGGGCGGCCCACCGCGGCCGTCGTCGAACGGATTCTCGTTGCGCGAGTTCGGGTCCCCGCCCTGGATCACGAAGCCGGGGCGGATGCGGTGGAACGTGAGGCCGTCGTAGAACCCCTCGCTCGCGAGCTTGCGGATGTTCTCGACCGTGCGCGGGGCGTCCTTGGGAAAGAGCTGGATCGCGATCTCGCCCACCCGGGTCTCGAGCACCAGGACGTCACCCTTGGCCGCCGAGCCGCCGGCACAGGCGGGTGCGCTCGCCAGCGCCAGGATCAGGCACAGCACCGAGGCGGCGCGGAGTACCACGTGTCGGGAACGAAGACTCATGGGAGCGGGTTCCTGCGTTGAGGGGTTCGTGCGCCGCCATCCGGCCGACCAGCTTTCAAGAGCGCGTCAAGTAGCGCCGCGGGCGCTTGGCGAGTTGGCCGACGCTGGTATACTCCCCGCCCGCTACTCGGCTCCACCGGCCTCAGGGACGGAGCGCGGCGAGGCCCCAATGGCGCCCCGTCTGCCCGTGGTCCCGCCGGTGCGAGAAGTAGAGGGCGGGTTCACAGGATGTGCAAGCGCCGGTGTCGCTCAGCGACTCCGCTCGCACGCCCGCGGTGCGCAGCATGCGCTCGGCGGCGGTGGGCAGGTCGAGTTTCGGGCGGCCGGCGGCGGCGCGCACCGCCTCGGCGGGGAAGCGCGACGCCACCTCATCACCGACTTCATAGCAGCAGCCCCGGATCGCGGGGCCGATCGCCACCTGCACGGCGTCGGGCGCGCAACCGGCGAGCCGGCAGACCACCTCGAGCGTGGCGAGCGGCATGCCGTCGGCCGTCCCACGCCAGCCCGAGTGGACGGCGGCCACCACGCCCGGGGCGCAATAGAGGAGCGACATGCAGTCCGCGGTGGTCACGGCCAACGCCACGCCCGGCACGCGCGTCACCAGCGCATCGCATTCGGGGTGATGCCCTGGAGCGAGCACCTCGGTGACGCGCGTGCCGTGGCACTGGCCCGCGGTCGCGAGCGCGGCGGGGCCGAAGCCGGCGCGCTGCAGCACGCGGGCGCGGTTCTCGGCAACGGCCGCAGGATCGTCGCCCGTGGATCGTCCGAGGTTGAGAGCGTCGTAAGGGGCCCGGCTCACGCCGCCCTGTCGCGTCGAGAACAGCAGCACGGCCGAAGGGGTCGCCCCCTGAGGCCGCCACAGGGGAAGGCCCGCGTTTCGATCGAAGTCCCACATGGGCGCGGCAGGCTAGGGTCAGCGGCTTGCAGCGTCAAGCCCTGAGTACGAGAGGACGCATCGTGAGAGCACGAGTCTGGCTGGCGGGTCTGGCACTGGTGGCGCTGACGGCACCCGCACTTCACCTCCTGGCCCAAGGGGCCCCGGCGCCCGCCGCGACACCGGCGGTGGCCACGGTCGGCGGACGTCGCATCGAGCGCAGCGAGTTCGACAGCCGGCTGCAGGCGGCTGAGCAACAACTGGGTGCGTCGCGCGGCGACCAGCCCGCCGAGATGCGAGACATCCTTCGTCGCCAGTTGCTCGAGACCTTGATCCGCATGAACCTGCTCATCCTCGAAGCGGGGCGGCTCGGCACGCCGGTGACCACCGCCGAGGCGGAGTCTGCGCTCAAGCAGGACCCGTTCTTCAGCCCGGGCGGGAACTTCGACGCGGCGCGCTGGAACCTCACGCGCACGAGCCAGCCCGCGCGCTTCCAGAACGCGGTCTCCGCCTCGCGCGAGCGACTCGCCGCACGCAAGCTCGAAGAGCAGGTCGGTTCGCGGTTCCGTCCCAGCGAGGCTCGGCTGCGCGAGCAGGCCCTGCGCCAGATGCGCCGCGCTTTCTCCGAGGACCTGTCGCTGCGAGTGGCCGAGTTCGATGGCCGCATCCACGAGCCCCGCGAGACGGAAGTCGTGGCCTGGTACCAGTCGCATCGCGAGGAGTTCCGGCGCCCCGACCGAGCGGTGCTGAGCGTGGCGTTCATCAACGATCCGCCGCGGACACGGCTCGAGCAGGAGGATGCCGCCGCGGGTTCGGCGTGGACGGCGCGGATGAAGCGCACAGCCGACAGCGTGCTGGCAGCGGTCCGCGGCGGAGCCTCGCTGGAGGAGGCGAGCGCGGCGTTCGGCGGCCCGCGCAGCGACGTCACGGTGCTGCCCGACAACTTCCCGAGCTACTGGCGGGGGACTGCGTCGCAGACGTCGAGCGTGTTCAAGGCGAAGCCCGGGCAGATGCTGGGTGAGCCCATCCCCGGACCCGAGGGCTTCCTCGCCGTGCGGGTGGACCAGGTCACGCCGTCGCACGTGCCGCCCCTGCGCGAAGTCGCACGCGAGGTTCGTGCGCGGTTGCGTGCGGATGCGCGCGCCCATCGTGACGAGTGGGACCGGCGGGCGCTTTACACCGAACTCCGCGATTCGCTGGCGGGCCCGGCGTGGAAGATCCGCTGGACGTCCGTGGACACGGCTGCCGTGCGCGTGCCGGAGCCGACCGAGGCCGACCTCGACCGTTGGTACCGCGGCCATCTCGCGGACTTCTCGACGTTCGACGCCAAGAGCGGCACCATCGTGGCGCGCACGCTACCGCAGGTGAAGGACGAGGTGCGCGTGCGTTGGAAGCGCGACAAGCGCATCGAGACCGCGCGGCTCCAGTCGACGGCGCTGTTCGATGCGTGGAGTGCCGGCAAGCGCGCCTCCGACCTGGAGCGCCAATGGAAGGTGCGGGAGGCGGGGCCATTGCCGGCGGGTGCGCGAGTGGACACCGGCTTCGCCGCAGCGGCGCTCGCCGACACGATCTGGGGCACCCGCGAACCCAAGAGCGCGGCACTGGTCGCGTACGCGCGCGGCTTCCTCGTCTGGCAGGTCACCGGCAAGGTCGAGAAGCACACCCCGAGCTACGAGCAGGTGGAGGGCACGCTGCAGTCGGTCGTGGACCGCACCCGCCGCGAAGCCGACGAGCGCGGCGCGCACGAACTCTTCGAGCGAGCGCCGGAGCGATTCGGCCAGGGACGGCGCTTCATCTTCACGCGCCTGACCGTGGCGATGCCCCCGATCCAGGACATCCCGCTCACGCGCGCCGAAGTCGAGCGCTGGCACAAGCGCAACATCGACCGGTACTCGGCGCCCGAGCTCGTGCGCACCAAGCACATCCTGATCTCGCCCATCAACAACTCGCCGGCGGCCGACCGCGCGGCGCGCAACCGTGCGGACTCGCTGCTCGCGCGCATCCGGGGCGGTGACAGTTTCGACGCGCTCGCGGCTCAGTTCTCGGAAGACCCGGCGACCAAGGACAAGGGCGGCGATCTCGGCGTGTACCAGCGGGGCTCGATGCTGCCCGCGTTCGAGAAGGTGTCGTTCTCGATGGAGGCCGGGGAGCTGGCCGGACCGGTCCGCACCGAGGTGGGCTACCACATCCTCCTGTGCACGGAACACGTGCCGGCCTACATGCAGCCGCTCAAGCTGGTCTACAGCATCGTGGCGAGCGACCTGGCCCGTGCGCGCGCCGACACCATCGCGCAGCGGCGCGCGGATAGCCTGTTGCGCGTGGCGCGCACCGTCCCCGCGTTGACGGCGGCGGCGACGAAGATGGGGCTGGGAACGTTCCAGTACATCCACGCCGAGGACGAGCCCATGGACAACACGTCGTTGGTTCCCTACTTCGAGACGCTGCTGAAGATGAAGCCCGGCCAGATCATGCCCACGAAGCACGTCTCGCGCGGCGAGGGTTCGTGGATCACGTGGGTGGACTCCATCGCACCTCCGGTGCAGCCCAACTGGAACCAGGCACGCGCCGCGGCGTTGGCCGAGTACACGGCGGGCGCGGGCGAGCGCTCGATGATGGCGAAGGTGGCGGAGATGGATTCGCTCGAGCAGCGGGGCTGGTCGTTCGACAGTCTCGGCGCGCTGTGGGGCGGCCTGACCCGGTCCAAGGAGATGCAAGCGACGGCGGCGAACGCCAAGGCTGCGCTGCCCGTGGCCATGGACTCGCTCGTCTTCGGACTGCCCGGCCAGCAGCCGGTCCTGGCGCCGGGACAGGTGAGCGGCTGGGTGCGCTGGCCCGGCGGGCTCGCGCGTGTGCGATTGCTGGAACGCACCGAGCCCTCGGACGAGCGGCTGCGGAGGCGCGTCGACGAGCTCCGTCGCGTCGCCGTGGATCGCAGCATGTTCGGCTACTACGACGAGCTCAAGAAGCGCTACCCGGTGCGGATCCTCGACAAGCAGCTGGCGGCGATCCCGCTGCCGGAGCCGCCGCCCGAGGAGTGAGTCGGCGGGCCGGTGGGCGTGCGTTCTCGATCGCATGCCCTCCGGCCGCTGCCGAGCGCGCCGGGAGGGGCTGCGTGAGGCGGAATCGCAGGGCGCGCTGGCAGCGCGAGGCTCAGGTTCGGGGCCGGATCGGCCGATGACCTCGGCGAACTCCAGCTCTCACCCGAGGCCGCCCCCATGACGTCCCACGTCGAACGCACCGCTCCGCCCGTCGAGCAGAAGCTGTTGCTGCTGGACTTCGACTGGCGTGACGCGGACTTGTTGGCCGAGGTGTTCCGGCAGCCCGGCGTGAGCGTCCGCCTGGTGGTGGGGGACGGCCCGCAGGACGCCGGCTGGAAGATGGCCGAGCTGTGCGGCTTGCCGCGCACGCTCGACCTCGCCGATCTCACGCGCGAGATCTTCGACCTGGCGCTCGTGGGCGAGCGCAGCTCTCGCCGCACGCAACTCGAGAGCCTGCTCATGGCGCTCGGCACGCCGTGCACGACACCCGAACAGTTCCTCTCGGGATCATCGGGTCCCGACGACTCCCGGCCCGGTGTCGAAGCTCCGCTCGCGGTCCACGCCAAGGCGCTCGAACAGTCGCTGACCGGCACGATGGAGAACCTCGTCGACGAGGCGCTCCCGGACCTGGACGTGACCACGCCGCTCGAGCCGAGGCCTGCGCCGGTCGCCGAGGAGTCGCGGCTGCGCGTGCACACGCTCGACGACTTCCCGTCCGCCGAAGTGCGTGCTCAGCTCGAGGAGACGCTGAAGGACCTGGTCCAGCACACGGGGGCCGGCAGCGCCGAACTGCACGCGGGCGACCGCTCACACCTGCGACTGCTGGCCCAGGTGGGTCCGGACGACCGGCTCCTCAAGGGGCTCGTGGACATGGCGAGCGAATCGGGCACACCGCACCTGGTCACGCGCCTGAGTGAACCCGGCAAGGGGCGCACCTGGGCGGCGTGGCCGTTCCGCTCGATGCAACGACGCGGCGTCGTGGCCGGTGCGGCGATCGATCCCGAGGTCGGGGTGGACCGCTGGCAGCGCGTGGTGGACGAGTTGCGTCGCACCTGGGACACCGAGGATCGCGAGCGTTCGATCGCTTCCTACCCGCTCACGCCGTTTCGTCAGCCGCGCTGGCTGCCGCCGGGCGAGTTCCGCGACCGCATCGACCTGGCCGCGGATCGCCACCGTCGTGACGGACTTCGCTTCGAGCTTCACCGGCTCGAGTTCCCCGACACGCCCGAGGCCATCGAACGCATGTGCATGGCACTGCCCGCGCAGGTGCGGGACACCGATGCGCTCAGCCAGCCGTTCACCCGTGTGGCACTGTTGCTGGTGACCGGTGAGCCGGAGGCGTTCGTGCGGCTGCGCCAGCGCCTGCTCGAACTGTGGGCCGACGCGTGGGGTGCGGCCGGGCTCGCGCTGCCTCCGGCATCATTCGTGGACCGGAGCGTGTCGCTGGCGGGGCCCGAGGACGCCGAGGCGTTCTCGACCGCGGCCGACGTCTGGCTGGTGGAGCCCTAGCGTCCGTCCGGGAGTTCACGCCGGCGGGCGAACACTGCGATCGAGGCGGAACCGGACGGCCGGGACGGCTTGACCCTTCGGGCGGGCCGCACGCATCCTGCGCGGCCCACCCGGAGAAGCACGTGCCCGCCCGTATCCAGCGACTTTCACCCGAGACCGCCTCCCGTATCGCTGCCGGGGAGGTGATCGAGCGGCCGTTGTCCGCCCTCAAGGAACTCGTCGAGAACTCCCTCGACGCCGGCGCTCGCGCGGTCGAAGTGCGCGTGGAGCGCACGCTCGACCAGTTCTTCAGCGTGGGCGACGACGGCGGCGGGATCGCCCCGGCCGAGATGGAGCTGGCGCTCGAACGCCACGCCACCTCCAAGCTTGCGGCCCTGGAAGACCTTGACCAGCTCGCATCCCTGGGCTTTCGCGGCGAGGCCCTGCCGAGCGTGGCCGCGGTGAGCCGGCTGAAGCTGGTCTCGCGCACCACGGGCGAGGAAGCCGCGTCGTTCGTGCGCGTGGAAGGCGGTGACGTGGTCGAGCGCGGCTTCGCCGCGCGCGAGCCCGGGACCACGGTCGAGGTGCGGGACCTGTTCCACAACACTCCGGCGCGCCGGAAGTTCCTGAACGCGCCGGCCAGCGAGCTGCGCGCCGCGATCCGCATGATCGAGAGCTACGCGCTCGCTTCACCCGGCACCGGCTGGAGGCTGGTCGTGGACGGACGCGAGCGCTTCTCGTGGCCACCGGCCGGATCGCACCGCGAGCGCGCGGCACAGGTCTGGGGGGCGCGGCACGCCGAACAGCTGCTCGAGGCCGCCGCGGCACGCGGCGGCTACGCGGTGACCGCGCTGCTGGGGCTTCCCGAGCATGCGCGCGCCACGCGCGAGGGCCAGGTGTTCCTCGTCAACGGCCGCTGGGTGCAGAGTCCGGCGCTGTCACAAGCACTTCGGCACGCGTACGGGAACCTGCTTCCGCACGGCCGATTCCCCGCGGCGGTGGTGTGGCTCACGGTGCCGCCCGACCGGCTGGACGTGAACGTGCACCCCACCAAGCGCGAAGTCCGATTCGCCGACGACGACACCGTGTTCTCGCTGGTCGCCGCCGCGTGTGCGCAACCGCTGGCGAGCATCCATCCGCCGTTCTCGGTCGTCGACTCGGGCGGCGGAGCGGCGCCACCCGCGTGGGCCGAACGCGTGCGCGAGCGAGGCGCCGAGCCCGGCCCCTATTCGACGAGCGGCCAGATGCCGTTGCTGTTGCCCGTGACCGGGGGAGAGCCGAACGATCCGGGCTCGGTTCCGCCGGGTGTGTTCGCAGCAGGCAGCGCGTTGCACGCCGAACAGCCCGCGCCGTCCGCGGCCGCCACGGGCGCCGAATCCGATCTCTGGCAGTTGCACCGCACGTACATCCTGGCGCCGGTGCGCGACGGTATGGTCATCGTGGACCAGCACGCCGCACATGAGCGCATCCTCTATGAAGAGGCGATCGCGCGGCTGCGCGGCGCACAGGGAGGTTCACAGGGGCTCTTGTTCCCCGCGCTGGTGGACCTGTCGCGGTCCCAGTTCGAGCTGCTGCTGGAGTTGCTGCCGTTGCTGCAGAAGCTGGGCTGGGACCTGGCCCCGCTTTCTCCGCCCACGGTGGTGATCCAGGGCGTGCCCGCGGGGATCAAGGTGGACTCCCCGGCCGGACTGCTGCAGGACGTGCTGGACGGGCTCGGCGAGGGAGGAGCGACCGGCCAGGACGACCTGCTGGAGCGGCTCGCCAACTCCCAGGCCTGTCATTCGGCGATCCGCGCCGGCGACGTGCTCAGCCAGGCCGAGATGCGCAAGCTGGTGGACCGTCTGTTCGGCACGACGCGGCCGCATGGCGACCCGCACGGCCGGCCCACGTTCGTGCGCATGGACCTGGCCGAGCTGCACCGCCGCTTCGGCCGCACCTGAGCCCGATGCGCCGCGTCGCCGTCGCGCTGGTCGGAGCCACCGCCACGGGAAAGACCGCGGTGGGGGAGCGGCTGGCCGAACGCCTGCACGGCGCGGTGGTGTGTGCAGATGCGCGGCAGGTGTTCCGCGAACTGGAGTTGGGCACCGGGAAGCCCACGCCCGCCGAGCGAGCGGCGCGACCGCACCACCTCTTCGACCTGCTCTCGCTGGGTGAGCGTGCGAGTGCGGGCCGCTGGGCGCGTGCCGCCGCGGAGGTGTGCGAGCAGCTTTTTACCGCGGGTGTGACGCCAGTGCTGGTGGGCGGATCGGGCCTCTACCTGACGGCGATGCAGCGCGGGCTTCATCCCGAACCGCCGCGTGATGAGGGGCTGCGCACGCGGCTCGAGCAGGAGTGTGCCACCGACGGTGCCGAGGCGATGCATGCGAAGCTCGCCACGCTCGACGCCGAGGCGTCGTCGAGGCTGCGCCCGCGCGATCGCCAGCGAGTCCTGCGCGCGCTGGAGATCGTCCAGGCCGGCGGCCGGCCGCTCGCCTGGTGGCGTGCACAACCGCGGGTGCCGCCGCTCGCGGCGGAGTGGCGCACGTTCGAACTCGTCTGCTCACCGCAGGTGCTCACGAACCGCATCCGCGAGCGCTCACAATGGATGTGGGAGGCGGGGCTCTTGGACGAGGTGCGACAGCTCGTGGACGCGGGGAGGGGGCCGGCGCTTCGGCGGCTCGCCGCCATCGGCTACGACGAGGCCCTCAACGTGCTCGAGGGCATGCAGGCGCCCGACGATGCGAAAGCGCAGATGTCGTTGCGCACCCGCCAGCTCGCGAAGCGCCAGCGCACATGGTTCCGACACCAGGTCGAGGCGGTTCGCGTCGATGCCGACACGCTCGCGGCCGACGGGCTCGCTGCCTCGCTGCACGAGCGTGCAACCGCGGTCTGAGCGTGCGCGCTCGACAGCTTGCTGACTCCCCGGTCGGGGCCCGCTCGCTCGTCCCGGCGCAATCCCTGTTGAAGTGGCCCCGGGCGAGGTCTAGCATTTCGGCGTCGGCGGTGGGAGGAGCCGCGCGCCGGCCGATGGAGGCGACTGGGCCCGCTGGTGATTCAGCGGGCGGCGGGAACGGTGCAAACCGACCGAACCGCAACCGCCGCAGGCTCCGTCGCATGCTTCGTTCCATTCCCTCGCGGCACCACCCCCGGGCGGTATGCGCTGATTGTGGCGCCCGCTCGCCGCGCTGGACCACATCTGGAGAATGCCGAGGCCCCCTGGGTCGCTGCCCCGGGGCAGGCTTGGCAAGGGGGGTCACCTCATGCGCCACTCCCGTACTCGATGGATCGTGTCCGCGTCGTTGCTGCTCGGCTTTGCCACGCCGGCCCTGGCACAGGATGCGTCCCCGAACGCACCGGGTGAAGTGCTCCGGAATGCCCAAATGGTGCGTGAGCTCATGACGTCGCGCGCCCAGCGGCTCGGTACCTCGGCGGGTCCCGATCCGGACTCGGTCTACATCGGCAAGTCCTACACGGACCACACGGGACCGGAGAACTATTGGAATCTTTACACCGGTGATTACCTCCCGGGTGTGAACACGCCCACGAACACGATGTGGGACTGGGACAACTCGGTCGGCATCCAGGCCGCCGACTCCCTGCACGGTTGGTGGCCCTACCAGCGCGAGTACTCGACCACCGGCGGGCTGACGCTCCCCGATGACCAGCGGCCGTGGTGGGCGTTGGATGACGGCAACGCGGGCAACTACGTCATCGGTCAGAACGCGAGTGCCAAGCGCACGTTCGGCGTGATCGGGTACTGGCACGACGACCCGGGCAAGGCGCAGGGGAACGCCGTGCCCTGGACACCCCTGTCGGGGACGCGCTCGGCCTGGTGCGGCCTGCGCCAGCAGGCTGACCTCACCGTGCAGGACCTGGTGACGGGCAATTACTACTCGGGTGACGCCGTGACGATCGCGGAGGAGAACGGCTCCGGCGGTGGCACGGCGGGCAGAAACCTGCCCGGCTACCTGGATGCCATGGACCAGAACCTCTACCGCGACATCGCGGTCGCAGCCGGGCAGTCGCTGTCGCTGAGCTTCCGCTACCGGACGCGCATGTCCACCAGCATCAGCACCGTGGCGGCCACGAGGACCGGCTGGTTCCACGGCGATCCACTCGCCGTGGTCGCGGGCAACTTCATCTCCAGCTCGGCCGCGGGTGCGAACGCCCCGCAGGATTCGTTCATGGTCTACGTGGGCGCACCGGTCAACGATGCCGCGTGCGTGTACTCGGACGGCGTCACGCGCCCGATCTACGACAAGCAGCGCCGCTGGTTCTCGGAGGTGATCAAGATCTTCGGCCCGGGGGCGACCTACTATGAACTGTTCAACCGCGCCGGCAATGACCCACCCGACACGCTCGACGTGACGCCGCTCGCCAGCGTCACGGTCCCCGGCAGTCTCATCGACAACATCCGCGCCATCTCGCCCTCGGGGCTCGTGCGATTGGTCTTCCGCGTCAAGACCAATCGTGCCTTCTCCGACAGCGACTCACGCTCCAGCGGCTACACCTCGCGAGGCTGGGGGGCCGTGCTGTTGGACGACGTGACCATCGACCGCGGTGCGGGGCCGGAACTGATCGGCGACTTCGAGACCCCGCAGCAGGGTGGTGTCCATGCTATCGACAATCGCTTCCCCCTGCCGCCGGCCCTCGCCGAGACCGACGTCTGGCGCAGCAGCGGCAAGCCCACGCGCTTGTACGCGCACATCGAGCCACTCTCGAATCTGACGTACAACGACCTGTGCGGACCGCCGAATTCGCCGACCCGACTATGCAACATCGGCGGGCTCATCATGACGCCCTCGAACCACGACGACGCCGAGCGCATGGGGGACAGCCGCTTCGCGGCGTTCCGCGAGACCATGTCGTACTTCATGTCGCCTACGATCAACTTCAAGGGCGGGCCGGGCGGGACGAAGAACGCCCAGGGCGTCAACAGCACCATCGCGAGCCCCAGCGACGACTACATCCTCTACTACGACCTCTATGCCGGCGCGGCGAACCTGTTCTTCACCGGGATCTCCTGGGTCATGGGCTGGCAGGCCTACCCCGCACGCCAGCAGAACGGGGCCACCACGTGGACCGATCGGGCCTACCCGGGTTTCATCCTCTTCAATCCCGAGCCGCAATGTTTCAGCGACATCGAAGGATTCCGCGACAACGGTTTCCCGTTCAACACGTCGAATCCGGGGGGAATCCCGGACTCGCTGAAGCTGCTGATGGGTGTGACGCAACAGTGCTTCCGGTTCAACATCACACTGGGATGCCACTCGGACGAGGGGATGTACTTCGACAATATCGCGCTGGCATTCGTGGATCTGCCGAACGTGCCGGGGCAGGCCAGTGCGGGCAACACCGTGACGCTCGGCAGTGTTTCGAGCGACATCTGGCATCTCGTGAACGACGCGTTCCCCGCGAACGAGACCGCGGGACTGCCGGGGACGTCCGCGTTCGACACGACGACCGCGCTCATCCGCACGGGAATCAACAATGCGCAGGCCACCGGGAACCTGCTCCGGTTCGACATCCCCGGGGACTCGTCCGTCGTCATCGGGGCGAACGCGACGACGGGTACGGCGGATGACCCGGCGCTGCGGACCGTGCGCTGTGACCTCGTGTTCCGCATCCTGCCGGGGCCGGGCAACTACCAGGTCGCCGCGGGCCGCAGCATGGTGCCGGGCGGGAAGTCCGTGAACGGCGTGCTGCTGCAGCTGCCGACGAACCAGGCCACGGTCGCGGTCTCCGGCGATGCGTCCTTCTGGGGCCAGTACATGGCGGACCCCGGGCTCGTGAGCGCCGGCTCGCACGGCGGCCCGGGCGGTTGGGATCCCACGGTCTGGAACAGCTGCCGCATGGACACCACCCAGCTGAACATCTTCCCGGTCGGTGGCGCCGTGCCCACCGGCACGGGCATCGTCCTGGCCCCGGGGCTTGGGTTCATGACGATGATCCACGAGGCCGATCCCAAGTTCGCCACGCTGGGCGTGAACAAGTTCTGGTGCTTCGTGCTCGACACGACCAAGGCCGCGAGCAGCTCGCCGGCGGGGAACAATGTCCTGTGCAACGGCACCGTACCGGCCTGGCTCACGACCCTCCCACAGTCCCGCACCGGCTGGAACGGCTCGGTGATCACGAAGGAGTTCACGAAGATCATCCCCGACGGACTGCTCACACCGGGTTCGCACGTGCAGTACTTCTACCGGAAGTCGCACTCGATCGATCCGTTCCTGACCTTCGCCATGACGCCGGACACGACGCTGATCACACCGCAATCGCGTGAGGGTTCCACCGACCAGCATCGTTGGCAGCAGTTCAGCGTGCTCCCGGATCGCTGGAAGAACGCCGCATTCGGTGGCGCGGGTGGTGCCTGCATGCTGTACGTGGACTGGAACGACCGCCGCGGCAACGAGGGTCGGTTCGTGGCGACCATGGACTCGATCGGTGGGACGTCCTCCGCCAAGTGGGGTGCCCACAATGGCTGGCATGCGGCCGGCGCCGACAACATCGCCAGCGTGCCGGCCCCCTCGACCACGTTCCGGCACATCAACTCGCAGCCGGGCACGACCTGGGACATGTACGGCGTGAAGGCCTCGGAGTCGCTCACCACCAGTTCCGGAGCGCTGGGCAGCCGGCTCGCCAACCGTGCCAACATGGGCTTCGCGGCGGGACGGGAGTCGAAGGCCGGCCCCACGCCCGAGATGTTGCGCACCTACTACCGCATGCTGCTGATCCTCTCGGGCGACCTGAACTCGGGTGTGCTGGGGCCGTTCGTGAACCGCAGCCAGGACGATATCTCGCTGCTCAACGACTACCTCACGGCCGCTGGAGGAACACCGCAGCCGCGCGGGATCTTCGTCCAAGGGAATGGCTTCGGCCAATCGGAGAAGGGCACGGGAGGGATCGTTCCCGCGCACCAGGTGTTCCTGTCCGACAAGCTCGGGCTGCTGTTCCGGAACGCTTCGCACGTCGCACTGTCCGGCAGCTCGACGGACTGCGTGGATCTACTCGCCACCACGCAGCTGATGGTCACGAACGACATCTACGGTGTCGCCAGTGCCTGCCAGTGGTCCAACGACGTCTTCCAGACCAACGCGGCGATCCCCGAAGCCGTGGTCGGGGCGACGTACGAGAACGTCGGCTCCAACGGCCCCTACGTCGCGGACGTCGTCAAACCCGCGGTGGCGCTGCGCAATTGGATCGCGGTCACGAGCGGGCACGAGATCGAACACCTGTTCAGCCGGTACTGCGACACCGACAACGGCCGGCTGGCTTACTACTATTTCATGCTGAACAAGGCGTTCGGGACCCTCTGCCAGACCACCGCACCCAGCATCACGCTGGACACGCCGGGATCGTCCGGCCATGCGTTCACCAACTTCATGAAGATCGGCGATGCCGTGATGCGGCACGGCGGATCCACCGTGTTCTTCGGCGTCGAACGCTCCGGGCGCGTCCAGGTGGCGATCTATGACGTCACCGGGCGGCGCGTGCGCCAGCTCGCGGATCGCGTGTTCCCGGCCGGCGAGCACTCGCTCTCCTGGGACGGCACGGATGACGGGGGCCAGAAGGTCGCCCGCGGTGTGTACTTCGTGAGGAGCAGTGCGCGCTCGGGGGCGGGTCGCATCATCGTCCTGGAGCGCTGAAGCATCCGGCTGCGGCCGCGTGGCGGGGCAGCCCGCCGCGCGGCTCGCCGGACCCACCTCGCGGCGAGCGCGCGGCGCGATGACATGGGGCGCCGCGAGCGCGCGGTGAGTGTTGACACCCGCCGGGACCGGCCCTAGCTTGGGCGCATCCTTCCTTCACTGCATGCGGGCATAGCTCAGTTGGTAGAGCGCGAGCTTCCCAAGCTTGAGGTCGCGGGTTCGACCCCCGTTGCCCGCTCCATTCTCGAGGCATCGGCGCGTCGGCTGCGGCGGATTCCCCCCGTCGCTGGCGCGCCACGCCGTTCCGGCACTCCCATGAGCGCTCCCGTCGTCGCCATCATCGGCCGGCCCAACGTCGGCAAGTCCACGCTCTTCAACCGTATCCTCGGAGAGCGCCGGGCGGTCACGCATGACCGCCCGGGGATCACGCGCGACCGCAACGCCGTGCGCGCCGAGTGGACCGGGCGGCCGTTCATCCTCGTGGACACGGGCGGGTTCCTGCCGGCGTCTTCCGAGGGGCGCGATGCCGACGTCCGCCGCCAGGCCGAGGCCGCGATCGGGCTCGCCGACGCGGTGATCTTCCTGGTGGACGCGCACACCGGCGTCACCGACCTGGACCAGGCCATCGCCACGCAGATCCGGCGCACGCACGATCGCGCGCTGCTGGTGGTGAACAAGGTGGACGTCCCCGGCGACACGATCGTGCACGAGTTCCACCGCCTGGGTCTCGGCGATCCCATCGCGGTCGCCGCCGAGGGCGGGCTCGGGATCGGCGACCTCCTGGACGAGGTCTTGAAGCGCCTGCCGCCCGAGACCGAGAGGGAATCCCCCGCGCCGCGCGTGGCGATCATCGGCCGGCCGAACGTGGGCAAGAGCTCGCTCGTGAACGCGTTGCTCGGCGAGGAGCGCGTGTTGGTCGAGGCGAAACCCGGCACGACGATGGATGCCATCGATGCTCGGTGGAAGACACCCGTGGGGGAGTTCATCCTCGTGGACACGGCCGGGATCCGGCGGCAGGCGATGTTCGAGGACCAGGCCGAGTTCTACGCCACGATGCGCGCGCTGCAGGCGCTCGAGCGCGCCGACGTGGCGGTGCTGGTCGTGGACTCCGAGCTGGGCTTCGAGAAGCAGGAGGCCCGGCTCGCGCACCATGCGCTGGATGCCGGCTGTTCGCTGCTCGTGCTCTACAACAAGTGGGACCTGCGCGAGAACCGCGAGCAGGGATGGAAGGACGTACAGGAGGACCGGGGGCGCCGTTTCCCCACGCTCGCCGACCTGCCGGCGCACCCGATCTCGGCCACGGAGAAGCTGCACCTCCACAAGCTGCCCGAATACATCGGCGAGCGCGTCGCCCAGAGCCTGCGCGAGATCTCCACGCGCGAGCTCAACGACTGGCTCACGCTCGCGCAGAAGCGCAAACAGGTCCCGAGCAACTCCGTGGGTAAGTCGCCGAAGATCTATTACCTGACACAGACGGGCAAGCGCCCGCCCACGTTCACACTGTTCGTGAATGCCCCTTCGCGACTCACCGACAACTACCGCCGCTACCTGTGGGGGCAGTTCGCCGAGCACTTCGGCTTCCGGGGCACGCCGCTGCGTTTCAAGGTGAGGAAGAGCGAGTAGTAGGATGCCAGCCATGACCTCGCTCGTCGTGGTGCTGGCGCTGGGCTACCTGTCGGGCTCGCTGCCGTGGGGACTGTGGCTCGGACGCTGGCTGCGCGGCGTGGATGTGCGGGAGTTGGGCTCGCGCAACCTCGGCGCCACGAACGTCTATCGCTCGCTGGGACCCGGCATCGGCATCGCCGTGCTGCTGCTCGACGTCGCGAAGGGCGCGCTTCCGGCCTGGCTCGTGCCTTCGCTGCCGCTCGCCGCGGACTTCCCGGGCGGCCTCGAGTGGTGCCGGCTCTCCGCCGGGCTCGCCGCCGTGCTGGGTCACATGTTCACGATGTTCGCCGGGTTCAAGGGCGGCAAGGGCGTGGCCACCACCGTGGGCGTGCTGCTCGCGCTCTCGCCGCCGGCGTTCCTGGTGTTCGTGCTGGTGTTCGTGGGCAGTGTCGCGGCGACGCGATTCATCTCGCTCGGCTCGATCCTCGCCTCGCTCGCGTTCGCGGCCACGCTCGGCTTCGTGGCGCCGGGCGGCTGGGCGAGTCCCACGTTCGGCTTCGGCGCCGCGATCGCGCTGCTCGTGGTGGCGCGGCACAAGGACAACATCCGGCGCCTCGTGCGTGGCGAGGAGCGCCGGTTCTCGTTCAAGGGGGGCGGAGCATGAGCACGGTCGCAGTGCTCGGAGCGGGCTCGTTCGGCACCACACTCGCCATCCACCTCGCGGACACGGGGCACGACGCCCGGCTGTGGGGGCGGGACCGCTCCGAGATGGAGCGCCTCCGCACCACCCGGGAGAACGCCAAGTTTCTGGCTGGCATCCCGCTGCCCCCCGGGGTTAAGGTTCACCCGGAACTTGAGGCGGCGCTCGAACGGGCGGATTTCGTGCTGTTCGTCGTGCCGTCCCAGGCGCTCCGCTCGGTGGCGGGTCAGGTGACCGCCATCGGGACGACGGGTGTGCCGGTGTGCGCCAGCAAGGGGCTCGAACTGGGGACACTCCGCCGGCTCTCGGAGGTGCTGACGGAATCTCTCGGCGACGTGGCGCCCGTGACGCTCACGGGTCCCAGTCACGCCGAGGAGGTGGCGCGGGGCATCCCGACCACCGTGGTCGCCGCCAGCTCCGACGAGGCACGGGCGCGCGACGTGCAGACGCTGTTCTCCACGCCGCGGTTCCGGGTCTACACGAATGCTGATGTCATCGGCTGCGAGTTCGGCGGCGCGCTCAAGAACGTGATCGCGATCGCCGCGGGCGTATGCGATGGCCTCGGCTTCGGCGACAACACGAAGGGCGCGCTGCTCACGCGCGGTCTCGCCGAGATGGCTCGGCTGGGCCTGGCGATGGGCGCGCGGCGCGAGACGTTCTCGGGGCTCACCGGCATGGGCGACCTGATCGCCACGGCGATGAGCCGCCACAGCCGGAACCGGCACGTGGGAGAACGGCTCGGGCGGGGAGAGACGCTGGAGCAGGTCCTCGGGGCCATGGTGATGGTGGCCGAGGGAGTGACGACCGCGCGCGCCGCCCGGGATCTCGGGCGGCGGCACGGCGTGGAACTGCCGATCACCGAGCAGGTGTGTGCGTTGTTCGAGGGACGAGACCCGCAGAGCGCGCTGATGGCGCTGATGACGCGGGACCTCAAGCCTGAGGAATGAGGGGCCGGCGAGCCGATAGGGCCGCCGGCAGGAGGGAGACGCCTTGGCGATCCGCAAGACCGTGCCGGAGCCCGACAGCAAGCTCTATCGCTCGATCAGCGAGGTGAGCGAGATGCTCGACGTGAAGGCCCACGTGCTGCGGTACTGGGAGACGCAGTTCAGCATGCTGCGCCCCAAGAAGAACCGCGCCGGCAACCGCATGTACCGGCCCGAGGATGTGCGGCTGCTGCTGCGCATCAAGGAGCTGCTCTACGACCGGCGCTACACCATCGCCGGCGCCCGCCGCACGCTGCTCGACGATCGCAAACTCGACGAGCCGCAGGTGGAACTGGCGTTCAGCGAGGCGGACCGCAAGCTCATGGTGATCGAGGTGAAGGAGGAGCTGCGCGCGCTGGCGCAGCGACTCCGCCGCGAACCGGCAGGCGCGGGCTCGCGCTGAGCGCGCTCAGGGTGCTGAACGAGTGGCTCCGGCTTGCGCCGGCACACCGGCCCGGCTACATTCGCCACCCGTTTCGCAACACCAGTGCCTCGGTCGGGGCGTAGCGCAGCTCGGTAGCGCACCTGCATGGGGTGCAGGGGGTCGCTGGTTCAAATCCAGTCGCCCCGACCACTTTCACCGGGGTCCTTAGGGAGGACCTCGCCCACCCGCAGGGAGCGGCCGCGATGAGCCCGTTGAACGTCGCCGCGCTGGTCCCCGCCTACCAGGCCGCCGCGCATCTCGGCGAGGTCCTGCTCGGGATCGCGGCACTGCCGAACCGGCCCCATGTGCTGGTCGTGGATGACGGCTCTCGCGACGCCACCGCCGAGGTCGCCCGCCAGTTCGGCGCCCAGGTGCACTCGTTCGCGGCCAACCGTGGCAAGGGCCACGCGCTGCTGGCCGGGTTCGAACGCCTGCGCGAGTTCGACGCGGTGGTCACGCTGGATGCCGACGGTCAGCACCCGCCGGCGTGCCTGCCGGCGTTCGTCGCCGCGGCCGAGGCGGGCGCCGACCTGGTGCTCGGCCGGCGCGAGATCACGCCCGACATGCCGCCCGCGCGCCGGTTCGCGAATCGCTTCTCCTCCCGCTGGTGCACGGCGATCGCCGGCCAGCCCATCCACGACAGCCAGTGCGGATACCGGCTCTACCGCCGCGAGGTGCTGCTTCGCACGCCCGTGCGCGCCAGTCGCTACGAGGTCGAGACCGAGATGGCGGTGCGCGCCGCACGGCTGGGGTTCCGGATCGCACACGCCGACATCCCCACCGTGTACGGGGACGAGAAAAGCCACCTGAGCCCCACCCGCGACGTCCCGCGCATCGTGGCCATGATGCTGCGGCTCTCGTTCGAGGGACGGCCGGCACCCAAGGAAGCCTGATGCGCATCCTCCTCACCAATGACGACGGCATCGCCTCGCCCGCGCTCGCGCAACTCAAGCGCACGCTGTCCGCATTCGGGCGCGTCATCACGATCGCTCCCGACCGCAACCAGAGCGCCACGTCGCAGTCGCTGACACTGCATCGCCCGCTGCGCATCCAGGAGGTGGGCGAGGACACCTACAGCGTGGACGGCACGCCCACCGACTGCGTGCTGATCGCGTTCCATGGCCAGCTCGGCGAGAAGCCGGACCTGGTGGTCTCCGGTATCAACCACGGCCCGAACATGGGCGAGGACGTGTTCTATTCCGGCACCGTTGCCGCCGCGATCGAGGGCGTGCTGCAGGGAGTACCGGGGCTCGCCGCCTCGCTGGTCACGCGCGCGAGCACCGACTTCCAGGAGCCGGCCGACATCGTCGGCCGGCTGCTGCGTCAGGTGCTGGAGCGCGGGCTCACGCGGCGGCTGCTCCTCAACGTGAACATCCCGTTCCTGCCCGCCGAGGCGATCCGCGGTGTGCGCATCACCCGGCTCGGCACGCGCGTCTACGAGGACACGCTGGTGCGCAAGGTGGACCCGCGCGGGCGGGATTACTTCTGGATCGGCGGCGAGGATCCAGTGTGGCGCCCGGACGAGGGCACGGACTTCCATTCCGTGGATGCGGGCTATGTGTCGGTCACGCCGCTGCAGCTGGAGCTGACCGACCAGGGCGCGCGTGCCGACATGCAGGAGTGGGGGCTCAGCCACCGCTGACCGCGAGCCGCGCGCTCGTGCGAGCCTCGGGCCTTCGATCCGAGCCCGCCGCTCGTCTTGGCGAGACCGGCACGCTATGCTAGCTTCCCGCGTTCCGCAGGGCATTCTGCGGTTCCCAAGCTCATCTTGCGTCGGGGCGTAGCGCAGCCTGGTAGCGCACCTGGTTCGGGACCAGGGGGTCGGAGGTTCAAATCCTCTCGCCCCGACCATCGTCGTCATTCGGCCGGAGGGCAGTTCGCCTTCCGGCCGCTTCGTTTCCTCCGGACACCCCTTGCCAGCCCGCCGGGGCCGGTCCATCCTCGGTCTCATGCGCGCTGTGCGTGTGCTGGTGAGCGGCTGGGTCCAGGGCGTGGGCTTCCGCGCCTTCGTGCTGCAGCACGGCCGGGACCTGGGGTTGGGTGGCTGGGTCCGGAACCTCTCGGACGGAGGGGTCGAGACCGAAGCCGCCGGCCCGGAGCCGCTGTTGCAGCAGTTCGTCGAGGCCGTCCGCGAAGGTCCGGGCGGGCGCGGATGGGTCCGAGAGGTTTCAGTAAGCTGGTTCGACACGGCGGAGGTCCCGCCGGAATTCCACATCACCCGGTAGGGCAGGAACTTGGACGCTCCCGACATCGTCAGGTTCGGTGAACGCCTCTCCGAGGCGCGGCAGGTCGCAATCGCCCGCGGCGAGCTGAGCCGCCGGGACTACGACGCCCTGTTGCTCGACCCCGACTTCGAGGACGAGGCGTTCGAGGCGTTCCGCACCCAGCTGGCCTCGGCGGGCGTGAAACTGCCGGAAGACGAAGTCGAGAGTCCCGAGGTCCGGCTCGACGTCCGCCAGCTGACAGGCGAGCCCGAGCGCGACATCCTGGACCTGTACCTGAACGAGATCGGCCGCGTGAAGCTGCTCGAGCACGAGGACATGCTCGCCATCGCGGCGCGGTCGCGAGGCGGGGACGAGAACGCGCGACGGCAGATGATCCTCGCGAACCTGCGGCTGGTCGTGCACGTCGCGCGCAACTATCGCAATCGCGGGCTGCCGTTTTTGGACCTGATCGAAGAGGGGAACCTGGGGCTCATCCACGCCGTGGACCGGTTCGAGCCCGAACGCGGCCTGCGCTTCAGCACGTACGCTTCGCTGTGGATCCGGCAGGCGATCCTGCGCGGGCTCGCCGAGCAGTCGCGCGCCGTGCGCATCCCGGTCCAGATGTTCCAGCAGCTCAACCGCTACGTGCGTGCCGAGCGCACACTGCGTGCGCGGCACGGGCGCGAACCGCACGTGTCGGAGATCGCGATCGAACTGGCCATCTCCACTCCGCGGGCCGAGCGCCTGCGCGCGATCCTGCTCGGCATGAAATCGCTCGACGAACACGAGGGCGTCGATGCGTTCGAGGAACTCTCCAGCGAAGACGTGGGCGGCGCGCCGATGTCGGTCGAGCGCCTGGTCGAACTGCAGCTCGAGCACGAGAAGCTCGACCGGCTGTTGCGCTCGCTGTCGCAGCGCGAAGAGCAGGTCATCCGCATACGCTACGGCTTCCACGACGGCATCGCGCGCTCGCTGCAGGAGACCGGCGAGCACTTCGGCATCTCGCGTGAGCGCGTGCGCCAGATCGAGTCCCGTGCCCTGGGCAAGCTCCGGCGCGCCATCGAGCTGGCCGACCTCGACCGTGAGAGCGGCGAGGTCGTGCACTGAACCCGCGCTCCGAGGAGCCCCGATGATCCGCTTCGAGGACCACATCCGCGAAGTTCCGGACTTCCCCAAGCAGGGCATTCTGTTCAAGGACATCATGCCGCTGCTGCGCTCACCCGAGGCGTTTCGCGCCGCGATCGAGGCGATGGCTTCCCGCGTCGCCCGGCCCGACGCGGTGGTGGCGATCGAGTCACGAGGCTTCCTGTTCGGAGCACCGCTCGCGCTGCACTGGAACGTCCCGCTCGTGCCCGCGCGCAAGTTCGGCAAGCTGCCGGGTCAGACTGTCCGTCAGGTCTATTCGCTCGAGTACGGGGAGGACACGCTCGAGCTGCACGCCGACTCGCTGGAACCCGGCTGGAAGGTCGTGGTCGTGGACGACCTGCTCGCCACCGGCGGCACGGCGCGGGCCACGGTCCAGCTCGTGCGCCAGCTGAAGGCCGAGGTCTCCGCCGCGCTGTTCCTGATCGAGCTCGAAGGCCTGGGCGGCCGAAAGCGACTGGAGCCCGTCGTCTCGCACGCGCTGCTCACGCTGCCCGCGGGAGGGTGAGCCGCATGAATCCCACCGCCACCGGCCGGCTCCCCGACACGCTCGCGCTGGGGCCCGTGCGTCTGCGCGTGGCGAGCCGCGAGCGCACCTCGCGCTGGCTCGAGCAGGTGCTGGGGCTGCGCGCACCCACCGACGCGGGCTGGTGCGCGGCGGACGGACGGCTGCTGGTGACGCTCGACGAGGTGCCGGGTGCGCGGCCGATGCCGCGTGAAGGGCGCCTCGGCCTGTATCACTACGCGCTCTGCCTGCCGAGCCGCGCCGAGCTGGGCCGATTCCTCCTGCACCTGGAGCAGCTCGGACATCCCTGGGCCGCGAGCGATCATCGCGTGAGCGAGGCGATCTACCTCACCGATCCGGACGGCCTCACCGTCGAGGTGTACGCCGATCGGCCGCGCTCCACGTGGGTGAGGGACGGCGAGAACCTGGTCGCCACGCTGGACCCGCTGGACCGCGACAGCGTCGTCGCCGAAGCCGGCCAGAGCGCGTGGCAGGGTTCCCCCGCCGGCACGGTGATGGGCCACGTGCATTTCTTCATCGGGGACCTCGCCGGAGCCGAGCGCCACTACGTGGGCGTGATGGGTTTCGACGTGATGTCGCGGATCCTGCGCGGTGCGCTGTTCGTCTCGGCGGGGGGCTATCACCATCACCTGGCGCTGAACATCTGGGCTGCGGGTTCGCCGGCGGCGGGTCCCGGTGATGCGGGGCTCTCGGAGTGGTCGCTGCGACTCGGCACGCCGGAGGACGTCGAGGCATTGCGTCAGCGACTGGAGAGCGCGCAGGTTGCGTTCCGGTCGGAGGGGACCGACCTGCTCGTCCCCGATCCCTGGGGGATCCTCGCGCGCGTCAGCGCCTGAGCGCGCCGCCGGCCCGTCGCGGCACGCGTGCGCGCGGGACCGTGTGACCACGTGACCGCAACGGGCCGAGCCCGTAGACTTCTCCGCTCATGTCCCGCCCCGAGCCCGTGAAGCGTTTCGCGCGAATCGCCCTGGCCGTGCCCGCGTGGGCCGCGCTCTGCTTCGTGCTGTCGGGGGCCGCGGGACTTCTCTATGAGGTGGTGTGGAGCAAGCAGATCGCGTATCTGCTCGGCAACTCACTCCACTCCGTCGCGGTGGTGGTGGCGGCGTTCCTGGGCGGGTTGGCACTCGGCGCACGCTTCCTGGGCGGGCCGCTCACGCGCTCGGGAGACCCCGGCCGCTGCTACGCCGTGCTCGAACTGGCCGTCGCCGGCTCGGGCCTGCTGATCCTGCCGCTGTTGCGAGCACTCGACCCGGTGGTGGGCCAGCTCTACCGATCGCTGGGCGGAGCGAGCGCGGCGTTCGCCATCGCCCGCGTCGTGCTGGTGTTCCTGGTGCTGGTGCCGCCCGCGGTACTCATGGGGGCCACGCTCCCGGTGCTGGTGGCGCGCTGTGAACGAGGCGCGCTCGGCGCCGGACTGGCCTGGCTCTACGCGCTCAACACGCTGGGTGCGGTCGCAGGCTCGCTGCTCGGCGGCTTCCTCCTGCTGCCGGGATGGGGGCTCACCCGCAGCACGTGGGCGGCGGCGGCCTTTAACCTGGTGGCGGCGGCCGTCGCGTGGCGCGCCAGCACTGGGGATGTCCGCAACAGGCCTGCCGACGTGGCGGCGGCGGCGCCTCCCGCGCCATTGCTGCCCGCAGCGGCCCGGCGCGTGCTCGGCGGGGTGTTCGCGCTCTCGGGCTTCGCCGCCCTCGTGCTGCAACTCGCCTGGGTGCGGCTGTTCGGGCTCGTCCTCGGCTCCACCGTCTATTCGTTCTCGGCGGTCCTGGGTGTGTACCTCGCCGGCATCGCGCTCGGCAGTGCGCTGGTCTCGGGCTGGCTCGGGCGCGTGCGCAGTGCTCGGAGCCTGGCACTGGCGCAGTTCGCGATCGCGATCGCGTCGCTGCTGGGGATACAAGCATGGCCTGGATTGCCCGGCGCGATGCTCGCGCTGGGCGAGCGGATGGGGACGTCGTGGAGCGGCCTGCTGGTGGCGCAGTTGGGACTGGTCGTGCCGGTGCTCGGGATCCCGTGCCTGTTGCTGGGCGCCGTGTTCCCGCTCACGACGCGGCTGCTGCAACAGGGCGACGGCGGATCGGCCACGGGCCGCGCGTATGCGCTCAACACGCTCGGCACCATCGCCGGTTCGCTGCTGGCGGGCTTCGTGCTGCTGCCGGGGCTCGGGATCCAGGGCAGCGTGCAGCTCGCCGCCGCGCTCTCGTGCCTCGCGGGCGTCCTGTGCCTGTGGCTGCCCGGTACGGGCCGGCCCGCGCGCGGCTGGCTCGTCGCCGCGGCGGTCGCGCTGTGCGCCGCGGGGCTCGCCGCCGCGATCGCGCCGCGTTGGGACCCGATGCTCATGTCACTGGGGACCTACCGGCCGTTCCATGCGCGCAACCTGATGCAGTCGTTCCGGCAGGGAGGCGGCGCCGGGGATCCCACGCGGCAGGTGGCCGCCGCCCAGAAGGTGCTGTTCTACCGCGAGGGCTTGAATGCATCGGTGCTGGTCTCCACCGACTTCGAGGGACGCGGCCGCTGGATGCGCGTGGGTGGCAAGATCGACGCCGGCACCGGCGACATGCTCACGCAGGTCATGCTGGGACTGCTGCCGGCCGCGATGGCCGACACGGGCGCGCGCACGCTGATCGTGGGGCACGGTTCGGGTGCGACGGCAGCGGCAGCACTGGCGGCGGGAGCGGGCCCCACCGAGATCGTCGAACTCGAACCGGCCGTCATCGCGGGCTCGCGCTACTTTCACGATCCCGGCAAGGATCCGCTGGACGACGCGCGCGTCACGCTCCACCTGGAGGACGCACGCACGCGGCTCATGCACGGCGCGGGCGGATACGACCTCATCATCTCGGAGCCCACGAATCCGTGGATCGCCGGCGTGAACAGCCTGTTCACCGTGGACTTCTACCGCCGGGTGCGCAGCCAGCTCACCCACGACGGCGTGTTCGGCCAGTGGATTCAGATCTACGAGCTCTCGCCGGCGACGTTCCACACGCTGCTGCGATCGTTCCTCGAGGTGTTCCCCGAAGCACAGGTCTACTGTATGTGGAGTGCCATGGACGTGCTGCTGATCGCCGCCCCGAGTGGCCGCCCGCTGTCACTGGCGCGACTGGAGACCCCCGCAGCCCGGGAGCAGGTGCGCCGCGCACGGCTCGACCACGCGCTCGAGATCTCGGAGTTCTACGTCGGCCCGGCCGCTTCGCTGGCGTCACTCGTCGCGGACGCCCCGCTCAATACGGATGACCGGCCGATCGTGGAGTACCGGAGCCCTCGCGACGTCATCGAGGTGGGCCGCGATCGCGCGGGCGATCGTGCGACCGTGTTGAGCGAGCTGCCCCGCACCGTGGACCTGCCGGCGGGCGGGCCGCTCGCGGATTGGCCGCGGGCGGCCGTGCTCCGGGCCCGCGCCGAAGCACGGCTGGCGGGGGCCGACGACGCGGCAGCGGCGCGCGTGTTCGAGGAACTGCGCGATGCCGGCTCGCTCGAGCTCGCGCGCCAGGTGGCGTTCGAGTGGAGCGCTAACATCCAGGAGCAGAAACGGGCGCTGGCGCTGGCGGACGCCCGCCGGCGGCTGCAATCCGGCGATGCGCAGTCGGTGCGGCCCGCACTGGAGCAGGTCGTCGCTTCGGGCAGCGCCAATGCGGAAGTCTGGCTGTTGCTGGCCGAGGCCCGCCGCCAGACCGGCGATGTGCGGGGCGCGGGGGCCGCGGCCCAACAGGTCCTCCGGAGCGACGCGGGAGGGGTGTCCCGCATCGACGCGCAGCTGCTCTACGGCACGTCGATGCTGGCGCAGGGCCGCACCGCCGAAGCACTCGCGTCGTTCCGGGAGGTCCAGCGGCTGTCGCCCCGGGAGCCACGCGGCTATGACCTCGAGGCCCGGCTGCACGCCACGACCGGCAGCTGGGCCGAGGCGCGAGACGCGGTCGAGCGGGGCCTGCGCGCCATCCCCGGCGATCCGACGCTGACCCAGGCCGCCCAGGCGATCGCGAAGCAGCTGTCCGCACCGCGCTGACCCGGGCAAGGCGCCGTCAGGCGATCGTGCGTTTCAGTGTCCGGAACCGGGGTGCGATCGATCGCGGCGCGCCTTCACCACCCGGACGGACTCGCCGCTCAGGTTGGAGTGTGTGACCAGCGCCAGCTTCTTCTCGTAGTCGAACTCGGGGTCGTGTTCATCGCGGTGGCAGTTCTGGCAGGTGAGTGGGGACAGCTGCTGGAGCCATGCCTCGCGATGCTGCGTGCCGATGCCGTGGCAGTTCTCGCATTGCACGTTCATGAGCCCGGGGGTGAGTCCGGCGCTGCGGAAGCCGCCGGGTTCGCGGTATCCCACCACATGACAGGTGATGCACTCGGGGGTGGCGTCCTTCTTCTCGCGCTCCAGCGTCTCCCAGGCCAGCGCGTGCGCGGTGGTGCGCCACTGAGCTGCTTGCGACTCGTGGCATCGCTCGCACACCGCCACGCCCACGAAGTGGTCCACCGGGTCGGTGTCCTGCTCCTCGCCGCCGCGCAGGGCGAGCATCTCCTTGCGCATGCGATCATTGAACGCATCCTCGAACGCCTTGACGCGAGCCAGCATCGCAGGCTGCTCGCGCACGTCGGGACCCAGCGTACGCACCTCCACGTCCCCGCCGTTGGGCCGGCCGGTCGCGTCGAGCGCCAGTCGGATCACGCCCAGGTGCTGCCCCAGCTCGCCGGCGTAGCTCAGCATTGCGTCGCCGACATGCCGCCCGCGCTCGAGGATCGGCACATCGTGGCCGAGGATGACGGCGTGGATGCCCGGGACAGCGGCGGCGAGATCCTCGCCGCCCACCTTGCCGAGCTGCGACAGCAGCACGATGACCTGGGCACCCTGACCGCGCAGCGCGGCCACGGCTTCGTGCGCGGCGTTCTCGGCGTCGAGCACGCGCACCGAGTCGCGGGCCGCACCCAGGTCCCAGCGTTCCCCGATCAGTGCGAACAGGCCGACCTTGACGCCGCGTACGGTCACCACGCGCGTGGCGGGGAACAGCCGCTTCCCGGTCGCACGGTCCACCAGGTTCGCGCACAGCACGGGCAGCTTCGTCTCACGCACGAGCGACTGTAGGAATTGCACGCCGTGCCGCAGGTCGCGAGGACCGACACCGACTGCGGCGGGGTCGAGTTCGCTCAGGCTGCGGACCATGAACTCGGCCAGGTCGGGGCGACCATCCTGGTCGGGGAAGGCTCCGCCGGCATCCACGTAGACCATCGCCGCCCCGGCGCTGCGCAGGCTGTCGAGCACCATCGCCGAGCGCGCGAAGCCGCCCTTGGGGGTGTGACAGCCGCAGGGGCTCGTGCGGCCCTTGAGGTCGGTGGTGCCGAGCACGAGCAGGTCGCTGGGCGGAGCGGCACTCGGCGCGGCGGCCCCCGAAGCACGGGATCCCCCGAGCAGCAGCGGCAACACGAGCAGCAGCATGGGGACGTGCGATCTCGACTTCCGCTTCATGGCTCTCCGGACCGGGATCACTCGCCGCTCGGGCCCGGGGCCTGCGGCTTGGCACAGGTGGCGGGATGCGGCCGCGACCTTCGCGTGCAGGGCAAGATTGTCGGACAGGCGGGTGGCGGCTGACAAGCGGCCGCTGGAGCTCGTGGGCCGCACACCGTCTGACGCCATGCTCGCGCGCCGGGCGGCGAGCTGCGGTTCAGCGCCCGTCAGCCCTGGCGTTTCTCGACCCGCGCCCACGCGTCCTTGAGCGTGACGGTGCGCAGGAACACGGGGGACCCCGGCTGCGAATCGCGCTCGTCGAGCACGAAGTAGCCCATGCGCTCGAATTGCACCGCCTGCCCCGGGACCGCGGCGGCGAGCGACGGCTCCAGCTTGCAGCCCGTGCGCACGTCGAGCGAAGCAGGGTTGAGCCCGGAGGTGAAGTCGAGGCCCTCGGCCACGTCGTCCGGGTCTTCGGCAGTGAACAGCACCTCGTAGAGCCTCACCTCGGCATCCACGGCGTGGCGGGCCGAGACCCAGTGGATCGTGGCCTTCACCTTGCGGGCATCGGGGGCGTTCCCGCCGCGCGTCGCGGGATCGTACGTGGCACGCACCTCGGTGACCTCGCCCGTCGCGGCGTCCTTCACCACGCCGGTGCAGCGGATGAAGTACGCCCCGCGCAGGCGCACTTCGGTGCCGGGAGTGAGCCGGAAGTACTTGGGAGGCGGAACCTCCCGGAAGTCCTCCTGCTCGATCCACAGCTCGCGTGAGAACGCGACTCGGCGTGTTCCCGCCGCGGCGTCCTCGGGATTGTTGGCCAGCTCGAACTCCTCGACCTGCGCCTCGGGATAGTTCTCGATCACCACCTTGAGCGGCGCCAGCACGGCCATGCGGCGCAGCGCCGAGCGGTTCAGCTCCTCGCGCACGCAGTGCTCGAGCAGTGCGAGTTCCACGCGGTTCTCGCGCCGGGCGACGCCGATGCGGTCGGCGAAGTCGCGCAGTGCGGCGGCCGGGTAGCCGCGGCGCCGCATCGCCGAGATCGTCGGCATGCGCGGGTCGTCCCAGCCCGTGACGTGACCCTCGGCCACGAGCCGCAGCAGCCGGCGCTTGCTCATGAGCGTGTGCGTGACGTTCAGCCTCGCGAACTCATACTGGTGCGGCAGCGGGCGCGGCAGGTCGAGGGACTCGAGCAGCCAGTCGTAGAGCGGGCGGTGCGGCACGAACTCGAGCGTGCAGATGCTGTGCGTGACGCCCTCGATGTAGTCCGACAGCCCGTGCGCGAAGTCGTAGAGCGGGTAGATGCACCAGCGGTCGCCGGTGTGGTGGTGCGACGCGTGGCGGATGCGATAGAGCACCGGGTCGCGCAGCCAGACGTTCGGCGAGGCCATGTCGATGCGCGCGCGCAGTGTCCGGGCCCCGTCGGGGAACTCGCCCGCCCGCATGCGGGCGAACAGGTCCAGGCTCTCCGCGACCGTGCGGTTGCGCCAGTGGCTCTCCTCGCCGCGCTCGCCGGGAGCCCCGCGCATGCGGTCCAGCTCCTCAGCGGTGTGGTCGCAGACGTACGCCCTGCCGGCCTGGATCAGCCGCACGGCGAACGCGTGCAGGGCATCGAAGTAGTCCGAGGCGCGCAGGGCTTCGAGCGTGCGACCACCGGCCGCGGCCGCGAGTGTGGCGGGCAGGTGGAAGTCGCTCCCGTTCGCCAACGGAGCCGTCCCCGCGGCCTTGAGCCCCAGGCAGTGATCGGCCCAGCCGGCGACGAGCCAGCGCACGTCTGTGAGGATGGACTCCTCGTACTCGAACTCCTCCTTCGCGGGATTCGTGTCGTCCATGCGCAGGTTGCAGACGCCGCCGAACTGCCGCGCGATGCCGAAGTTCAAGCAGATGGACTTGGCGTGCCCGATGTGGAGGTAGCCATTGGGCTCGGGCGGGAAGCGCGTCACGACCTGCTGGTGGCGGCCGGCGGCCAGGTCGGCCTTCACGATCTCGCGGATGAAGTCCTCGCGTTCGGTGCCGGTGCCGGCCGTGGTCGTGGTGTCGCTCATGTGCGGCGTCCCGTGGCTGGAGGGTGCCCGGCGAGCCGGGTCGAGTGCGGTGAATCCCGGAAGTAACGCCATCCGTGCGCGGCTGTCCAGCGGGCAGCGCGTGACGGCTCGGCGAGCCTGTGCCGCGCGGCGCGGGCCAATCGATCCGCGGGGGCGCGGGTGCGCGGCGGGGGCTGGCGGAGCGCACTTCGCGAGCGTCGGCCGACCGCCCCGGCGGCTATGCTACCGTGCCCCGCCGCAGCCCGAGCCCGTCCTTCGCCCCGGCTACTCTCGGAGGTCCCCGATGCGCCCTCGTGCCCTCGCCGCGCTCACCGCCGCGGCCTTCTTGATCGCGTCGACCGGCTCGCTCGCCGCCGAGCCCTACACGCTCGACGTGACACGCAAGCTGGTCGGACTCTCCTCGCCGCGCGTCTCACCCGATGGCCGTGCGATCGCCTACCTGATCTCCAAGCCGGATCACGAGGCCAATCGCAACCAGACCGAACTGTGGATCGCCGACGCTGCGACGGGAGAGACCCACCCGCTCACGTTCGAGCGCCGCTCCGTCTCGGCGCCGGCGTGGTCCCCGGATGGAGCCACGCTCGCGTTCCTGGCACCCGACGACAAGGACAAGGCTCAGGTGTGGCTGCTGCCGATGCGCGCGGGCGAACCACGACGGCTGACACGTGCGCCCATGGGCGTGGACCAGTTCTCGTGGCGTCCCGATGGCCGCGGCATCGCGTTCGCCACCGCCGACACGCTGCCGGTCCGTACCGGCGAGGCGAAGTTCGTGGGCGCGTTCAAGGTCGAGGACGAGGACCTGTTCCTGCGCCGCGAGATCACGCCGTGGCACCTGTGGGTGCAGGAGTTGGACGGTCCCGCCCGCCGCGTGACGAGCGGCTCGTGGTCGCTCGAGTTCACGCTGCCACCCGGGCCGCCGCCCTCGCGGCTGGCCTGGTCGCCGGATGGGAAGAGCATCGCCTTCACGCGCGTGCCCGCGCCACAGAGCGGGCGGCTCGACTCCACGAACGTCGCGGTGGTGGACGTGGCGAGCGGTGCGATCCGCGCGCTCACCGGCGTGACCCGTTTCGAGAACAACCCGGCGTGGTCCCCCGACGGCCGCCATATCGCCTGCTGGTATCCGCGCGACGGCCGCGGCGACATCAACTGGGCGAATGAGGTGTACGTCGCACCGGCCGGCGGCGGGCCGGGCCGCAGCGTGACGCGCGGCCTCGACCGCGTCGTGTTCCACGCGCAGTGGTTCGCGGACAGCCGGCGGCTGCTGGTCGCGGCCAATGACCGAACCACCACCGGCGTGTGGGTGCAGCCCCTGGACGGAGCCGCGCAGCGGCTGCCGCTCGGGGAGCTGGTGGTGAACGGGGCTTACAGCTACGAGATCGACGCCGGACGCACCGGGCGCATCGCGTTCATGGCCACGCTGCCGAGCCGGCCCTCCGAGCTCTACGTGATGGACACGCCGCAGGCGAAGCCGCGCCGGCTCACGCACTTCAATGCCTGGGCCGACAGCGTGAGCTTCGGCCGCGTCGAGCGCGTGACGTGGAAGACGAATGACGGCATGGACGCCGATGGCGTGGTGGTCTATCCGCCCGGGTTCGACCCGGCGAAGCCGCACCCGCTCGTGCTCAACATCCATGGCGGCCCCACGTCGGCATCCAAGGCGAACTTCGCCTCACTGGCCCAGCTCATGGCGGCCGAGGGCTGGGTGGTGTTCATGCCGAACTACCGCGGCAGCGACAACCTCGGGAACCGCTACCTCGCGGCGATCCAGGGTGACTGGGGCGCGGGCCCCGGGCGCGACGTCATGGCGGGTGTGGCGCTCATGCGCCAACAGCCCGGCGTCGACTCGAAGCGAACCGCCGTCACCGGCTGGTCCTACGGTGGCTACATGACGTCGTGGCTGCTGGGGAACTACCCGGACGAGTGGACGGTCGGCATGGCCGGCGCGCCGGTCACGAGCTGGGAGGACCAGTACAACTTCTCCGACGGCAATGTCGCCAACCGCTACGTGATGGGAGGCTCGCCGTGGACCGGCGACCGGGCGCGGATCTATCGCGAGCAGTCCCCGATCACGTACGCCACCAAGATCAAGGCGCCGACGCTGGTCATGAGCCACATCGAGGACTTCCGCGTGCCGCCCACGCAGGCAATGGCGCTCTACCGCGCGCTTCGCGACAACGGCGTCGAGACCGAGTTCATCGCGCTGCCGGGCCGCACGCACAACCCCACCGATCCGGCCAACGCGAGAGAGCGCACCCGGCTGTGGGTGGACTGGGTCAAGCAGCACCTGGGCGAAACACCGCCGGTGCCGTGATCCTGGGCCGAAGCTCGTGGCACCGGCGGCAGGCAGCGCGCCGGTGCCGCGAGGGACTCAGCCGACCGGGGCCTTCTCCGGCAGCGGGGCCGCGGCGCTGTGCTTCGGCTTGCGCCTCGAGGCCAGCCATTTCTGCAACCGGTCGAGGTAGGTGTAGAAGACGGGCGTGACGTAAAGCGTGATGACCTGCGAGAACGCCAGCCCGCCCACGACGGCGAGGCCGAGCGGGCGACGCGACTCGGCGCCGGCGCCCAGGCCGAGCGCGATCGGCAGCGTGCCCATGAGCGCCGCCATGGTGGTCATCATGATGGGCCGGAAGCGCACCAGGCACGCTTCGACGATCGCCTCGCGCGCCGGCTTGCCATGGTCGCGCTCCGCGTCGAGTGCGAAGTCGATCATCATGATGGCATTCTTCTTGACGAGTCCGACCAGCAGGATGACGCCGACGAATGCGTAGACCGAGAGCTCGACCCGGAACAGCGCCAGCGTCAGCAGGGCGCCGAAGCCGGCGAACGGGAGCCCCGACAGGATGGTGAGCGGGTGGATGAAGCTCTCGTAGAGCACGCCCAGCACCAGGTAGATGACCAACACCGCCACGAGCAACAACAGCGCCAGACCACTCTGGCTCGACTGGAACGCCTGCGCGGTGCCCGCGAACGCGGTGGAGATGTCCGAGGACAGCACCGTGCGCGCGACGGACTGCACCTCGGAGACGGCCTCGGACAGGCCCACGCCTGGTTTGACGTCGAACGACAGCGTCACCGCCGGCATCTGGCCCGAGTGGCTCACGCTGAGCGGACCCATGCCGGGCGTGAGTGTGGCCAGGGCGCCGATCGGCACCAGCGTGCCGCTGGAGGAGCGCACGTTCAGCAGCCGCAGCGCCGAGACGTCGCGCTGGTACTGCGGCAGCAGCTCCAGCACCACCCAGTACTGGTTGCTGGGTGTGAAGATGGTGGAGACCTGGCGCGAGCCGTACGCGTCGTAGAGCGCCTCGTCCACCTGGCGCGGCGACACGCCGAGCGCGGCGGCACGCTCGCGGTCGAGGTTCACGCGGATCTCGGGGTTCTTGATCTGCAGGTCGCTGGTGACGTTCTCGAGCCGGTCGGAGTTCTTGAGTGCGCCTTCCAGCTTGCCCGCGTTCTCATAGAGCGAGACCAGGTCGCTGCCCTGCAGCGTGAACTGGTACTGGCTCTTCGCGAACCGGGCCCCGATCCGGATCGGCGGCGGGTTCTGGAGGAAGACGCGAATGCCCGGGATCGAGTTGAGCTTGGGACCCAGCGAGCGCGTGAGCGCGTCGGCGCCCAGCGAGCGCTCGTGCCGGGGCTTGAGCCGGATGACCATGCGGCCCTGGTTGCTGCTGCTGCCGCTGGGACCGCCGCCCACGGACGACATGAACCCGGCCACGTTCTCGTCCTTGGCGAGGATGGCCGCGACCTGTTGCTGCATCCGGACCATGGCCTCGAACGACGTGCCCTCGGCGGCCTCGGTGGTGCCGGAGAGCTGGTCGATGTCCTCGCTGGGGATGAAGCCCTTGGGGACCCACGTCCACAGCACCACGGTGCCGACGAGGACCAGCGCCGAGAACCCGAGCGCCCAGCGGCGATGCTCCATCACCCAATGCAGGGTGCGCTCGTAGAACGCGAGTGCTCGGTCGAACAGCGATTCGCTCCAGCGCAACAGCGGATGGCTCGAGTGCGTGTGTCCGGGCTTCAGGAAGCGGCTCGCCATCATGGGCGTGAGCGTGAGCGAGACCAGGCCGGAGATGAGGATGGACACGCTGATGACGACGGCGAACTCATGGAACAGGCGGCCGAGCAGCCCGCCCATGAGCAGGACCGGGATGAACACCGCGACCAGCGACAGTGTCATGGACAGGATGGTGAAGCCGATCTCGCGTGAGCCATCGAGCGCGGCCTGGAACGGCTTCTTGTCCATCTCCATGTGGCGGACGATGTTCTCGAGCATCACGATGGCGTCGTCGACGACGAAGCCCACCGACAGCGTGAGCGCCATGAGCGACAGGTTGTCGAGGCTGAAGTTCATCGGTTTCATCACCGCGAACGTGCCGATGATCGAGAGCGGCAGCGCGAGACTCGGGATCAGCGTCGCCGAGGCGTTGCGCAGGAACAGGAAGATCACCATCACGACCAGCCCCAGCGTCAGCAGCAGGGTCATCTGCACGTCGTTCACCGAATGGCGGATCGAGATGGAACGGTCGTTCAGCGTCTCGATCCGGACCGAACCGGGCAGCTGCGGGCGGATCCTCTCCACCATCGCGTGCACGGCGTCCGCGACCTTGAC
>Ga0075429_100000263_pt1 | contig 36639 bp, 29 predicted proteins | sample RhiMetdeltSRZDD3_FD_75295 | JGI IMG/M metagenome (GOLD analysis project Ga0075429, IMG submission 75295) | Populus rhizosphere microbial communities from Tennessee, USA - Rhizosphere MetaG P. deltoides SRZDD3 | ecosystem: Host-associated > Plants > Roots > Rhizosphere > Soil | place: USA...
GATTGGGTCGGAGAGCATGTTGAAAGGTATCGATTGGGGAATGGGAGTTGGGAGTATGGGGATTGGGGAGGTGCTTTCCCCCAATCCCCAGCTCCCAACTCCCAACCCCAGGCTATTTACGCTGCTTCTTCACCGGCACCGCGACCGGCACCGCCTTCGGAACCACGGGGTTCCGCTTCAGGCGTTCGCGCGACAGCATCCACTGCTGCGGGAGGCTCGCGATGTTCATCACCGTGTAGTACAAATTCAGGCCGGATGCGAACTTGGCAAACAGGAACGTCATCATCAGCGGCATGACGTAGAGCAGCATCTTCATCTGCGGATTGGGCTCCATGCCCAGCTGGCCGATCTTGGTCAGCGCGAACATCGACAGACCCATCGCGATCGGGATGATGTAGGTCGGGTCGGCCCGGGAGAGGTCAGGGAGCCAGAGGAACGAGGCGCCCCGGAGCTCGATCGTGTTCTGGAACACGAAGAAGAGCGCCAGCAGGATCGGCCAGGGGAGAAGCATCGGCCAGCACCCGCCGAACGGGTTGACTTTGTGTTCCTTGTAAAGCTTGAACATCTCCTGCTGCAGCCGCTGGGGGTCGCTCTTGTACTTCTCCTGCAGCTCCTTGATGTGGGGCTGGACCACCTGCATGGCCATCGTCGAGCGCATCGCCTTCTGGTTGAGCGGCCAGAGGAGGACCCGGATGAGAATGCCGAAGAGCACGAGTCCCAGGCCGTATGCAAGACCCAGCGAGTCGTGCATCCAGACCAGGAGAGAGCGCGCGCCGAGCGCCACGGGACGGATGATCGTCCGGAATCCCGGCCAGCCATACGGATTGATGTCGTCGAAATCGTGCCCGATGGCGCGGAGCCTCGGATATTCCATCGGACCGGCGTAGACCTGGTAGGAAACCGCACCGCCGCCTTTGATGGGAAGCCCGGCTTGCATCGCCACGCCCGTCGTGGCGTTGCCGGTGGTTTCCGTGGTGACGGCGTTCGCGCCGCTGATGCCGCCGTTGCGGCCGTTCGGGTCCGGATCCGGCGCCAGCAGCGCCGTCACAAAATACTTCGATTTGATCGCCACCCATTCGAACGGGCCGTTGAGCGCGACGGGCTGCCCGGCCTTGAGTTTGGTCAGGCGCGTGAGGGAGGCTTTGTCGCCTTTGACCACGATGCCGCTTTCGTGCACGTGCTCGGCGCTGTCGGATTCGGTGTTGCGAAGCCCCGGCCCCATTCCTACCAGCAGGGTTCCGCCGTCGGGTCCCAACCCTGTGACCCGGGCAGCGGCATCGATGAGATAGTTATCGGGACGGAACGTGTAGGTGATGGCGACCGTGACCCCGCCCCGCACCGCCGTGAAGGTCAGCGGCGTGGCGCCCGACACGGTGAGATCGGCCGACGAAGGGGTGAACTGCCAGTCCCGGAGCGACAGGGTGTCTCGCCCGCTCAGCAAGCCCAGCCCGAGCAGCTCACTGCCTGATCTGAGAATCTGCGCAGGACGGCGATTCTCCTCCCGACGCATCGAGGGATACGTCACGAGCGTCGCCTCCACCAGCCGCGCACCTCGGGTCGAAAAGGTGTAGCGGTAGAGCGGAGCGGTGACGGTGACGGAGTCCTCGGTCGCCGGGACGGAGTCGCTGGGCGGCCGGTTGCTGGACGGCTGGACGGCTGGTGGACTCAGGGTTCGAGTGGTGCTCTCCGCACCCGCCGGAGGCCGCAGCGAATCCGCGACCTGACCAGCCGTCGAGCCGCCCAGCCGTCCAGCCGGCTTCATCGGTTTCTTAAAGAACACCGATGGCAGAATTGCCACTGCCATCATCAGCACGATGGCTGTGAGTACGCGACGATCCATAGGGGAGGAGGTCTCGAGGACTTATGGGACGGGGTCGAAGCCGCCCGGGTTCCAGGGATGGCAGCGCGCGATTCTTCGCGCGCCGAGCCACCCGCCCCGGAGGACGCCATAGCGTCCGATCGCTTCCAGTGTGTACTGGGAACAACTCGGCGTGAAGCGGCAGCTCGGCGGCAACGCCGGCGAGACAAACCGCTGATAACCGCGGATGAGCCCCATCAGGGAACGGCGGGGCCAGAGATGCAGCGGGGGCACCGACTCACGCCAGCGCCGCGCGCCAGGCGAGCAGCTGCATCCTGAGCGCGGCGAAGCCCGCGTCGTACGCCTCCCGCCTCGCACGAATGACGACGTCCAGCGGTGGCACCGTTCCCATCAGCTCCCGGCGCCACAGCTCCCGGAGCCGGCGCCGCAAACGATTGCGGGCCACAGCGGTGAACTGGAACTTCGGTGCGATCAGTCCCATTCTCGCGTGGCCCGTCTGGTTGTCCATCCACAGCACATCGAGATGTTCGAGCCGCTGCCGGCGACCCCGTTGCTGCACCCGGCGAAGATCCGCCGCGCGAGCAAGTCGGCGTCCAGCCGGAAGCCGCTCGGCTGTCGTCAGCTGCCCCCGTGCTTCGAGGGTGCGCGCACCGTGAGACGCTTGCGGCCCTTTTTGCGGCGGCGCGAAAGCACTTCGCGACCCCAGCGATCGCCCATCCGAGCGCGGAAGCCGTGCCGGTTGACGCGCTTGCGGTTGCGTGGTCGATAGGTCGGTTGCATGCCAATTCCCTGTCATCCGATGAGCCCGGAAAATTAGCCGCGCAATAGCGTTTCGGTCAAGGTTGACTTTTCCACAACGGGGTCGTAGCTTCGCCTGCCCCAACAACATCCCTTTCGCCTTCCCGACCGAACGACGACCGAACGATGGCATGCAGCTGACGCTCAAAGAAGCGTGGAACCGCATTCTGGACGACGCCCGCCGCGAAGTGCCTGAAAAGGACTTCAAGGCGTGGGTCGAGCCCGCGAAACCGGTCGCGCTCGAGAGCGATCGTCTGGTCCTCGGAGTTCCGGACGAATTCGCGGTCCAATGGAACGAAGCCAAGAACGCGACGATGTTCACGCGGCTCGCCGAGCGCGCGCTGGGGCGTCCGGTCTCGGTGATCTTCCGCGTCGACGAAGAGCGGTTGCAGCGTCCCCAGATGGATTTCTTCGTCGCGCCGCCCGCCGTGCAGGCCGGGGCCGGCGCCCCGAATCCCTCCGCCCAGCCCCTCAACGAACGCTACAGCTTCGAGAATTTCGTCATCGGCAAGTCGAACGAGCTCGCCGCCGCCGCCGCGCACGCCGTGGCGGAGGCGCCCGGCAAGCTGTACAACCCGCTGTTCATCTACGGGGCCACCGGCCTCGGCAAAACCCATCTCATGCAGGCGATCGGGCATGTCGTCTCCCGGAGAAGCCCTTCGATCCGGGTGCTGTATGTCGGCGCCGAGCAATTCATCAACGAAGTGATCGAGAGCATCCACTCCCGGACCATGCCGGAGCTCCGCCGGCGGTACCGCAACGACGTGGACCTCTTCCTGGTGGATGACGTGCATTTCCTGGAGGGCAAGGAAGCGACCCAGGAAGAGTTCTTTCATACCTTCAATACGCTCTACGAAGGCAAGAAGCAGATCGTGCTGACGTCGGACCGCCCCCCCAAGGAAATGCCCGGCCTCGAAGCCCGGCTGGTCAGCCGGTTCGAGTGGGGCATGGTGGCGGACGTGGGGCAGCCGGACCTGGAGCACCGGATCGCGATCCTGCGGAAGAAGCAGGAGCAGGACCATCTCGAGACCACGATTCCTGACGAGGTCTTGAGCTTCATTGCCGAATATGTGCACTCGAACGTCCGGGAGCTCGAAGGGTGCATCATCAAGCTCCTGCTCTATGCTTCGCTCCGCCATCGCGAGATCACCATCGACCTGGCGCGCGAGGCCCTGGCCGACAAGATCCGGCCCGGCCAGGAAGGCGCGAGCGCACAGCCGAAGCTGAACCCCACGATCGACAAGGTCCAGGACGTCGTGGCCCGTCGCTGGGGCGTGACGCCCGAAGGGCTCCGGTCCAAAGCTCGCATCAAGACGCTCACCGTGCCGCGGCAGATCGCGATGTATCTCGCCCGGGAAGTTCTGCAGATGCAGCTCGTGGAGATCGGTCAGGCGTTCGGCGGGCGGGATCACTCGACCGTCATTCACAGTGTGGACAAGGTGCAGAGACAATTGCAGCGCGATCGCCAGTTCCGCGAACGCGTTGAGTCGGCTCGGCAGGAGTTGTACGCACCGTAATCGCCTGGGCGAATACGGAGCTGTGGACGACCGGGGAAAAGGCGCGACACCACGGCGGATCGTCCCCATCACCCACAGAGTCCCCACGGCGGCGCGGCGTGCATGAGGGGATGGCCACGGCACTTGGGAGCCGCGTCCACATTTCCATACCCTCTACTACGACTGCTAGGTATAAGTATATGATAGAAGTCTTTTCTTATATGGCTTTGCGGGGAGCGTTCGGATGAAGTTCACGATCACGCGGGAAAAACTCCACGAAGGTCTCCAGGCGGTCGCGGCGAGCGTCCCGTCCAAGACCACGCTTCCCGTGCTGGCAAACATTCTCGTGGAAGCGTCGAAGGACGGGCTCAAGCTGTCCGGAACCGATCTCGACATTTCCGTCAGCACCACGATTCCCGCGTCGGTGGATCAGGAAGGCGCCACGACGCTGCCGGCCCGGAAGCTGGTCGAAATCGTGAAAGAGCTTCCCAACGCCGCCATCCGGATGACGAGCTCGGGGGAGCAGCGGGCCACGATCGAGTGCGGAAAATCGAAATTCAAGCTGCTGGGTCTCTCCCGGGATGAGTTTCCCGCCTTCCCCACCGTCAAGTTCGAGGGGGGATGGAAGGTCGCCGCCAAAGACCTTCAGAAGCTCATCGGCCACGTCGCCTTCGCGGCCAGCACCGAAGAAAGCCGCCCGATCCTGAACGGGGTGCTCTGGGAGCTCCGCTCCGACCGGATGCGGATGGTCGCCACCAACGGTCACCGGCTGGCGCGGATGGATGTGCCGACCACCGGCCAGGGCGGCGGCCAGGCCGACCTGATCATCCCGCCCAAGGCGCTGGAGCAAATCCGCCGTCTCTTCGGCGGCGACGAGGAGATCGAGATCGGGAAGAGCGACAATCATCTCGGGTTCCGTTCCACGACGACCCAGGTGTACACCCGGCTGATCGAAGGGCCGTATCCGAACTACGAGCAGGTGATCCCGCGGGAAAACGACAAGAGCCTCACCGCCGACAAGTCCGCGCTCGCGGCGGCGCTTCGCCGGATGAGCATCGTCGCGAGCGACCAGACCCACCGGATCCGAATGGCGTTTACCAACGGTGCCTGCAAGCTCTCGGTGCAAACCCCGGATCTCGGCGAGGCGCAGGAAGAGCTGTCGGTGGCCTACGAGGGGGATCCGCTGGAGATCGGCTTCAACGCGGCTTACATGCTGGAGATCCTGAAGTACATGCCGACCGACGAAGTCCGCATGACCTTCAAGGCCCCGGAGCGCGCGGCCACTTGCGAGCCGGTCGGATGGGATGATCCGGCGAGCTTTATGACGCTGGTGATGCCGTTGCGGTTGGTAGACTAGGCGCTAGAAACTAGGCACTGGGCACTAGAGATTTCCGACCAGTGCCTACTGCCCATGGCCCAGTGCCTACGGCCTAGGGAATAGTATCCGCCGGGATTGGCGGCAGGTCGGGAAGCTCGATCTCCCTCGGAATCTGAATCTTCTCCCCCCGAATTCTGCGCACGATCATGGCCTGACGCCACCGCATCCGCCCGGGCCGGAACCCCGGATTCGAGCTGAGCGGAAACGGCAAAGTCCCAGCGAGCGCCGCGGCCTGCTCGACCGAGAGCTGCCTGGCCCCCAGGCCAAAGTATTTCCTACTGCCCGCCTCGACGCCCCAGACCTCGGGACCCAGCTCGACCACGTTGAGATACAGCTCCATGATCCGGTGCTTTCCCAGCCAGTACTCCAGCCGCCAGGCCGTCACGGCTTCCTTGAGCTTGCGGAAAGGATTTCGCGATGGAGAGAGATACAGGTTCTTCGCGAGCTGCTGGGTGATGGTGCTGGCCCCTCGCATGTCGCGGCGGTTCCAGAGCCTGCGGAGCGCCCGCGCGAGCTCGGCGCGGTTCCTGCCGTTCGACCAGGAGAAATCATCGGGGCGATAACCGAGAGCGTGACGGAATTCCACGTAATCGATGCCGGCATGCTCGTAGAACCGGTGGTCTTCCGCCACCAGCACCGCCGCCGTCATCACCGGGGCGATCCGCGAGAGCGGCACCGGCTGATAGCGCCGTTCCGGAAGAGGACCGTTGCGCTCGCCGCGCGCGATGGCATCCTCCACCTGGTCCCGCCGCATCGCCATGAAGGCGGTCTGACGCGGCCAGAACCATCGATACCAGGCCGGTGGAGGCCAGACGAACCAGAGCCAGGCCACCAGCAGCACCGTCACGGCAGTGATGCCTCGAGCGATCCACTGGAGTGGACCAGCTCGACGAGTGCCAGGTCCCAGCGAATCAGTCGGGAGAAGTGCCACGCAGTCGTGCGGTCACGGTCGAACGCTGGCGAACCGGAATCGGATCCGGCGAATCGGGAACACCGACGCGAAGGTCGAGGGAGTCGCGCGCGCGCAGCACGGTCACCCAACCCTCCGGAGAGAATTCGTAGGTCACCTGGCGCCCCCCGGCGCCATTCACCGTCATCGCCCGCCCGCCCTGGGTCGCCTTTCCGGTGCGGGTGAGGCGCTCGTCTACTTCAATGTGAACACTGCCCGGAAGGGCGCCGCGGGTCGCCCGGCTGGTCCGCTCCGCCGACTCGGTTGCCTCGAAGGCGTCGAGCCGCACCGGATAGTCACCGGAATCCTCCCATGTGTCGTCAACCCGCACTCCATTGTTTGGTAGTTGTGGAAACAACAACCGCAGTGCCGCTTCAATTTGGCCGATGAGCACACTGCCCCGGTTGGCACGGATCGATCCGCCTGGTCCGGAAGGTGACAATCGAATCTCCCACCGGGCCTCCCGGGCGCTGTCGATGCTGGATGGTGCCAGCCGGGCTCCTTGGATCGCAGCGACGGAGTCGACCGTGAGCAGGAACCTCGACCCATCGGGCCGAACGGTGACCTGGATCTTCCGGACGGTCACCTGGGGGGTACCGGCTCCGGTGCCGAGGAACAAGAGGGAGTCGAAGCGGAGAATCTCGTAGCGCAGCTGGTTCCTGATCCGGTATTGGAGCCGGGCATCGGCTGCGGTTGCCGGGGGTGACGGTGCTGGGGCGCCGGGCCGGGGAGCCGGAGTGGGTGCCGTCTTCGGGCTCCCGCCACACGCGAGCGCGGCCGAGATCCCGAAGACGGCGAGCGTTTTCACTTGACCACGGTCACGACCACGGTCTGTGCGGTTTTGACCGGGATTGGTGTCGGGGCCATGGAAACCTTGAGCCTCTGGTCGATGTTGCTGGTGGAGCTGCCGCCGAGAAATCGTCCATCGGAGCCGATGAAGAGGGTGCCGGTTCCGCTGCCGGTGCCCTCCACCTCCATCGTACCCGCATTGGGATTCTCCATCGTCCCGCTCACCGTCGACTTGGTGACGGCGCTCACCTTGAGCGCGGGGAGCCCGGCCACTGTCTCTCTTGCTCCAGCGGTGTAATCGATGGCCAGGGTGACGTTGGTGTTGTTCCCGCCGCCCGCATTCTTGATTTCCACGGTATCGGCCCATCTGTCGCCCAGTTTTGCGGCGCTTTTGATCTTCGGGAAGAAACTGTTGATCATCCCCTGGACCTGCATGACGATGCTGCTTTCGGGGGTTGTGGTCAGATTCTTCACCCGTCCCCCTGCGTCGACGAAACCGCGAACGACGGCTCCCTTCGTGGAATCGAGCGATTCCCGGCTCACCGGCGCGGTCCCGACAAAGGTGACGGAATCGACCAGCGCGCGCACACTCTTTCCGCCGGCGCTGTCATTCAGCGTGACGACAAGCCAGGCGGCGAGATTGGCCGTTTGGGTCTGTACACCCTGACCGAACGCGCTCAGGTCGATCGTGGTCTCCGCCTTGATCTCGAGTTTGTACCTGGTGGTCACGGCCGCAGCGGGCGCGGCGGGAGTGGTGGATCCGAACCCCAGCGCCGCGACGACGAGCAGACTGAACAATTGGCTACCCTCTCTCAATGTCGGACCCGGCGCAAAACCGGTCCCGGTGAATTGGGGCCGTGCGAGCCCCATGGCCTGAACTTATCGCTTGTTCCAACACCGTGGGCAAGTAAAGCCCCCGGCATCTCTCTCGGGACGCCGGGGGCACGGGCCGAACCGTAAGCCGAGTTCTGTTTCCCGCGCTTTCGCGCGGAAGATGGTCATCTGTCTGGGATGGCCGTCGCCGGCCACCTCGAGCAGCCTACCCGCGGCTCACCGTTGCCGGTGTTGTCGGTGTGGGCCACACCTCGCCGCCTATTTGGCCTTGCTCCGACTGGGGGTTGCCGTGCCGCTCGCTGTTACCAGGAGCGCGGTGGGCTCTTACCCCACCGTTTCACCCTTACCTCACTTGCGTGAGGCGGTTTGTTTTCTGTGGCCCTGTCCGTCGCCTTGCGGCGCCCAGGCGTTACCTGGCAGTCTACCCGATGGAGCTCGGACTTTCCTCGAGGAGGCTTGCACCTCCCCGCGACCAACACATCCGACCCGTCGTTCAATATAACTGGCGCCGATCGGGCAGTAGGGAGTGGGCAGTGGGCAGTAGTGAAAGCCCCCGGTGCCTACTGCCTGCTGCCGATTGCCTAATCCCTCAACTCCGTCCCTCGACTGCACCGCGAATCCTGGCAAGTCCCGCCTGCGCCTGCTGGACGAACGTCAGCAGTGGTGCGTCGGCGTCCTGCCAGGTGGCGACGACCAGCCTGAATTCCCTGGTTGCGCGATCGGTTTCTCCCAGCCGCTCATAGGCGAGTCCCCGAAGCAGGTGGACCCGGCCCAGGAGTCCCCAGCGGGAGTCGAATCCCCGGCGGAGCAGCTTGGCTTCGTCGAAGGAGGAGAGCAGCTGGAGCGCGGCACGATAGTCCCCGAGCTGGAACCGGGCTTCGGCTTCCAGCGGACGGGAATCATTCCAGGCGAATCCGAGGTAGACCACGCCCTTTCCCCCGGCTTCCCCTTTCGAGGAATCCGCGAGCACCCGCCTGGCCTCGGCACTGTCGCCGCGGGCGAGCGCGGCGAGGGCGCGCACTCCGGGGGCCGAGGGCTGCCCGGTCAGCGATTCGAGCTCGGCGATGGGGCGGGGATCGGGGTCCGGGGCCAGCAGCAGGCCCACCGCGGCGGCGGCTCCCGCGCCCGCAATATCGGCCCGCTCGGTCTGACGGCCCTTCCTGGCTGAGGCGGCGAGGTTGCTCCATACCCGATGGAGATCGCGCTGCGGTCCACCCGCGGCGCTGTAGAGCTGCGCCAGGCGGGACCATTCCCAGACCCCGTCCTGTTCCCAGATCGTCGGCGAGGCGTCGGCCAGCGCGGTGGCCCGACGGATCGCGCCCCCCAGCGCGATCACCTCCGCCGCGCCGTCGAGATCTCCCTCGTAGGCCAGCGGATTGGCCCCCGCCATGACGTCCGAGACGAACTCCCGCCCGAAGTCGGGGAGCTCCGGTGCGCGTCCGGCGAGACCGGCCGTCGTGGTTCGCACCAGCTCCGCCGCAAGCCGGGTGTCGCCGCGGGCAAAGCGGACTCGTGCCTCGAGATATCCGGCGAGGTCCCGGCCGGTGGCAGGCAGGAGCCGGCGCAGCTCTCCGACTTCCTGCGACGCGCTCGAATAATTCTCGCTCGCGAAGTACGCCTCGAAGAGCGCGTGGTGGGCGCGGGCGACCGCGGGTTGCAGCGCGACCCAGCTGCGGGCGGTGCGGACCGCGTCGGCGCCGGCTCGACGCACCGCGGCCGCGCGCACCGCGCTGTCGAGCAACGGCCGCCCCTGCTTCGACAGCGTGGCGGCGAAGCTGTCGGGGGCCACCAGCGCGTACCACGCCTCGCGGTTGGCGGCGTTGGTCAGAAGTGAGGTGATGTGCTCGTACGCCAGCGCGTACCCGGGATCGAGGTCAAGGGTGCGACGGAAGGCACGGAGGGAACGGGTCATTCCCTCCGGAGTCGATCCGGCGACCGAGTCATGGAAAAACGCGTCGGCCAATCCATACCAGGCGTCGGCGTCGGTGGAATCGCGCGCCAGCAGCGAGTTGTAGAGCTGCTGCGAGCGGCCCGTGTCGCCATCGAGCATGGCGCGGTACGCCGCGATCATGCTCCGCTCGCGTTCGGGCAGCCGGGCGGCGAAGCGCGAGGCCTGCAGCACCGCATTTCGTCCCACGCTGTCGGCCGCGCCCATCATCCATCCCCGGGCCAAACCCAGCTTGTAGTAGGCGAGGCTGAAGGTGGTGTCGAGCGACACCGCGCGCCGGAGCGCCGCGGCCGCGGGCAGGAGCTCCCAGTGATTGAGGTGCTCGAGACCCTGCAGATAGGTGCGATAGGCCTCGAGCGACGCCGTCGTCACCGCGGCCAGCGGACTCCGTCCACCTTCCGGCGCGCCGGAGAGATCGAGCAGGCGGGCGGCGAGTCGGTCGAAGAGCGGGCGCACGTCATCGGAGCCGCGTCCCGCCGCCTCGACCACCTCGAGCCGGGCCCCGCTCGCGACATCATAGGTTCGCGCGGTGAGGCGGAGCGAGTCGCCGGAGTGGGTAAAGTCCCCCAGTACCACCGTGCCGGCGCCGGCCTCGCGAGCCAGCTTCCGGGCGAGGGTCAGTCCGATCGGCTCGTTGTCGGGGACCTTGGCCTGGCTCAGGAGGTCGTGCACCCGTTCCTGGTCCACCACCGCCAGGTCGCGCCACTGCGAGAGGGCGAGCGCGAGCATGTTGACGCTGCCGTCCGAGAGCCACGCCAGCTCCCGGTCGTCCCGGAGGTTGTCGAATGGAAGGACCAGGAGCGAGACACGTGGCCGGTCCGCCGGTGCCCTGCCCTTGAGGACCGTTGCGCCAAGCCCGGCAAGCACGACCAGGAGCGCGGTCAGGACCGCCGCGAGCGGCCGCCGCCGTCGCTTGACCGCCGCAATCGGCGTGACCGGCGTGGGCTCGCCCAGGAGCGCGCGGTGGAATGTGGCGCCGCTCTGCCACCGCGCGTCGGGAATCTTTTCCAAGGCGTGCATCACCGCGTCGCTCACCGGCCCCGCGAGATCGGGACGCCGCTCGGACAGCGGGACCGGGGGATCCACGATCTGGCGGGAGACCACGATGCGCGGGGGACCGCTGAACGGGGGCTCCCCGGCGAGCATTTCGTACGTCACGATGCCGAGGGCGTAGAGATCGCTCCGCGAATCGATCTCCTCCCCGGCCGCCTGCTCCGGACTCATGTAGGCCGGAGTGCCCATTACGGCGTTGGGGCCGGTCGAGTCCTCGCCGCCGTCGACGAGGCGCGCAATCCCGAAATCGGTGAGCAGCGCCCGCGGTGCTTCGAGAGGTCCTTCGAGGAGGATGTTCTCCGGCTTGAGATCCCGGTGCACGACCCCGGCTGTCGCCGCGGCATCCACCGCATCGGCGATCGCGGTTGCGATGGAAACGGCGATCGTGACCGGGAGGCGGCGTTCGCGATGGAGCCGCTGCCGCAGCGTCTCTCCCTCCAGGAAGTCCATGACGTAATACAGGTGGCCCTCGGACTCGCCGGCGCTGTGCACCGCGACAATGTGCGGATGGCGAATCCGGGCGATCAGCCGCGCCTCAGCCAGGAACCGCGCCGCCAGCGCGCGGTTCACCACCAGCTCCGGATGGATCACCTTGACCGCGACCCGTCGCTGGAGCGCGAGGTCGGTGGCCAGGAACACCACCCCCATTCCGCCACGCCCGACCTCGCGCTCGAGCCGGTACTGCCGGCCAAGCGCCCGCTGCATCGTGTGGAGGAGGTCCGACTCGGTCACGCTAGTCCCTCGATCCCCTGACGCCTTCTGAATGGGCCCCCGGGCCCGGGTCCGGGTGCGGGGTCTATTCGTTCGATGCCGTAGACGGCCGCTTCGTTGCGTTTGGCGCCGTCACGCGCAGGCCGTGCCCCCGCACGGGTTGACCGGCCATTGAGGGGGATGCGGCATCCTGCTGCCCCAGCCCCCCGAGAGAACGAATCCATGCCGGCCACCTCATCCGCGACCTCCCGATTCCCTGCCCCGACCGTGGCCGCCGTGCTGGCCCCCGGCGAGCGTGCCAGCCTGGATGCCGCCAGTGTCGGGTGCTTTGCCGTGCTCCATCGGAGCTCGGTGCCCGACGCGGTGCGGACCGTGCGGGAACGGGCCGTGGATGCCGTGCTCCTGTCGGTGCGCCACTGCGCCGACGAGCGCGCCGATCTGGTTGACCAGCTGGTGAGGAGCTTCCCGGGCGTCCCCACGGTGGCGCTGCTGACGCACCACGACGCCAAGGCATCCGAGACGCTGCTCCGGCTCGGGGCAACCGGGGTTCGTCAGGTGGTCGACGTCACCGCGCCTGCAGGCTGGTCCCGCCTCCGCCAAGTCGTCGCCGAACCGGCCAGCCGGGGGGCGGCACGCATCCTGGCTCCGGTGTTCGCCGCACTCCCGGTGCTCGCGCCCGATGCCCGGGTGTTCCTCGAAATGCTGGTCCGTCTCGCCCCCGAAGCTCCCGCGGTGCGCTCGCTGGCCTCGCGACTCGAGATCAAACCCAGCACCTTGATGTCCCGGTTTTCGCGGTCGGGACTTCCCTCCCCTAAAACCTATCTCGCGGCCGTCCGGTTGCTCTATGCGTCGCAGTATTTCGAGGGGGGCGGCCGCTCGGTGGCCGATGTGGCCTACCGGCTCGACTGCTCGTCGCCTCAGAGTTTTGGGAGAACGCTTCGCGCCATGCTGGGGATCACGCCGGGCGAGTTTCGCCGGCGATTTCCCTTCCCGACGGCGCTGAGGCGCTTTCTTGCACAGATGGTCGAGCCCTACGAAGGCGTATGGCGGGAGTTCAGGCCGTTGAAGCGATAAGCCCTATCCGCAATCCGCTACCGGCTAATCGGTCGCGCTACCGGCCAATAATTCTTTGGTAGTTGTTATGGCAACTACATGATAACCAGTGGCTTCGATGGCCTCGCGCCCCCCTTGTTCGCGGTCAACCAGGGCGAGAACCCCGAGAATCGTTCCGCCTTCCGCCTCGATCGCCCCGATGGCTTCCAGGGCGGAGCCTCCGGTGGTGATCACGTCTTCAATCACGACCACCGGCTCGCCGCGGGCGAAATTCCCTTCGATTCGCTGCCGGGTGCCGTGCTCTTTGGCTGTCTTCCGGACGCTGAAGGCCTGGACCAGGGGCAGGGAATTGATGCTGGCGCGGGCAATAGCATATGCGACCGGATCGGCTCCCATGGTGAGGCCGCCGACGGCGGCAGGAGCCCAGCCGGCTTCCCGGATGGCCGCGAGCGCCAGAGGGCCGATAAGGTGCTGGCCTTCGGCGGACATCGTGGTCTTGCGTGCGTCGATGTAGTAGGTGGATTGCCGACCGGAGGCCAGGACGAAGTTGCCGTGGGTCACGGAGCGCTCGCGGAGGAGGGCCGCGAGCGACTCCCGCCCGGTCACTCCCCGCTCCGCCGGAACAGCGACGAGAAGAAGCTGGACTTCTTGCCCGGCGCGTCGTTGCTCGCCGCGGCGCAAAAGGCGCCGGCGAACTCGCGCACCGTTTTCCATCGCTTTCCGAGATCCCGCTCCAGGCCCGTCATCACCGCCGCTTCGATTGCGGGCGGAAACTTGAGCCCTTTGACCGCGTCGTTGAGCGACACCGGCGACTGGGTGAGCAGCTGCTGAAAAAGCTCGCGGGGACTTTTCCCGGGGAAGGGAAGCACCCCGGTGAGCAGGTGGTAGGCAATGGTCGCGAGGCTGTAGACGTCCGCCTGCTCCCCCACCAGCTCTCCGGACAACGCCTCCGGAGCGACGTATTGGAGCGTCCCGACGAAGAATCCCGCCCGGGTGAGCCGGTCGGCGGGATTGTCCTCCGCGTCGCGGGCGATGCCGAAGTCGAGGAGTCGCGCCGTCTGGGTCTCCTGGTCGTACATGATATTGGCCGGCTTGAGGTCCCGGTGGATGATACCGGCCCGGTGGGCCACTTCGAGCGCGGTGCCAAGCTGCTCGATGATCCGTGCTGCGACGGGCGGCGCCAGTCGTCCGGCGGCCGTCAGGAACGATGCGAGAGGCTCACCCTTGGCCCACTCGAGGGCCAGGTAATAGACCCCGTCGGCCTCGCCGTATTCGTAGGTTCGGATGATGTATTCGTGGTTGATTCGGGCGCCGAACTCGGCCTCGCGCAGGAACCGCTTGACCGCCACGGGATCCTGTGCCATGCGCGGGCGCAGCACCTTGATGGCCGCCTCGCCCCGCTCCGGATGCTCCGCGCGGTAGACGGTGGCCGTACCGCCCTCGCCGACATGCGCGAGGAGTTTATATCCGGCTACAGTTCGGCCGACGAGATTATCTTGGCTCATGGGGGGCAGTCCAAACTAGTGCCGGGCCGGGGCCCCGAGCAAGCGCCGCGTGCACTTCCCGCCAGCATCCGGCGTCCCCAGACCGTACAGCGGGGCCCGGACCGGGCCCGCCAACCTCTTCCGCGACTCTCGCATGACGATCTTCGATTCCTTGCGGCGGCCCGGGTCGGCCGGCCTTCTGCTCGTCGTGGCGGCCTGCGGCGGGGGGCGGCCTCCCGGCTCGGCTCCGGTGCCCTCGACCGAGCAGACCCTCACCGATCTTTTCAACCTCCCCGCGCTCTATCAGCGGATGGGGCGGCTCGCCGCCGGCGGTCCCATGCCGTTCGTGGGGACCGCGGTCTTCGTCGCGGGGAAGGGGGACTCGACGATCGCGCGGGTCGGCCTCTCGTTCGAGAACCACGCCTTCGCCTTCCAGCGGGACGGGCGGGCCTTTTCGAGCCGCTTCCGGGTGGAGTACAGCTTCGTGCGACCCGGCCTGCCTCCAGTCCAGGCGGTGCGCGACGAAGTGGTTCGGGTCGAGTCCTTCACCGAAACCCAGCGGAACGACGAGAGCGTGATCGTCGAGCAGGGATTCCTTCTCGCGCCGGGGTCCTACACGCTGGCGGTGACGGTGCGCGATCCCTCCTCCAATGCCTCGTCGCGCGCCGAGCAGGCGATGCAGGTCCCCTCGTTCTCGAGCGGCGGATTCAGCGGGCCGATCCTGGTGTACCAGGCGCAGCCGCGGACCCGGATTACCGACTCCCTCATGATGGTGCTCAATCCTCGCGGCACCGTCGCCAACGGCGGGGGCGATTCGTTGCTGATGTACGTGGAGGGGTACCGCCTGAACGGCCCGACCCGGGTGCCGGTCGACATGCGGGACGAGCGCGACAGCGTGGTGTATCACGGCGAGGTGTCCTTTGCCGGGAGGATGCCGGTGGAAGCCCGCGTGGTGCGCCTCTCCTCCGACGCCCCGCCGCTCGGGCAGCTGGCGGTGGTGGTGGGGGAAGGGGAGTCGGCGAAAAAGGTGACCGCGCTGGTGTCGTTCTCGCGAAGCTGGGTGGTCACCAATTACGACAACCTGCTCGCCCTGTTGCGGTACTTCCCCTGGGCGCCCGACCGGCTCAACGCGCTGCGCAACGGCAAACCGAGCGAGCGGCCGCGGCTCTGGAGAGAATTCTGGGCCGCGACCGATCCGGTGCCCCAGACACCGGAGAACGAAGCGCTCGATCAATATTTCACCCGGATCGCCATCGCCAACGAGCGGTTCAAGGACGAGGGCGGGGCAGGGTGGCGAACCGACCGGGGCGAGGTGTACGTCACCCTCGGCGAGCCGGACCAGGCGCTGGAATCCCCGCCCGGCAACGATCAGCGGATCGTGCAGTGGGTCTACAGCAACTACCGCGCGGTAATCACCTTTACCGGACAGATGGGCTTCTCGCGACTCCGGATGACCCCGCAGTCGCGGGCCGAGTTTTCCCGAGCACGAGCGCAGGTGATGAGGCAGGTGCAATAACAGGGAATAGGCAGTAGGCAGTAGGCAAAGGGCAAGGTTTTCTCTGCTGCCCACTGCCTATTGCCCAGTGCCTTAGTTTCAAGTCATGGCACACGACCCCCCTCAAATCTTTCTCATTGACGGCCACGCTCTCATCTATCGCGCGTTTTACGCGCTGATCAGCCGCCCGCTCCGGACCAGCCGGGGAGAAAACACCTCCGCGGCGTGGGGCGTCGTCAACTTTCTGCTCCGCTTGCAGACCAAGTACCAGCCGGAATACCTCGTCTGGGTGCTCGACGCCGGCGATTCCTTCCGGACCCAGCGCTACCCCGCGTACAAATCCACTCGGCAGAAGCTGGGCGCCGAGCTGCAGGCTGACTTCGACCTGGCCCTCACCCAGGTGGCCGCGCTGCTGGCCGCCTTTCGCGTGCCCGTGCTCGCGATCGACGGCTACGAGGCCGACGACGTGATCGGCACCGTGGCGCGCCGGGAGTCGGCCGCAGGGCGTCAGGTCGTGATCGTCTCGGGAGACAAGGACTTCTATCAGCTCATCGGTCCCCGGATCGCGCTGCTCAATCCGGGTCGAGGCGGCGCGGCGGGAGTCGAAGAGCAGTGGGTCGACGAGAGCAATGCCATGGAGCGGCTCGGCATTCCACCTCACCAGGTGATCGACTACCTCGCCATGGTGGGCGACAGCTCGGATAACGTGCCCGGCGTGCGCGGAATCGGGGAAAAGGGGGCGGTGCTCCTGCTGCAGGAGTTCGGCGATCTCGAGACGATCCTCTCCCGTGCCGGCGACGTAAAGGCCAAGCGGGCGCGGGAAGCGCTGCAGCAGTATGCCGACGAGGCCCGGCTCTCCCGGGAACTCGTCACGATCAAGATCGATGTGCCCGCGCCGCTCGACCTGGCGCTGGCGGCGGCTCAGCCGCCCGACACCGACGCGCTGGTCCGGGTGCTCACTCAGCTCGAGTTCCACACCCTGGCCAAACGATATGCCGGGAGTGGCGAGCCTCGGCCGGCGTCCGCGCTGGAGACGGAAGCCTCCGCCGCGGGTGCCGTCGAGGCTCCCGAGCTCGAGCTCGCGCCCGCCCCGTCCGCCGCCGTGACGCTTCCAGCGCCCGCCGTCCAGGTTACGATCGTGGACGATGTGGCGCTCCTTCCGGATCTGGTCGAGCGTTTGCGCGCCGCGCCGCTGGTCACCCTCGACACCGAGACCAGCTCGATCGAGCCGCACGACGCGGACCTCGTCGGCCTCTCCCTCGCGATCGAGCCGGGGCACGCCTGGTACCTTCCCTTCGGGCATCGCCCCCGCGGTGGAGAGCTCGCCGCGCCGGATCCGGTCACCAACTTGCCTCCGCTCACCGCCCCCGAGCTCGAGCCGCTGGCGCGGCTGCTGCGGGATCCCGCAGTGCCCAAGGGCGGGCACAACATCAAGTTCGACTGGCAGGTATTGCGGCGCGCCGGGGTCGAGCTGGCGGGCGTGGTGTACGATTCGATGCTGGCGAGCTTCGTCCTGGACCCCGGACGGCGCTCGCATTCCATCGACACCCTCGCGCTCGATCACCTCGGCGTGGCGTTGCAGTGCTACGACGACGTGGCGGGGAAGGGAAGACTGGAGATTCCCTTCGCCGAGGTGCCGGTGTCGCTCGCCGCGGCCTATTGTGGCACCGAGTGCGCGGTGGTGCTCGCGCTGCGGGAGCTCTTCCTGCCGACGCTCCTGGAGACGACGCTGCAGCCGCTGCTCGACGGCATCGAGATGCCGCTGGTGCAGGTCCTGGCCGACATGGAGTGGACGGGGATCCGGATCGATCCCGCGTTGTTCGCCCGGCTCTCCCGGGAGCTTACCGGGGACCTGGTGCGCCTCGAAGCCGAGATCGCGGTCGCGGCGGGCGGGTCGATCAATCTGAACAGTCCCAAGCAGCTGGCGACGGTGCTGTTCGACCGGCTCCAGCTCCCGATCCTCAAACGGACCAAGTCCGGACCTTCGACCGATGCCGACGTCCTGGAACAGCTGGCCGATCAGGGCCACCAGGTGCCGCGCCTCCTGCTCGAGTATCGCGAGCTGCAGAAGCTTCGATCCACCTATGTGGATGTGCTCCCCCAGAAAGTCCATCGGATTACGGGACGCATTCACACCAGTTTCAACCAGATCGGTGCCGCCACCGGCCGGCTCTCCTCCTCCGAGCCGAACATGCAGAACATTCCGGTGCGGACGCCGCGTGGAGAGGAGATTCGCAAGGGATTCGTGCCCGCGGAGGGGTGGAAGCTGATCGTGGCGGATTATTCCCAGATCGAGCTGCGCCTCATGGCCCACCTGTCGCAGGACCCCGCGTTCCTCGACGCGTTCCGCAAGGGAGAGGATATCCATCGGCAGACGGCGTCGATCATCTTCGGCGTGGCGCTTCCCGACGTCACCGCCGACATGCGCGCGCGGGCCAAGACCATCAACTTCGGAACGATCTACGGCCAGGGCGCATTCGCGCTGTCGCGGATGCTGGCGATTCCGCAGGACGAAGCCAAGGCGTTCATCGGGGAATACTTTCGCCGGTTCGCCGGGGTGCGGTCATGGCTCGACCGGCAAATCGAGCTGGCGCGGGAGCGCGGCTACGTGGAGACCATCTTCGGCCGGCGCCGCTACATCCCCGAAGTGCGGGACAAGAATTTCAATACCCGCGCCTTCGGCGAGCGGGTGTCGCAGAATGCCCCGCTGCAGGGCTCCGCCGCAGATCTCATCAAGATCGCGATGGCACGGCTGCATCGGGCCCTGGCCGCGGGCGGATTCAAGGCCCGGCTGCTGCTCCAGGTGCACGACGAGCTGGTCCTCGAGGCTCCGGTCGAAGAAGTCGGCGCGATCTCGGCGTTGGTGCGGGAGCACATGGAGGGCGCGGCGACGCTCAGTGTGCCGCTGGTCGTCGGAGTGGGTGTGGGAGACAACTGGCTGGATGCGAAAAGCTAAAAACTAGGGGAGTAGCGAGTCGCGAAGAGCGAAGTGGGAAGGCCTCTCCTCCTCGCTCTTCGCTACTCGCCATTCGCTCCGCGCGAAGTGCCAGGCCACCAGTTCCAGCGTCCCGCGAGATGCATGAAGGCGGGCACCAGCACCATCCGGATCAGGGTCGCATCGAGGAGCACCGCGACGGCGAGCCCGAAGCCCAGGAACTGCACCATCAGGACCCGCGCGAAGGCAAAGGCTCCGAACACCACGATCATGACCAGCGCGGCGGAGGTGATGACCGATGCAGTGGCGCTCACCCCCTCCATGGTGGCCTCGGTGTTGCGGCCGGTCCGGTCGAACGCCTCCTTGATGCGGGAGAGCAGGAACACTTCGTAGTCCATGCTCAACCCGAAGACCACGGCGAAGACCAGCACCGGCACCACGACGAAGATCGCCTGGGTCGCGCCGTCGAGACCCAGCACTCCCCCGCCAAACCCATACTGGAACACCAGCACGATCAGCCCGAACGTCGCGCTGACCGACAGGGAGTTCATCACCACCGCCTTGAGCGGCACCAGCACCGACCGGAAGGCGATGGCGAGCATGACCGCGGTGACGCCGAGAACGAGCGCGATGATCATGGGAAACCGGCGCAGCAGCTCGGCCTGAAAGTCCACGCTCGCGGCGACGTAGCCGCCGACGGCAACCGTCGCCCCCCGGAGCTGCCGGATTCCCCGGGACGCCCCGATTTCCCTGACGCGCGTCACCAGCTCCATCGAGGTGGTGAGCGAGGTCGAATCGCTGGGAATGACGTCAATGAGGGCCATCCGGCCATCCCGGCTCAGGTAGGCATCGATCGCCTCCTTGTACCGCGCCCGGGCGGAGTCGAGATCGGAATAGATGAGCGAGTACGCCAGCAGCGACTGCCCGGGCGTGAGATCGACGAGGCTCTTCACGTCGCGCACCCGCGGATCGGCGCGAAGCGAATCGGAGAGGTGCTGCAGGGCGCGCAGACCGGTAAGATCGGTGGCGGTTCGGCCTTCGGGAAACTCGACGACCATCCGGATGGGGAAGAGGTATCCCGACACCCCGATGCGGCTGAGCACCTCGACCCCTGCTCCCGCCTCGGTGCGCGAAGGCCACCAGTTGCGTGCCGGGAGTCCGATCCTGATCCAGAACAGCGGGGCGGTGAGGATCGCCACCGCGATGCCGCCCAGGATCAGCGCCCGCCCGGGATTCCGTGCGAGCGAGCGTGCCCATTTTTCCCAGCCGCGGGGCGAGTGGTACCAGGTCAGCCGCCGGGCCAGCCAGCGGGGACGATCGATATCACGGCCGAACATCGCGAGGAGGGCGGGAAGCAGCGTGGTCGAGAGCAGCACCGCCACGCCGACCACGATCAGCCCCGCGATCCCCACGCTCTTCGTTTCGACCAGCGGGGTCAGCATCAGCGCGCCGAACCCGACCACGACGGTGAGCCCGGATGTCAGCACCGCCATTCCCGCCGTCCGAAAGGTGCGCTCCGCGGCCTCGCGACGGCGATACCCCTTGGTGAGCTCCTCCCGGAAGCGGGTCACCACCAGGAGGGAGTAATCGATGCCGACGCCCAGGCCGATCATCGTCGTGAGGTTCAGCACAAACACCGACATCGGATGGTGGACGGCGACCAGGCCGATGATGGTGAGCGAGATGCTGACAGCGAGGAACCCGACGAGCAGCGGGAGGACCGCGGCCACCAGGGCGCCGAAGGCGAGCACCAGAATGACCAGCGTCAGCGGAATCACCCGGGCCTCGAGCCGCTTGCTGTCCTCGGTGCTGACCAGGCGCACATCGAGATCGAGCGGGGAGCGTCCGGTGACCCAGGTGCGATAGGCATCGCGATACGGCACCCGTCCCACCGCCTGGTGGAGCGAGCGGCGAAACCGGGTCACCAGTTTGCCGACGCTGTCACCGCGGGGAGCGTCGATCGAGACCAGGAAGAAGGTGAGCCGGCCGTCCGGGCTCAGAAAAATCGAGTCGGCCGGGGAATGGTAGGAGAGCAGCGAGCGCACGTACGGCTCGCGCCGAAGCTCCTCGGTGATGGAATCGAGGGCGGCCCGAGGCGCCCCATCGGTGAAAGGCGCCGGACTTTCGAGCGCGACGGCGAAGAACTCGCTGAACGGCCGCGCGAAACGGGAATCCAGCAGCCGATCGGCTCGCGCCGCCTCGGTCTCCCGGTCAGCGCCGCCGCGGACGTTCAGGAGCTCCGGCGTTCGGGGTGCACGAACCACCGCCACCGCCCCGATCACGACCCACAGGGCCGCCACGATCCAGCGCGATCGGACAATAAATGCCGCGACCCGCTCGGTCATCGACACGGCCGGGAGGGGTCTGGGGGACCCGAGCCCGGGACGAGGCGGAGAAGCGCAAAGGTTTGCAAGGCCGAATGTTAGGCCGCCTGCCGGGAACGCGCCAGTTGCACTCCGCTCAACGGGCCCGAAACCTGCCGCATACTATTCCAGAACCGATGACCCGATCCCTGCTTCTCGTCCTGACACTCCTCGTGGCGCTCGTCGTGTACGGTCGAATCGACCGTGCAAGGACGGCTCCCCGCATCGTCGCCGCTCCCGAGGTTGCGGCTCTCCCGATCGCGCCCTTGCCCGACCATTCGTCCTCCGCCGGTGCCCTGACCGTCGCGCCGGGCGGCGGGACACCGGCCATGGACCTTCTGGCCCGTCTCGAAGGACGCCGCCGGCTGACGCGCGCCGTCGGAACCACGTACTTCGACTCGCTCTTCGCCGAGACCGATTCCGTCGTCCGGCGCTGGCCCGACCAGCAAGGCCTGGTTTTCGTAGTTGCGTTTCCTGCCAGCGATTCGGCGGAATACGACGAGCCGCTCCGGCAGGTCATGGAGCGGGCGCTCGCGACCTGGGAAGCGGCCGGAGTCGGGGTGCGCTTCACCCGGTCGAAAGACACCACCGGCGCCAACTTTTCTGTTTCCTCTTCGTTCGCTCTGGGCGGCGAACGTGCCGGCCAGACCGATATCCAGTGGACCCGCGACGGCAGCATCCGATCTGCGGTCATTACGATCGCCCGTCGCGACTCCTCAGGCAGAGTGATCCCGCCCCATGTGCAGCAGGCGGTCGCCGTCCACGAGATCGGTCACGCTCTCGGACTTTCCCACTCCCCCTCTCCGGCGGATGTGATGTTCTGGGCCACCAGAACCGGCACGTTGAGTCGTCGGGACCTCGCGACATTTGCGTTGTTGTATCAACTACCACTCGGCACGATTCGAGAGGTTGTTGAGTGATCCTGCCTGTATTTCTGCTGGCGACCATGACATTGGCGGCTGGGGGTCCTTCCGACCCCGATCCGCGATTTTCGGCGGTTGCCGCGATGGTCGAGCGCGGCATTCGAAGGGGTGTCTATCCCGGGGCGGTTCTGGTGATCGGACGGCGCGACACCGTGCTGTACTCCAGGGGCTTCGGCCGGCTGACCTGGGCCGCGCGGTCCCCGGCGCCCTCTCCCAGCGCCACCCTGTGGGATCTGGCCTCGCTCACCAAAGTGATGGCGACAGCGAGCGCCGTGATGGTGCTGGTCGATCGGGGCACCGTCCGGCTCGACGAGCCGGTGGCGCGGTATCTCCCGCGGGTGACCGGGGGCGGACGCGAGCAGATCACCGTTCGCATGCTGCTTGATCACACCAGCGGCCTCCCGGCCTACCTGGCATTTCATCGTTTGGCGGCGAGTCGGGACGCGGCGATCGAGCTGCTCTATCGCCAGCCGCTGGTGCGACAGCCGGGGACATCCGCGGTCTACAGCGACCTCAACGCGATTCTGCTCGGCCTCCTGGTCGAACAGGTGACCACCGAATCGCTCGACGTCTTCACCGCGCGGGAAGTGAGCCGGCCACTCGGCCTCACGTCCACGATGTTCACACCGTCCCTGCGCGCGGGGCTGTCCATCGCCCCGAGCCGGAAGGTCGGCGGCCGTCCGGTTGCGGGCCGGGTGAACGACGACAACGCCTTTCTTTTCGGCGGAGTGGCCGGACAGGCGGGGCTCTTTTCAACCGGGGCCGACGTCGCCCGCTTTGCCCAGTACTGGCTGCGAAGCGAGGACAACCGGGCAAGAACGGGGGACCACGGGGGACGCCTCGGGAAACCGGGGGAAGGGTGGGTGTCTTCCGGCACGATGCGGGAGTTTCTTCATCGCAGCGCCGCGAGCGGCAGCCGGGCGCTCGGCTGGGATACGCCGGAACCCAACCGCGACACGCCGTCGATTTACGGCGGTCTCGCGGGCCCGCTCACGTACGGACACAGCGGCTGGACCGGCACGATGCTGTGGATCGATCCGGTACGCGATCTCTTTGTCGTCTTCCTGACCAACCGGAGCCTGGAGCCCAAGATTCGGCGCTCACTCACCGCCCTTCGAGACATTCGCAGCTCGGTTTCCGATCTTGTCCTCAGCGCCGGCGGACGTTGACCGGCCCGCCGCATCCGGGCATTGTTCGGCGTGGGCGACTGGAGGAACCCGTGGCAACCGACCTGACATCCGACCAGATCCGGAAGACGCTTCGCGCCGTCAAGGATCCCGAACTTGGCCTCAACATCGTCGACATCGGACTGGTCTACGAGACCAATGTCAACGACGACGGTGAGGTGCACGTCAAGATGACGCTCACCTCTCCGGGGTGTCCGGCGGGCGCCGAAATCATGAACGACGCCAAGATGGTGCTGGAGGACCTGGAAGGGGTCAAGAGCGTGGAGATCGAGCTGGTGTGGGAGCCGTACTGGACCCCGGAGAAGATGGATCCGAGGGTGAGGGCGTTCTTGGGATAGTGGTCAGTGGTCAGTGGTCAGTGGTCAGTGATCAGTGGTCAGGAATGCTTTTCCACTGATCACTGATCCCTGACCACTGATCACTTCATGGCTGTCCCACCATCTCCTTCAGGAATTCCTTCACCCTCGGATCTTCCATTCTGCCCAGCCGATTGATCACCGACTTCCGCACCGTCACGTCGGTCTCGCTCTTCGCGATCTGAATCAGCCGGTCCACCGACTGGCGGTCGCCGTTGCGGACGAGGCCATTCACTGCCGCTTCCTTGCCGCGTCGGTCCAGCGCCTGCTCGTAGAGTCGGCCGAGCTGCGTCGCGGTGGCCCCGGCCTTCTGGACCGCCTCGATGGCGTGGGCGCGGAGCTCGGGCGTTTCTTCGGCGCTGGTCGCCACGCCGAGGAGCCACTGGAGGTTCGCGGCGCCTCCCTGGTCGGCCAGGACCGACAGCACCGCCTGTCTGGCGGTCGGGCTCAAGCTGGTGTAACGGGACCGCAGCAGTTCGATGTCGCGTCCCGTGGCGTATTCCCTCCCCAGCCCCCGGATGACGGTGGCGCGCAGCGCCTCCGGAAGCGCGGGATCCGCGAACGCCGTGCGGAGGAACTCGCGCGCTCGAGGATCGCCGGAGCTCGCCAGCGCCTGGATGGCAGCCTGACGGAGCCAGGTATCACTGCCGTTCGCCATCCGCGTCAGGGCGGCCAGGTCGGCACGCTCGGACCGCGCCAGTACCGACACCGCTGATTGACGAATCGGCGTGACCTCCTCCGGATTGGTCGCGATGGCGACCAGGGCCGCAGACGCCTGCCGTGCCTCATCGCCGCCGGTACGATCGAGCTCCCGTCCCAGCCAGCTCATCGCGCTTTGCCGCACCGAGCGGGAGAGCGTGCCGTTCTTGGCGAGCGCGATGAGGCCTGGCCAGATGCTGGCGCTGTCGGCAAGTGCCGCGGGGAGAATCGCCTCCCGGCCGGGCCGTCCTTCGACGCGGGCCGCGAGGTCGAGCAGGTACTCGGCCGCCGCCGCTGCCGGGACCAGGCCGAGGTCGGTGACGCCTTCCGGCGTCGATTCCGGCGCGACTTCGGTGTCGATGCCGACGACCATGCCTCCGGCGCGGGTGACCCGCACCACCACCGGTCCGCGCCGGCAGGGGGCACGGTCGGCGCCGTTCCAGACATTCGAGTTACCGGTGTTGATCCAGGTCGAGGTGCCGATCTGAATGGATGATCCTAACCCGCAGACATCGGCGCGCGCGGCGTACCGGAATTGCACCCGCGCATCGCCACCGCCTTCGACCCGGCCGCGGAGCGAGGACTGCGCGCCCAGCGACGCCGCGGCGGCGGACAAGCCCGCAAGCGCCAGGGCGAACCCGAGGTACCGCATCCGGGGACTCATGGCTTTTCCACCAGCTCGAGCAGCAGCTTCGTGGCGCGGGGGTCATCCTTTCGGCGGGCGAGCGCCGAGATGGCCTCCCGGCGCACCTGGGGGTCGGTGCCCGACTTGATGATCTCGATCAGCTTGTCGACCGCCGCGGGCTCCTCCCGTGAGGCAAGCTGGTTGACCACCGCGCTGCGGAGATCCCGCTCCGAGAGAGCCTCGAAGAGTTTGCCGAGCTCCTCGATGGAGAGCGCCGACACCCGGAGCCGGGAGAGCGCCTCGCGCCGGGTCCGGGAGTCCTCCTCGCGATTCTTGACGATTCCGAGCAGAAACTGGTCGTTGGCGGTTCCACCCATCCGCGCCAGCGCGGAAATGATCGACGACTTGAGGGTGGGTGAGGTCGTCTTGCCGTAGAGGGTGCGCAGGTAGGCCGCATCCTCATTGTCGTCCGGGACGGTGCGGCGCTGCTGGCCGCCGCTCCCGGCTGTCGCGGAGGTCAGGCCCCGGTAGGATTCGGTCCAGCTGACCGCACCACTCGCGAGCTGAGCCACCGCTTCGGCGCGCATTCTTTCGTTCACGTCGCTGCGCTCGATGATGGTCCGGAGGACTCGGGTCGCTTCCGGCCCACCCTTGCTCTTGAGCGCCGACAGCGCCGCCTGGCGGGTGCGATCGTCCGGCGCCTCGTTGAAGATCGTCTCGAGAGTACGCACCGTCGCCGCGCCGGAGGAGCGGCCCAACAGCACAATGGCGTCGCTCCGGACGCTGGGATCGGGATCGGACTTGGCCACTTCGAGGAGATCGGCGGCGGACTCCTCGGTACCGCTTCGGCCCAGGATATAGACCGCGCTCCGCCGGAGCCTGACCGAGCACTCATCCCGCCGGGCGAGGACCTTCTTCAGCGTAGGCCGGGCTTCGGGAGGATTGATCTGGGCAAGGGCATTGAGCGCCTCGGCCCGCACCTCCACGTCTTCCTTGTCGCAGGTCGGCCCGCCGGCCGTCGCCGCGCGGAGCGCGGTCGCGGCTTGGGCATCACCCCGCGCGGCGAGCGCTGCGTAGAGGCGGGTCCGGAGCGTGGCGGCGTCGGGATCGGTGGCCGCCTCGGGGTAGCGCTCCTGCTGTGCCTTGAGCGCCTCGACAGCAGCGCGCAGCTCATCGGTGCCCCCGGCGCGATAGAGCGCGAACGCGCGATAATACATGGCAGCCGGCGCCACCCGGGATCGGGGATATTTCTGCTCCAGCGACTGGAAGAGCGTGGAGGCACGGTTATACTCGCCGCGATTCAGCGCCTCACGCGCCCGTCGGTATAGCGAGTCCTCGGGGCTTCCCTGCTCCGGCCACAGACGGGCCAGCGCTCCGCGTGGCTCCTCCGGCCCGCTCCACATGCCCGGCACCGGGGCCAGTGCAGCAGGACTCGTCATGGCACTTATTTCCGGCCATGGAACGCCAGGTGCGATCGGTGCCTTGGGGGTGGGAATGCCCTGCAGCATCCCCCACTGATGGTCGAGCGCATCGAACCGGAATTGATGGTCGAAATCGAAGTTGAAGTCGAAATCGAACTGGTGGTCGAGATCAAAGTGCACATCCGGCACGGCGAAATGGAAATCCGGCAGATCCGGCATCTCGAAATGAAAATCATGAAAGTCCGGTAGAGTCGGCATCTCGAAATGGAATTCCGGCATGTCGAAGCGCCACGCCGGTGGTGTCGGTGGTGTTGGCGCCACCCGGGGTCGGGGCGCCGGCGCCAGACGCGGCGGCACGGGAGTCTGGGCGCTCGCGGCCGGCGTCAGCAGTAGGGCGCAGAAGAGACTGGGGAATGCACGCATGACGATCGCTCCGCCGTTCAGGGCTGCGAGGTGGGAGTCTCCGCGAGGTATACGCGGAGGCGCGGAATGACTTCCCGCTGATCCAGGGCCTGGTCGATCAGATAGACATCGGGCGCCGAGGGACGCGCCGGGAGACGGGCGATCTGGGCGAGCACCAGCTCGAGGTCCTCCAGCAGGACCCGCAGCCGAGGCTCGACGGGGTCGGGTGTATCCATCAGGAGCCGCGTGGTCGCCAGGAGATCCTGTGCCTGGCTGGCCGAGTACTGCGCCGGCTGACCCCGGCCCGGCTCACTGGCGAGCGTGACCAGCAGCGCCGTCACCCGTTCCAGGTAATCCGTGGCGACCCCCACGAAGGGTGGTGCTTCGGTCGCCGCCTGCATTGGGGAATCGGCGAGAGTCGGCCTCATCGGCGCGGCATCGCCGCCCCCGAGGCGGGGAGCGATCTGCCCGATTCCAAAGCCGAGGACCAGCATCGCCGCGAGCGGAAGGAGGTTTCGGGTCCAGCGCGAGGGGAACTGGCCCGGGGTCGTGAAGGCCTCCTGCTCGATCGATTCCCACATGCGGTCGAGCGGCGGCGGAGTGCCCGGCACCCGCCAGGTCTCCTTCAGCTCGGCCAGTCCTCGCTCGATTTCCTGCTCATTCATCTCGATTCTCCTGGTTACTCGGCGACGACGCCGGCCAACGCTTCGCGCAATCGCGTCCTCGCTTCAAACAGCCGGGCTTTACTGGTGCCCTGCGGGATATCGAGCATCTCGCCGATTTCCCGATGGGTGAAGCCTTCGATGTCGTGCAAGACCACCGGCACCCGCAGCCGCTCCGGCAGTCGCTCCAGCTCGGTCTCCAGCCGCTGGCGAAGCAGCGGATCGCCCGATCCACCCGAGTCAGCCACCGCGGAGGCCTCTTCCAGCTCCGCCTCGCGCGACCGGATCCGCTTGAGCCGCCGGAACCCGGTCATGACCGACGAGACGGCGACCGAGTGCAGCCAGGTCGAAAAGGCCGACTCACCGCGGTACTGTGCGAGCCGCTGGAACGCCTTGACGAAGGTGTCCTGCGTGTACTCGCGAGCCAGCTCTTCTTCTCCAACCAATCGAAAGATCAGTCGGTACACCCGCGGGGCGTGGCGGTCATAAAGACGGCGGGCCGCCGTCCTGTCACCGGCGCGCGCACCGGTGATCAGTTCTGTATCGTCCACGACACCGTCCCTTGCGGCCGCATGGGAAGAGGCTCGGCTTCAGGAGATGGGACGACCTCAGACCCAGAAGGGTTGGATGGAACTGCGGTGAACGATGAACAGTGAACGGTGAACTGCAAGGGCCCTGCAACTGAATGTGATCGCAAGCTTGGGCACCGGAAAGACTTACGCATAGTGGTTTTCATTACTACTTCAATTTTACAGCCTCAAGGAGCTCGGGTCCGAATTGGGCGATTTGCCATCGGCGGATGCCATCGATCTGGGCCAGCGATTCGAGAGTCGCGGGCGATTCACGCGCCACCCCTTCGAGCAGCCAGTTGGGGCAAATCACCCCGGGCTGCAGATCGAGCCGGCTTACCAGGAGGACCCGCAACGCTTTGAGGCGTTCCAGCTTGGTCTCGAATGACGGGTCGGGCCGATGTCGAGCGGCTCTGGGAAACCGAGGCAGGTCGGCTTCCGGCACGGCGAGCCCGCGCCGAACCGCTTCCAGGATTTCGGTTCCACGCCGCTCGATCAGGTCGCGGCCGACTCCCGGAATCCCGGTGAGTGCGGACGGATCGGTCGGGGTCCGCTCGGCGAGCGCAATCAGTCCTTCGTTGCCGACGATTCGAAAGGCGGCACGGTCGAGGCTGTCGGCGGTGCGAGTGCGCCAGACATAGAGCTCACGGAACACCGCGAGCGCTCGGGGGCTCAGCGCGCGCGCGCCCTTCATGGAAAGCGCCGCAATCTCGGGGGACTCGGGCGCGGGCCACTGAACGGCGGTGGTCAGCGCAAACTCCTCCTCCACCCAGTCGAGCCGCCCCCGCTCGGTCAGCCGGTCGCGCAGAATGTCGCGCAGGACCGGCAGGTGCCGGGTGTCCATGGCCGCGTACTCCAGCATCGGCTGGGTCAGCGGACGCACCGACCAGTCGGCACGCTGAAAGCGCTTGTCAGGCCGCACTCCAACGTACTTCTCGAGTATGGCGGCGAGACCGATCCCCGGCTCATTCAGGAATTGGGCGGCGATTCTGGTATCGAAGAGGTTGCTGGCGCGGAATCCGAATTCATATCCGAGGAGCCGAAGGTCGTAATCGGCGTCGTGGAAGACCACCTCGATCGCGGGATCGGCCAGAAGCTCGCCAAAGCCGGGAAGGTCGTGGATGGCGAGGGGGTCCACGAGGTGGGTTTCGCTCCGAGTGGAGAGCTGCAGGAGATATACCCGGTCGCGGTGGCGGTGAAAGCTCGCCGCTTCGGTGTCGACCGCGACCAACGGCTCCAGCCGAAGCCGATCCAGCAGGGCGGAGTACTCGGGGAGGTCTTGGATCAGATGCAGGGGCATTCCGGGGAATTAAGAGGCAAAGTGGCAAAGTGGCAAAGTAGCAACAGGTCAACTTTGCCTCCTTGCCTCCTTGCCTCCTATTCTTCCGCATGACTCTCACCGACGTCGAACAAGTCGTCTATCCCGATGACTGCGATGCGTTTGGTCACCTGAATCAGGCCGCCTTTCTCAGGGTCTTCGAGCGAGCCCGCTGGGACGTGATGGCGCGCGGACCGGGCATGGACGTGTTCATGCGAAACGACACCTGGCCCGCGGTGCGGAAGACCGTCATCGATTACCACGCGCCGGCGTTTCCCGGCGACATCCTCCGGGTGCATCAGGCGCTGGTCCATCACGGCCGCACCAGCTTCACCATGCGGCAGACGGCGCGGCGCGCCAGCGACGGCTCGCTGCTCGCGACGGCCGAATTCGTCTTCGTCTGTATCGACCGCGAGGGCCGGCCGGTCCCGGTGCCCGAGGAGGTCGGCGCCTATTTCCAGGCCCGGCCCAGTGCCGAGCCGGCCGACCGGCTGACGGTGAATGGCGTGACCCTGGCCGTTGAGCACCGAGGCGCGGGTCCTGCCGTACTGTTCGTCCACGCCTTTCCGCTCGACCGGTCGATCTGGCAGCACCAGATCGACACCCTGACCGGCTTTCGGCGTATCGCGCCCGACCTGCGGGGCATGGGACAGTCGGACGCGCCCGACCTGGGCTACTCGATGAGCACCTACGCCGAAGATCTCGTGGGTGTGCTCGACGCGCTGGGCGAGGGACAGGTGGTCCTCTGCGGATTGTCGCTCGGAGGTTACGTCGCGTTCGAGTTCGTGCGGCGGTGGCGGGAGCGGGTGCGCGGCCTGATCCTGCTGGACACTCGTGCCGAAGCGGACAGCGCGGAGGGGCGACGGGCCCGCGACACGCTCATCGGCAAGGTCCGCGAGCAGGGAGCCATCGCGGCGGCGGAGGCGATGCTGCCACGCCTCTTCACACCCCAGGTTTCTCCGGAGATCATCGAGCGAATCCGCACCGCCATTCTGCGGACGCCGGTCCCCGGGATCGTCGGCGCGCTGTCAGCGATGCGCGAGCGGCGCGACAGCACGCCGATGCTGGAGACTCTCACCGGCATTCCCACGCTGGTGCTCGTCGGGGCGGAAGATGCGATCACGCCTCCTCCCATCGCGCAGGCGATGGCCGCGGCAATTCCCGGCGCCCGATTGATGGAGATTCCCGGTGCCGGGCATTTGCCCTGCGTCGAGCAGCCGGTGCCGACGACGCGCGCGATTCTGAAGTTCCTGCAGTCGCTGGGATGAAACCATTTGCGGGAGCCGGGCGTCTATTACAAAGACGGGCCGATCGGGTGCTCTAAACCAGATCACCGTCAAGCCTCGTGCAGTCCTCCATCCTTGCGGCCCCGGGATCGGCGAACGACCGATCCCGAGGGTCGTCCCTCCTATTTTTTGGGTCGTCCCGGCGGCACATCCGAATTGAAGATCTCCTTGTTCTTCTCGATGAAGCCCTCGAGGTTCGGCGGGACGTCCTCTTCGGGGAAAATCGCCGTCACCGGGCACTCCGGCTCGCAGGCGCCGCAGTCGATGCACTCGTCGGGATGGATGTAGAGCTGGTCCTCCCCTTCGTAGATACAGTCGACCGGACAGACGTCGACGCATGCTTTGTCCTTCACGCCAATGCAGGGCTCGGTAATCACATACGCCATGACCGCGGAACTCCTCTGGTGAACGGAAGGGCCGCCGAGCTTCGGCGCCTCGTGGGACAGAATTAAGGAGCCTGGCGGCGCTCCGCAAGGGGAGCCGGGATTAGGTTTCGCATGCATCGGTTCCCCGGGTCCCTGCTGCTTCTCTTTCTGGTCACCACGCCCCTCCGGGCCCAGGCATGTCCGGAGCCGCCGTTGGCGCTGGTCCTTGCCGGCGGCGGCGCAAAGGGCTTCGCACACATCGGCGTTCTCCACGCCCTGGACAGCCTCGGGGTCCGTCCCGATCTGGTGGTGGGCACCAGTATCGGCGCGATCATCGGAGCCCTCTACGCCAGCGGGCTCTCCGCACGGCAGATCGATTCCGTCACGCGCGCCATGCCGCTCACCGATCTCACCGGCACGCTCAGCCACCGGGCACCCCACAATTGGGGCGACCTGCTCCCGCTCCTGCTCTGGGAGCAGGGGCGGCGCGGCTTGTCTCTCGTGGCCGGCGGCGAAACGGAGCGCAGCACCAACGCGATGCTCAATCGGGTGCTGCTTCGGGCCAACCTGCTGGCGCGGGGGGATTTTGATCGGCTTCCCATTCGGTTTCGTGCGGTCGCCACCGACCTTCGCTCACGAGAGACGGTCGTGCTCGCCGGGGGTGACGTCGCCCAGGCGGTCCGGGCCAGCAGCGCCATTCCGCTGGTCTTTTCTCCCGAGAACCTGGGCGACCGCGTGCTCATCGATGGAGGGATTTCCGCGAACGTGCCGGTCGCGGAGGCTCGCGATGCCGGAGCACGGCGGGTCCTCGTCGTCGATCTTCGTGAGGACTCGGCGTCCGACACCGTCGACATCACGTCGGCGGGGGCGGTCGCGACCCAGCTGGCGGCATTTCTCTTCCGTCAGCCGCTGGACTCCCTCGGTCCCGACGACGTCTACATTCGTCCCGACGTGCGAGGCGTTGCGAACCTCGACTTCGGGCCAGGCAACCGCGATCGCCTGATCGCACGGGGCCGGATCGCAGCCGACAGTATGCTGGCAAGGGCACGCTGTCTCCCACACCCACCGCCATTGCCCGCCGCGGCGCTCCCCTCCTGGCTGGACAGCTGGGAAGTTTCCAACGGGACCGCTCGCGACGGCGAGACCATGGGGCGGGTGCTGGGGCTCTCGCGGGGGCAGCGAATCGACCTGCCGACGCTCTCCGCGCGGCTGGCCGAGGCCACCTACCTGGAAGGGTTCCGCCGTCTCTGGCTGGGTCCGGTGGGAACCGGCGACACCGTGCGCTTCCAGGCCCAGATCACTGCCGCGCCGCGCCGGCTCGCGGGCCTTGGGATCGCCTATGATCATGACCTCGGCGGGCGGCTCTGGCTCGGGGGGCTCGACCGAACCTCGATACGCGGCGCGGAGGCCGCCGCGGTCCTCACCCTGGGACGCTTCAAGAGCGATTTCACCGCCACCCTGCAGAGCCATCTCGGCATCGGGCGTACCCGCGTCACGCCACTGATGTCGCTGCGCCTCCTCTCCGAGGACGTGCGACAGTTCGACGCCCAAGGAGAAAACTTCACTAAGCTGGAAATCACCGAGGCGACGGGTGCCGTCGGGGTCGAATGGGCTCGCCTGGGCACCTGGCGGCTTCGCGGCGGCGCCGCCGTGGCGCTCTGGCGAACCCCGGACGGAGACGACCGTTCCACCGGAGGCACCTTCGTCTCAGCGCGGACCGAGCCGGGACGCCCCCTTGCTGTCGAGGCCGAGCTGACCTGGATGGGCGACTATCAGCTCGCCCGGGGAGAGCTGGGGACCAGCTTCCGTCGGGGCCGGCTTCTCCTCGAGCCGGAGGTGCGCCTGGGGGTGGGACGCCGTCTTCCGGTGCAACGGGCCTTCGAGCTGGGGGGCGCGGATGGATTTCCGGGACTCACCGTCGGGGAACGCCGGGGAGACCGTGAGCTTCTCATGCAGGTGCAGAGCTCCTGGCAGCTCCGGGGGCCGATCGCCCTCCGCTGGCTGCTCGCGGCGGGACGCTCGGCTAACGGCGGCGACCTTTTTGATGGCGATCGGTGGCTCGGCGGAATCCGGTTCGGTCTTGGCGCGACGACGCCAATCGGACCGGTGAATTTCGAGTACGGATTCGCGAGCAACGGAGAGAAAGCGGCCTTTATACGAGTAGGGCGGTGGTTCTAGTTCCCTCACAGCGGGGCGGAGAGCGGAGTCGGAACCTGCTCGGATCGTTGCTCCGGCTCGCCATAGCGATCCGAGGCGGTATAGAGCCGGTTCCACTCTTCCCGAAGACAGAAGGGGTCTGAGCCGCAGGCCCGGTCCACCGCCAGCACGCCGTCGAGGTGATCGATCTCGTGCTGCAGCAGCTCGGCCATATCGCGCTCGAGGTCGATCTCCTGAACCTCCCCCTTCAGATCCTCGTAGCGCACCCGGATATGACAGGCCCGCTGGACCCGCACCAGGAGGTTGGGAAAGGAAAAGCAATCATCCCAGACGGTGAAATCCTCGGTCCCGATATCCACGATCTCCGGGTTGATCAGCGTCCAGGGCCGATCCATCTCCACCTGGACGATCCGCACCGGGGCGCCGATCTGCGGCGCCGCGATCGCCCGGCCGCTTCCGAAGCGCGATTGCCAGTCGCGCAGGGTTTCCCGCAGATCGTCGGCGATCACCCGAACCGCCGTGGATTTGGGTCGGGCAATCGTCTCGCATCGGGCCCGGAGAACAGGGTCGCCCAGGAGCCGGATTCTGTGAATGGTCATGCTCCTAATCTCCGGTTTCGGGCCCATTTCCTCAAGAGTGAGGGGGTTGGAGGCCCGGAGCCCTGAGTTGGGCAAGATAGTAGCAACAACAACCACTGTCGCCAACTCCCGGGACCACCAGCGCTGGCGGACACCCGATAACCTATGGCCGGCAAACATGCTAAATCCTTACCGGCTCACCATTTGACAATCCCGACTATTTCACTTAGGATTCCAGCTGTACCATCAGCTCCGGTGTCGCGGGTTCGAAGGAATCCGGAGGGCAAGGGACGAAAGACGCGATGAGCAGCCCAGTCGAATCACTGGTCAATCGGGAATACAAGTGGGGCTTCGTGACCGACATCGAAGCCGACACGGTTCCCAAGGGATTGAACGAAGACGTGGTCCGGCTGATCTCCGCGAAGAAGCAGGAGCCGGAATTCCTTCTGGAGTGGCGCCTCAAGGCATACCGGGGCTGGCTCAAGATGACCGAGCCGCACTGGCCGAATGTGTCGTATCCCCCGATCGACTACCAGGATTCGATCTACTACTCGGCGCCGGTCACCAAGGCGCCCCTCGGCAGCCTCGACGAAGTGGACCCCAAGCTGCTGGAGACCTATACCAAGCTCGGGATTCCCCTCACCGAGCAGAAGATCCTGTCCGGGGTGGCGGTGGACGCGATCTTCGACTCGGTCTCGGTGGGCACATCGTACAAGAAAGCCCTGGGCGAGCTGGGTATCATCTTCTGCTCCTTCTCGGAGGCGGTGCGGGAACACCCGGAGCTGGTGCGGAGGTACCTCGGCTCCGTGGTGCCGGCCAGCGACAACTACTTCGCCGCGCTCAACTCGGCGGTCTTCAGCGACGGCTCCTTCGTGTACATCCCGAAGGACGTCCGATGCCCGATGGACCTCTCCACCTATTTCCGGATCAACGCCCAGAACACCGGCCAGTTCGAGCGCACCCTCATCATCGCCGACGAGGGCGCGTCGGTCAGTTATCTCGAGGGATGCACCGCCCCCAAGCGCGACGAGAATCAGCTGCACGCGGCGGTGGTCGAGCTGATCGCGCTGGACGGCGCCTCGATCAAGTACTCGACGGTGCAGAACTGGTACGCCGGCGACGAGGAAGGGAAGGGCGGGATCTACAACTTCGTCACCAAGCGGGGGAAGGCCTTTCGCGGATCCAAGATTTCCTGGACCCAGGTCGAGACCGGCTCGGCGATCACATGGAAGTATCCCAGCGTGATTCTGCTGGGCGACGATTCGGTGGGCGAGTTCTATTCGGTCGCGGTGGTGAACAACCGCCAGCAGGCGGATACCGGCACCAAGATGACGCACCTGGGCAAAAACACCCGGAGCACCATCGTCTCGAAGGGGATCAGCGCGGGGCAGGGGAACAACAGCTATCGCGGGCTGGTCAAGGTGATGCCCAAGGCCGCCGGCGCCCGGAATTACACCCAGTGTGACTCGATGCTGATCGGGAATCGCTGCGGGGCGCACACCTTCCCCTACATCGACGTTCAGAACCCGACTGCGTCGGTCGAGCACGAAGCCAGCACCTCGAAGATCGGCGAAGACCAGATCTTCTACTGCAAGCAGCGCGGGCTGAATACCGAGAATGCGATCTCGATGATCGTGAACGGATTCTGCAAGGAAGTCTTCAAGGAACTGCCGATGGAGTTCGCGGTCGAAGCGCAGAAGCTGCTGGGGGTGAGTTTGGAAGGCAGCGTGGGGTGACGCGTGAGAGGTGAGACGTGAGACGTGAGAGGGACCGGCATTTCCCTCTCACATCTCACCTCTCACGTCTCACCAACGAGGAGCCATTCGAGTGCTGGAAATCAGAGGTTTGCGGGCCTCCGCGGGAGAAAAAGAGATCCTCACCGGCGTTGACCTCACGGTCGCGGCGGGCGAGGTCCACGCGATCATGGGACCGAACGGATCGGGGAAGAGCACGCTGGCCCAGGTCCTGGCCGGTCACCCGGCCTACACGGTCACGGCGGGCACCGTCATCTTCCAGGGCCAGGATCTCCTCGACATGGAGCCGGAGGAACGGGCCCAGGCGGGCGTGTTCCTCGCCTTTCAGTATCCCGTGGAAATCACCGGCGTCACCAATGCGTATTTTCTCCGCGCCGCGTACAATGCGATCCGCAAAGCGCGGGGCGAAGAGGAGCTCGATCCGATCGACTTCCTCGACCGGCTGGAGGAAAAGCTCGCGGTCGTCGAATGGGGCCCCGAGATCATGCAGCGCGCCGTCAACAGCGGGTTCTCCGGCGGGGAAAAGAAGCGTAACGAGATTCTCCAGATGGCGGTGCTCGAGCCCACGCTCGCCATCCTGGACGAGACCGACTCCGGCCTCGACATCGACGCGCTCCGGATCGTGGCACAGGGGGTGAACGCCCTCCGGCGGCCCGACCGCGCCACGATTCTGGTGACGCACTACCAGCGCCTGCTCAACTACATCGTGCCGGACTTCGTGCATGTGCTGTCCGACGGCCGCATCGCGCGCTCCGGAGGCAAGGAGCTCGCCCTCGAGCTCGAGGCGCGAGGATATGAATGGCTTACCGGGCAGCCGGAAGGCGCCGCCAGGTGACCACGGCGTACGCAAAGGCGTTTGAACGCTCCACCCGGAACGGCGGGGGCCAGGGACCCTCGGCGCTGGTGGCCAGGCGGCGGGAGGCGTTCGAACGATTCGCCCTGAGCGGATTTCCCACGACCAAGGATGAGGACTGGCGCTTTACGCCGGTGGCGCCGATCGCGAGAGGGGACTGGAGGCTGGACGGCGCGACGGCTGGACGGCTGGTCACTGCCGCGCAGCTCGAGCCGTTTCGCTTCGGGCAACCGGACTGGACCACGCTCGTCTTCATCGATGGCAGGTTCAGCCCGGGCCTCTCGCATCGTCCGACGTTGCCGGCCGGAGTCACCGTGGAACCATTCGGCGAGGCGCTGAGCCGGGACCCGGAGTTCATCGAGCGGACCTTTGCGCGGGT
>Ga0075429_100000265_pt1 | contig 36611 bp, 40 predicted proteins | sample RhiMetdeltSRZDD3_FD_75295 | JGI IMG/M metagenome (GOLD analysis project Ga0075429, IMG submission 75295) | Populus rhizosphere microbial communities from Tennessee, USA - Rhizosphere MetaG P. deltoides SRZDD3 | ecosystem: Host-associated > Plants > Roots > Rhizosphere > Soil | place: USA...
GCTGACGCACGGCTGCGAGGCCGAGCTCGCCGCGGATGCACCACGGCGCCGTGAACTCCGCGTTGAGGTACACCGCGCCTTCGAGGCGCACCGAGTTCAGAACGTCCGACAAGGCATCCATTGGAGTTCCGGTCAATAAACGCGGAGCCGCGGCCAACACGCCGGGTCCGCGCGGCCGGAGACTAGCACCCGCTAAGGCCAACCCAAAGGACCCGATCATGACGACTGCAACCGAAACCCGCGCCGCCGAACGCGCGCAGCATGCTAACACCTACGAAGGGAGCTGCTTCTGCGGCGCCGTCCACTTCACCGTCACGGGCGCGCCCGCGGCGATGGGCTACTGCCACTGCGACTCCTGCCGCACCTGGTCGGCGGGGCCGGTCAACGCCTTCACGCTCTGGAAGCCCGAAGCGGTGCGGGTCACGCGCGGGGCCGACAGCATCGGCACCTACAACAAGACGCCGAGGAGCTATCGCAAGTGGTGCAAGCAGTGCGGCGGGCATCTCTTCACCGAGCATCCGGGCTGGGGTGTCACCGACGTCTATGCCGCCGTGATCCCCGGCTTTCCGTTCCGCGCCGCGGTCCACGTCAACTACCAGGAGACGAAGCTCCGGATGCACGACGGCTTGCCGAAGCTGAAGGACTATCCGAAGGAAATGGGCGGCTCTGGCATCGCCATCCCGGAATGACCTAGGATGCCGGGGTATGCTCGAGCTCAGGCCGACCTGCGAGCACTGCAACAAGCCCCTGCCGCCCTCCGCCCTCGACGCGCGCATCTGTAGCTACGAGTGCACGTTCTGCGCCGCGTGCGTCGAGAACGTTCTAGCCAACGTCTGCCCGAACTGCGGCGGGGGCTTCGCTCCCCGCCCCGTCCGGCCGGCGCGCAACTGGAAAGGCGACAATTTCCTCGGTAAGGATCCTGCAAGCACGAGAGTGAAGCACCGGCCGGTCGATCCGGCGCCGCACGCGAAGTTCTCGGCGCCGATCCGTGGCATTCCGCCGGAAAAGAGATAAGCCGTTAGGGGAAAGTGCGGAAATAGTCGCTGCGGGGCCGCGCCCGGGTTCGTATGCTGGACGCCTCGAATAAGCCGGGAGGCCGAGATGGCGACGCCAAGTCGACAAACCCCTCACGCGCCGGTCCAGGCCGCGCTCGCGCATTACCTGCCGCTCGAGCGAAACTTCAAGGACGCGACGAAGCTCTACACGCGCTTCCGCCAGGCGCAGGGCTTTCGCCAGTACCTGCAGCGCCGCGCCGCCTTCGTCGTCCCGATGGTCGCGCTGTTCGTGCTGGTAAGCGTGGCGTGCACCGCGGCCACCGTCATCTTCCTCGCCGACCGGCATGCGCTGCTCGCGCTGCCCGGCATGATGCTCGCGCCGTTCGTGCTCATCGGCAGCCTCTTCGTCGAGGCGTTCGTGTTCTTCTCGTGGCTCGAGGGCCGCGCGCTCGCCCAGGCGCTCGGCCGCCGCAGCAAGCGCGACTTCGACTTCGGCCAGATGCCGCAGAACGTTCCCTGGGTGCTCGCGGCGCTGTTCCTGGTCCTGCCGCTCTTCATCCTCGCGTCCGTTTCGTTCACGGCCGCCCTGGTACTGATCCTGCTTGCGGTGGGCATCATCGTGGCCATCGCGAAGTTCGATCGCTAGGACATGCTGCCGACGCACGACGTGCCCTGTCCCGCCTGCGGAGCGCGCGTTCCCATGGCGCGCATGCGCATCGGCAAAGCCGAGGCTTGGAAGCCGGTTAGACGGTAGGGGTCCTGGGGCGCTTGCGCCGTGCCCGGATGTCGCTTGCCAGAATGCTCACCGCGAGAGCGACGCCGCCCGCCGCCGCCGCCAGAAAGAGCAGGATCGCGAGCCCCGGGTAGCCAAACAGGCGGAACGAGGTTTCCACCCGCATCAGCAGCGCGGCCCCGACGATAAGCGCCGCGAGGACCAGGCCGAGCGAGATGCGGTTGGCTACCTTCTGCATGCCCTCCATCAGCCGGGTCTCGTCGATCGCGTCGACCTTCACCTGGAACTCGTTGTCGGCGAGCCGGTCGAGGATGCGGTTCACCCGCCCGGGCAGGTTCTGCACGAACTTCTTCAGGTCCACCGCGGTGCTCGCCAGCGCGCCGAGCGAGAGGTCGCGCGCCATCTGGTGCTCGGTGATCTCGGCCGCGTGGCGCCGGATCGCCGCGTTGGGGTCGAAGCGCGGTGCGAGGGTGTGGCCGATCTCATCGAGATTCAGCAGCGTCTTGCCGACCATGGCGAGCTCGGGCGGCAGGCGGATTCCGCTGTCGGCTGCGACCCGCAGCAACATCAGCACCGCACGCCCGACCTGAGGGCGCTGCAGCGGCGCCTCCTGGTGCTGCGCAACGATGTCGGCGACGCCGCGCGCGAACGCGCCTTGATCGGCGTTGTCCCGGCGCTCGCCGAGCAGCAGCAGGGTCTTCGCCACGTCCTCGGCGCGGTTGTCGGCGACCGCGAGGAGGAGCTGCAGCAGCCGGTCCTGCAGCCCGCGCGAGAGGTGCGCCACCATGCCGAGGTCGATGAGCGCAATCTTGCCGTTCACCACGAACACGTTGCCGGGGTGCGGATCGGCGTGGAACAGGCCGTCGCGCAGCATCTGCTTGAGATAGGCGCGGAACAGCGCGTCGGCGAGACGCTCGCCGTCGAGCTCGATGCGCGCGAGCGGGCTCAGGGCGGTGATCTTAGTGCCGCCGACGAACTCCATCGTCAGCACCCGCGAGCTGCTGTAGCCGAGCACCGGCTCGGGCACGCAGATCTCGTCGATCTCGGCGAGGTTGCGCGCCAGCGCGACGAGGTGCACCGCCTCCTGGCGAAAGTCAAGCTCGCGGGCAAGCGACTTCCTGAACTGGTCGAACACCTGCCCGAGGTCGAAGCGCCGCGCGAACTCGGTGTGGCCGTCGAGGAAACCCACGATCTCGGACATCGCCTCGAGGTCATCGGCGACCCGCTCGCGGATGCCGGGCCGCTGCACCTTGACGGCAACTTCGCGCCCATCGCGCAGCCGCGCTCGGTGCACCTGCGCGATCGAGGCGGCGGCGAGCGGCTGCTCGTCGATGGAGAGGAACGCCTTGGAGAGCCGCACGCCGAGCTCCTCCGAGACGATCTTCTCGACCTCGGCAAAAGGAAACGGCGCCACGTCGTCCTGCAGCCGTGCGAGCGCCTGCGCGTAGGCCGGCGGCACGAGGTCGGGCCGCGTTGAGAGCAGCTGCCCGAGCTTGATGAAGGTCGGCCCAAGCTTCTCGACGTCGGCGGCGAGCTCCTCGGCCTCGGCCAAAGGCGCGCCGCGCTCGTCCGGCTGGTCCTCGGGCATCAGTTCGGACAGGCCGGCGTGGCGCACCAGGTCGCCGCGTCCGTACTTCCACAGGAGCCAGGCGAAATCCTTGTAGCGCTTCAGATGCTGAGGTTTGAGCGACACGCCCATCAGGGGCCCTTTAAGCAAGGTTTGTTCGCATGTCGCTCCGCGGCTACACTGCCGGGGTCGCAGCGCTTCGGCCCCCGGCGCCGTACGGTCAACGAGGATGTGAAATGACGAACGAGAAAATCAAGCTGCGCACCGAGACCGGACAGCTGATCGAGGTCGTGGTCCTCAACAAGCGCGCCGAGCTGATCGAGGTGGTGATCGGCGAGGGCGTGCACAACGTGAGATGCACCCTCACCCCGACCCGCAACGGCCTCGCCTACGCCGGAAGCGTGATGGGCCGCGAGGTGGTCTACGAGCGCAGCCGCGAGCAGGTGCAGGCGGACATCGATCGCCTGAATCCAACCTTGCGCAAGCCGCGAGGCCGCTGATGCGGCGCCCGGCCGTCGGGCTCGCGCTGCTCGCCTGGGCCGGCGCCGGCGCAGCGGCGCCGCGCCTCGACAGCGTGTCGGTGCAGGTGCTCTCGGGCAAGGGCGGCAGCGACGTGGTGATCTCGGTCTCGATCGAGCGGCCGTCGCTCATGGATCTCACCTGCAGCGCCGCGATCGACACCGGCGACGGCGGCCGCATCCCGATCGCCTGGAACCTCGGCGACAGCCGCACCAAGACCGCGCGCTACGAGTACAAGCGCCCCGGCACGTACCGCGTGCGCGTCTCCGGCGCCGGGAACGAAGCCTGCGTCGGCGCGAAGGAGACCTCGCTCTCCATCGGCACGCCCGGCCACGCGGCCGGCACGCCGCGCTGCCCGGCCGGCTGGACCCTGGTCGAGGACTCCGTCAAGGGCGCGCGCTACACCTGCCGCGCCCGCCCGCCGGCGCAGCCGCTACGCTGCGCCGAGGGCACGACCTACTTCGCCGAAGGCGGCGAAATCGGTTGCCGATAGGAAATCATTTTTTCTGCAGCAGCTCGGCGCAGCCGGCGCGAGTCGCCCAGTATTCCCAGGCGCGCCAGGTCTCGGGCGAGTGCGGTTTGTAGCCGGCGTTGCGCGCGTCGATCTCGCCGCGCGAGAGCGGCTTCACCTCGCCGAGCTGCATCGCCGCCAACTGCACGCGCGCGTTGCGCGGCACGTAGACCGACATGCGCACGACCTCGATCAGCGAGCGCGCCGCGGCGACGAAGCCGTGCCCGCGCATCAGCGCGACGTTGTTGTGGGCGAGGCGCCCCGCCAGGTCGCGCCCCTGCGGCATGTTCGTCACCAGGAGATTGGTGTCGCCGAAGCGCTCGCGGATGTCCCACACCGGCACTTCCGGTCCCATGAAGCTTCCCGAATGGATCACCGGGCGAAGCGGCGTGGACGTGATGCCGAAGGGCAGCACGTCCTCGGCGTGCGCATGCACCACCGCGAGGACTTCGGGCCTGGATTCGTACACTGCGCCGTGGATGAAGCGCTCGAGATAGGGCTGGCGCGAGTCGCCGCTCGCGGGCGTGCCGTCCAGGTCGAACTCCATGATGTCGGCCTGCTGCACCATCTCCGGGCTGAGCGAGCGGGCGAGCAGGTAGCGCTTCGGGTCGCGCGGATGGCGCACGCTGACATGGCCATACGCGTCGACGATGCCTTCGTGCGCGAGGATGCGGTTGGCGATCACCAGGTCGGCGAGTACGCGTTCCAGATCGGTCATTTCGGTATCCCGTGTAACGTCCCTGTGCGATCGTAGCGGATGCTTCGCATCCTTGTCGTGTGGCTGATCAACGCCGTGGCGCTCGCCGCGGTCGCCTACCTGATGCCGTCGGTGAGCGTCGAGAGCGCGGGCGCGGCGCTCGCGGCGGCCCTGGTGCTCGGCCTGGTGAACGCGCTGGTGCGCCCCGTTCTCGTGCTCCTCACGCTGCCGGTCACGATCCTCACGCTCGGGCTTTTCATCTTCGTCATCAACGGGCTGCTCTTCTGGGCGGTCGGCTCGTTCGTCTCCGGGTTCCACGTCGCCGGGTTCTGGCCGGGCGTGTTCGGCGCGCTCGTTTTCAGCCTGATTTCCTGGGCGCTGTCACACCTGATCCTGAAGTAGCTCGACTAACGGGCGGCCTTGGCCGTCTCGGCCGCGAGCAGCTTCTCGAAGCCCGCGGCGTCGAGCGGCGGGCTGAAGTAGTGACCCTGCCACTCGTCGCAGCCGAGCGCGAGCACGCGCGAGAGCTGGGCCTCGTTCTCGATGCCCTCGGCGGCCACCGAGATGTCCAGCGTCTTCGCGAGCACCGCGATCGCGCGCACGATCGCCTCGTCGGCGGCGTGGGTGTCGATCGAGCGCAGGAAGGAGCGGTCGATCTTCAGCTTGTGCACCGGAAGCTGGCGCAGGTAGGCGAGGCTGGAGTAGCCGGTGCCGAAGTCGTCGATCGAGATGCGCACGCCGAGCTCGCCGAGGCGGCGCAGCGTCTCGATGTTCTGCTCCAGGCTCGACATCAGCACGCGCTCGGTCACCTCGAGCTCGAGCGAAGACGCCTCCATCGCGTTCGCGCGCAGCGCGGCGCCGACCCGTTCGAGATAGGCCTCGTGCTGGACGAGCTCGGGCGCGGACACGTTGACCGCGATCCAGCAGCGTCCGGGGTGCGCGCGCTGCCACGCGCCCGCCTGAGACAGCGCACGCTCGAAGGTCCATTCGCCGATCGCTCGGATCAGGCCGCACTCCTCGGCGAGCGGCACGAACTCGCCGGGCAGGAGCAGGCCGCGCTCGGGGTGGTTCCAGCGCACCAGCGCCTCCGCGCCGACGACCAGGCGCCGGCCGCGCACCACCGGCTGCCAGTGCAGCACGAGCTCGCTCCTCGCCAGCGCGCCGTGCAGCTCGTTCTCCAGGCGCAGGCGCTCCACGGAGCGCGCGTGCAGGGCCGGCTCGTACATGCGCCAGGTGCCCCGCCCGCTTTCCTTCGCGTGGTACTTGGCGGCATCGGCGTTGCGCAGCAGCTCGGCGAAGTCGCGCGCGTCGTTCGGATAGACGCTGATGCCGATCGAGGCGCTGACGTTGAGCGTGCGCCCCTCGACGCTGAAGGGCCGCGCCAACACGCCGAGGATGCGCTGCGCGACGCCTGCAGCTTCCTCCGTATTTCTGATGCTTTGAACCAAGACAAAATCGTCGCCCCCCAGGCGGGCCAATGTTTCGCTCGGCAGGAGGCTCTCCAGGCGCGCGCCGACCTCGCGCAGCAGCGCATCCCCGGCCTGGTGGCCGAGCGACTCGTTCACCAGCTTGAAGCGGTCGACGTCGATCAGGAGGGCCGCGAGCTGCGTGCGGCTGCGCGCCGCCTGCAGGATCGCCTGCGCCCCGCGGTCCGCGAGCAGCAGGCGATTGGGAAGCCCGGTCAGCGCGTCGCGCGTCGCGAGGTATTCGGCGCGCGCCTCGGCCTGGCGGCGGGGCGTGATGTCGGCGGCGGTGCCGCGGTAGCCGACGAACGCGCCCGTCGCGTCGCGCACCGGCACCGCGCTCACCGACTGCCAGATCACGCCGCGCGAGCGGGTGACGACGCGGTGCACGAGCTCGCGGAACGCGTGGCCGTCGGGTGCGTGGCTGCCGAGCCACTCCTGGACCGCGCGGTCCTCGCCGAGCGGCATGATGTCCTGCGCCCTGCGCCCGAGCAGCTCCTCGGGGCGGTAGCCGAGCACCGCCTCGACCCGGTCCGAGAGGAAGGTGTAGCGCCACGACGCGTCCGCCTCCCACAGGTACTCGCCCGAGGCCTGCGCCATGTCGCGGAAACGCTGCTCGCGCTCGGCGAGCGCCGCCTCGGCGCGCTTGTGATCCTCGATGTCGCTCACGGTGCCCGAGGCGCGCGTGGCCCGCCCCGCAGCGTTGCGCTCGGTCACCCGGCCGGTCGCGCGCACCCAGCGCCAGCCGCCGGCTTCGGTGCGTACCCGGCAGTCGACCTGGCAGATGGTCTTCTCGCCTTTGAGCCCGCAGACGAGCTCCTTGCGCACGGCGGGCCGGTCGTCGGGATGGACCAGCTCGTTCACGTCGGCGCCGCTCATGACCCCGGCGACCGGACGCCGGCCGAGCAGGCCGGCCCAGCCCGAGCCGAGGTAGATCGCGTTCGATTCCAGGTCGAAGTCCCATTCGGCCAGGTTGGCGGCGCCGACCGCGAGCTCCAGGCGCTCCTTCGCCTCGGCGAGCGCGCGCTCGGCGCGCCGCTGCTCGGTGACGTCGCGCCCCACGCCGCGGTAGCCGAGAAAGTGGCCGGCGGCGTCCTTGCGGCTCTGGCCCGAGATGATGTGGACCTGGCGCGCGCCGCGCTCGTCGACCCGCGTCATCTCGAGGTCGAAGAACGGCCGGCGCTCCTCGATGCCCTCGTGCAGGGCCTCGAGCACCCGGCTTTCGACCTGCACGCCCGGGATTTCCCAGAAGCGCTTGCCGTAGGTGGGAATGCCGCCGAAGAAGGTGGCCACGGGCGTGCCGCCCGAGATCCAGGTGATGCGCTGCGAGGCGTCGGTCTCCCAGAACCAGTCGGCCGAAAGCTCGGTGAGGTCGCGGAAGCGGCGCTCGCTCTTCTTCGCCTCCGCCAGCGCCTTCTCCGCACGCCGCGAGCGCACATGCATCGCGAGGTACACCACGCCGCAGGCGAACACCACCAGGAACAGGACGTCCAGCACCCGCTAGCGCGCCGCCGTGTCGCGCACCGGGGGCGCGACCTTCAGGACCTCATCCACCGTGGTGTGGCCGGAGCCGACCTTCAGCGCGCCGCTGATGCGCAGCGGCTTCATGCCTTCCTTGAAGGCCTGCTCGCGCAGCACCGCGAGGTCGGCTTTTTCGCCGACCAGCGTCTTGATGGCGGAGGAAAAGATGAGCGTCTCGTAGATCCCGACGCGCCCCATGTAACCGGTCATGCGGCAGTCGAGGCAGCCGACCGGCCGGTACACCTTTTCCGGGCGATTCGACTTCCACGGCGCGACCAGCGCGTCCCAGCCGGCGTGATCCTCGGCGCGGTTGAACGCCACCTTCTGCTTGCAGTGCGGGCAGAGCGTGCGCACCAGGCGCTGCGCCATGACGCCGTTCAAGGTGGCGTTGAGCAGGTACGGCGGCACGCCGAGCTCGAGCAGCCGGGTTACCGCGCTGGGCGCGTCGTTGGTGTGCAGCGTCGAGAGCACGAGGTGGCCGGTGAGCGCCGACTGGATCGCCATCTCGGCGGTCTCCAGGTCGCGGATCTCGCCGACCATGATGATGTCGGGGTCCTGGCGCATCAGCGCTCTGACGCCCTCGGCGAAGCCGAGCTCGATCTGCTGCTGCACCTGCATCTGGTTGAAGGCGGGCTCGACCATCTCGATCGGGTCCTCGATGGTGCAAACGTTCACTTCCGGCGTAGCGAGCGCCTTGAGGGTGGAATAGAGCGTGGTGGTCTTGCCCGAGCCGGTGGGTCCGGTCACCAGCACGATGCCGTTCGGCCGGCCGCTCATCTCGTTCCAGCGGCGCTGGTCCTCCTCGGAGAAGCCGAGCTCGCGGAAATCGCGCACCAGCACCTCGGGATCGAAGATGCGCATCACCAGCTTCTCGCCGAAAGCGGTCGGCAGGCTCGAGATGCGCAGCTCGATGTCGCCCGCCTCCGCCGTGCGCGTCTTGATGCGGCCGTCCTGCGGCCGGCGCTTCTCGACCACGTCCATGCGCGCGAGGATCTTGATGCGGCTGGTCATCGCCGCGAGCACCGCCGGCGGGATCTGGTAGACCTGGTGCAGCACGCCGTCGATGCGAAAGCGCACGATGCCGTGCTCGCGGCGCGGCTCGACGTGGATGTCGCTCGCGCGCTGCTCGAAGGCGTACTGCCACAGCCAGTCGACCACGCGCACCACGTGCGCGTCGTTCGCGTCGATCTGCTTGTCGGTCCGGCCCAGCTCGACCAGCTGCTCGAAATTGGACAGGCCCGCGCCCGCGGCCGCGGTCTTGTTGGCCCCCTTGATCGACTTGGCGAGATTGTAGAACTCGACCTGGTAGCGCTCGATGTCGACCGGGTTCGCGATCACGCGCTTGATCTCGCGCTTGATGATGCGGCCGAGCTCGGGCTCCCAGTCGCGCACGCCGGGCTCGGCGGTCGCGATCACCGCCTCCTTCGCGCTCACCGCCACGGGAAGGATGCGAAAGCGCGTGGCGTACGCCGACGACATGATCTCGGTCACCGCGGAGAAGTCGATCTTGAGCGGATCGATGTGCAGGTAATCCATGCCGAGGCGCTTGGCGAGCCACTCCGACAGCGTGTCGAGGGTCAGGGGCGCGGCGCCCTTTTTCCATTTCTGCTCGGCGACCACGCAAAGCGGGTGCACGTTGCCGCGGTGGTAGCGGCGCTCGGCCTTCAGCGCGTCGGCCGCTTCGCGCGCGACCATCCCGTCCTCGACCAGCCAGTCGAGCACTTCGGCAAGGGTCAGCCTGGCGTCAGCTACGCCGCTCTTAACTGCTTGTTGCATCGAGCGAAACTATACCGGAACGGGCAGCGCGCACCGTGCCAAATGCCCGCAGCGTCGCGGCGAAACGCCGCACATTACGCTAACCTCCGCGCGTGCCCCGCGCCCTGGCCGCCGATGTGCGAGTTCGCGAGGCCTGGGCGTGGAGCATGTACGACTTCGCGAACTCGGGCTACACCACGGTCGTCATCACGGCCGTGTTCGGCGCCTATTTCGTCGGCGTGGTGGCCGCGGGAAAGGCGTGGGCCACGTTTGCCTGGACCGCGGCGCTTTCAATTTCTTACGCCCTCATCCTCGCCACCGGCCCGCTCGTCGGCGCCTGGGCCGATGCGCACGCGGCAAAAAAGCGGCTGCTGCTCGCGACCACGGTGGGCTGCGTCGCGTTCACGGGGCTCCTCGCCTTCGTCTCGCCCGGCCAGGTGGCGTTCGCGCTGGGCTTGATCGTGCTTTCGAACTACTTCTTCGGCACGGGCGAGAACCTGATCGCGGCGTTTCTCCCCGAGCTCGCCGACTCGCGCGCCATGGGCCGCGTCTCGGGCTGGGGCTGGGCATTCGGCTACCTCGGCGGCCTTGCCGCGCTCGGCATCTGCCTCTTCTACCTGATGACCTCGGGCGAGGAGGCGAGCCGCGCGGTACCGGTCACGATGGTCATCACCGCCGCGTTCTTCGCCGTGGCGGCGGTGCCCACGTTCGTGTTCCTGCGGGAGCGTGCGCTGCCGCAGGCCTCGTTCGCCAATCCGTGGGAGCGCGTGACGAGCACGCTCAGGGAATCCGAGCGCTACCGCGACCTGCGTCAATTCCTGATTTGCATCGTGTTCTACCAGGCGGGCATCACCGCGGTGGTCTCGCTCGCCGCGATCTACGCCGAGCAGGTCATGAGGTTCAGCATGCAGCAAACCATCACCCTGATCCTGGTCGTGAACGTGAGCGCCGCGGCGGGCGCGTTCGGCTTCGGCTACGTGCAGGATGCGATCGGCCACGTGCGCGCGGTCGCGATCACGCTCGTGGGGTGGATCGTGATGGTGCTCATCGCCGGAACGACGGAGAGCGTGACCGGCTTCTGGATCGCGGCGAACCTCGCGGGGCTGTGCATGGGATCCGCGCAGGCCGCGGGCCGCGCCATCGTCGGCTATCTCGCCCCGCCCGCGCGCCTCGCGGAGTTCTTCGGGCTTTGGGGCCTCGCGGTCAAGGCGGCGAGCATCGTCGGGCCGCTCACCTACGGCGCCGTGACGTGGCTCTTCGCCGGCAACCATCGCCTCGCCATCTTCGCCACCGGCCTTTACTTCGTCGTCGGCCTCGCGCTGCTCGCGGGCATCGACGTCGAGCGCGGCCGGCGCCAGGCGCTGGCGGCGTAAGTCTTTAACTGCCGAATTGGGGAGCAGGTGCGTAACTTGCATCGCGTCCGGGCACCATGCGGTGCAGTGCTCTGCTTCTTGGAGCGCTCGTCGTCATCACGCAGGCGCGCGCGCAAGGACTCTATAGCCACCTCTACGAACCCGGCGCGCTGCGCCTCAGTGAAATCATCGGCATGGAAGTGGTCACGCCCCAGGGCTCGCGCCTGGGACGGATCTCGGACCTCGTTTTTGACTCGGCGAGCGGCGCGATCAAGGAAATCGCGGTCGGCGCAGCAAGCTACCCGCTGAACGCATTGCTCTCGGGCAACGAGCCCCGGCACGTCGTAATCGATCCTCCCCCGCAGAGCTCGGCCGGCGCGACGGGCCTGCTCCCTCTACTTGGCCGCCCGCAGCGTGCCGAGGCAGCCTCGTATGCGAGCGACCTCGGCCCGCCCGAAGCGGTCGTCGTCGATCTAAAAGAAGGCCGTCTCTACTTGCCGCGCTGATAGACGACGTCGCTGCGACGGTTCTCCGCCCAGGAAGCTTCGTCGTGCCCGAGGGCCTTCGGCTTCTCCTCGCCGAAGCTCACCGCCTCGATCTGGCTGTCGGCGGCGCCCGAGAGGCGCATCATCTGCCGCACTGCCTCGGCGCGTTTCTGTCCGAGCGCGAGGTTGTATTCGCGGCTGCCGCGCTCGTCGCCGTTACCCTCGATCGTTACGCGCGCGTCGGCGTTCTCACGCAGGTAGCGCGCGTGGGCTTCGACCGCCGGCCGGAACTCGGGCTTGATCTCGTAGCGGTCCAAGTCATAGTAGACCGAGCGCTGGGCAGGTACGCCCTTGACCGAAGGTTGCGCGCCTGTCTGCGAACCCGCGCGCTGGCCGGGCTGGCTCTTGGTCGCCACCGATCCCGTGCGAGCGGCCGGCGTGCCGGAAGCCGAGGCCGGCTCAGCGCCGGTGTCGGCGGGCGGAGTATTCGAGGCGCAGGCCGCGGCGAGTAGAGAAGCTGCGGCGAGGGCGAAGCAGGTCTTTCTTGTAGAACGGGTCATTGGTGGGCTCTCCCAAGGTTGCCTTTTGGCGGATGATCCGCGCCCAAGACTTAAGGCTTAATTAAGGCTGTGCAGTAAATCAGGACTGCGCGTAGATCGCCCGGAACAAAGTCACGGGACGCTCTTTGTAGGCGCGTGAAAGCAGCCGGACATGAGCGACCGAGCGCCCATCCTGCGGCGAATAGCGCACACGGCCCTCGGCCGTCGCAGCGATCAGCCCTGCCGCGCTGAACTGCTCGAGGTAGTGCTCCACGTCGGAGTCGCTCACCTTCGCCATCATGCTCAGCTGGACGGCAAGCTCGGCCGCGTGCCACGAGCGCTGCGGCTCGCTCGCAAGAACGAGCAGCAGCTCCGCGGCGTCGACCGAAGGCACCCAGCGCTGCAGAAAGCGCTGGAAGTCGTCGGGAAAGCGATCGTCGGGGAGTTGCAAACGTCTTGCAGCCTGTTGTTCTGAAGGTGCGGCCACGCCGGGCAGCTTACGGCGCTGTCAAGCGTGGAGTCCCCAGCCCTAGAGGATGAGCCACCGCTGTCCGCGCCGGCGTGGCCGCGGGGAAATGATGCTGGGCGCAGACTTAAGCGAGACTTAACCGCTCTGTAGGCCGCCTGGTCTGCGGTAAGCTCATGAGTCCACGCAAAAGACCGGAACGGCATGGTGTGTAACCGGATCCTCGTCATGGCATTGTGCGCGGCCGCTTCGCACGCCGCGTTCGCCGAGCTCAACGGCAAGGTCGTCGGCGTCTCCGATGGCGACACGCTCACCCTGCGCGTAGACGGCGCCAGCGTTCGCGTACGGCTCGACGGAATCGATGCGCCCGAGCTCGGCCAGCCCTACGGCAAGAGCGCGCGGCGCTCGCTCGTGCAGATCTGCAGCGGGAAAGCGGCCACTGCCGTCGAGCGTGGCAAGGACGATGAGGGACGCATCCTCGCAAGCGTCCGCTGCGGCGAGATCGACGCCAACGCAGAGCAGGTGCGCCGCGGCATGGCCTGGGTGCGCCTGAGGTATGTGCCGTTCGGCTCACCGCTCTACGAGGCGGAGACGAATGCGCGCCTGCAGAAAGTGGGTCTGTGGCGCGGCAAGGAACCGATGCCGCCCTGGGAATGGCGCGCCCGGCAAACCAAAAAAGACGAAGGCAAGTCCTAGGAAAGGCCGGAGCGGGCGGCGGCGCCCGGACGCTCGGCCGCTAGCGGCTCCGCCGGCCGGGCGTGCCCGCGCCACGCCGGGAGCCGGATCGCAGCAGCCAGCCCCGGCAGCGCGGCACCCGGATCCGCGTCCGAAAGCGAGATGCTGCCGTGATGGCGCTCGACGATCGCCTTGACGATCGCGAGGCCGAGGCCGGTGCCGCGCGTCGCGTCGCCCGCGACGCGATGGAAACGCTCGAATACGCGCTCGCGCTCGGCTGCCGGAACGCCGCGGCCGGCGTCGACCACGCGCAGCTCCACCATCCCCTCGACCTGGCGCACCGCGACCGTCACCGGCGAGCCCGGGGGGGCGTAGCGCAGCGCGTTGTCGACCAGGTTCTCGATGAGCGAGCGCAGCTCCGGCTCGGCGCCGAAGGCCTGCACTACGCCCGGCGCATCGACGCCGAGATCCACGTCCTGGTTCTCTGCGCGCGCCACGTAGCCGGCCACGACCTCGCGCGAGAGCGCCGCGAGGTTCACCGCGGCGAACGCCTGCAGCGGCACTGCGGCGTCGAGGCGCGCGAAATCCATGAGCTGCTGCACCACCCGGCGCGCGCGCTCGACGCCACGCGCCAGCTCTTGCAGCGCGCCCGAGCGGACCGCGGGGCTCTGCGCCCGCTCGGCGAGCTGCACCTGGAGCGCGAGCGCCGCCACGGGAGAGCGCAGCTCGTGCGCCGCGTCGGCGAGAAAGCGCCGCTGCGCGTCGAAGGCGCCTTCGAGCCGCGCGAGCAGCGCGTTGATCTGGTGCACGAGGGGCAGGAGCTCGCGCGGCACATTGTCGGTGGGCAGCGCATCGAGCCGCGCGGCGTCGCGGTCGCTCACGCGCCGCGAGGTGACGTGCAGCGGCTGCAGGCCTCGCGCCAGGGCCCAGGCGACGACGACGCCGAGCACCGGGATGAGCAGCAGCATCGGCATCAGCACGCTGAGCGAGAGCTCGCGTGCAAGCGCGTCTCGGGCCGCGACCGCCTGGCCGACCTGGACCGTTCCTTCGTCGGTGACGTGCGTATAGACGCGCCAGGGGCCCTCGCTGGTCGGCGACGAAATCAGGCCTTCCTTGAAGCTCTGCGGCAGGTCGGGCGGCAGCGTCGGCAGGGCGGTCTCGAAGTAGACCCGTCCGGTGCCGTCGTAGGCGCGGACCGAGAGCGCGAAGCCGGGGCGGGCGATGCGCAGCCTCCGCGTCTGGGTCCAGTCCTCGCGCAGGTGCACCGCGTGCGCGACCTGCTTCAGCTCCTCGTCGAACAGCCGTCCCACCTGGTTGCGCGTCAGGGCATAGGTGGCGCCCAGGACCACCACCGTGCCCAGGCCGAGCGTGCCCACGACCCAGAGCACGAGGTTCGCGCGGATCGATCTCACCGTCGGGATCTCAAAGCAAGGATCTCAAAGCAGCGGCACGATGCGGTAGCCGACGCCGCGCACGTTGCGGATGAGCTCGGGCTCGAGCTTGCGCCTGAGGTGATGCAGGTGCACCTCGATGCTGTTGCTGCCGACCTCTTCGCCCCAGCCGTAGACCGCGTCCTCGAGCTTCTCGCGCGACACCACAGCGCCGGGCTCCTTCATCAGCGCCTCGAGCACGGCGAACTCGCGCGCCGAGAGCTCGACCGGCGCACCGCGGAACGTCACCTCGCGCCTGACCGGGTCGACGCTGAGCGCGCCGCACGCCATGTCGGGCGTCGAACGGCCGGACTTGCGCCGCATGACGGCGCGCGCCCGCGCGAGCAGCTCGTCGAGGTCGAAGGGCTTGACCAGGTAGTCGTCGGCGCCCAGGTCGAGGCCCGCCACGCGGTCGGCGAGCGCGTCGCGCGCGGTGATGATGACCACCGGAAGCTGGCTGCCGCCGCGCCGCATGCCCTTCAGGATATCGACGCCGTCGCGCCGCGGCAGGCCGAGGTCGAGGAGCGCGAGGTCGTAGACGCGGTGGCCGAGCGCCAGCTCGGCCTCGCCGCCGTCGCGCACCCAGTCCACCGTGTAGCCGGCGTCCTGCAGGCCGGCGACCACGGCGCGCCCGATCATGGGGTCGTCTTCGATGACGAGGACTCTCATGCCTTTGCGCTCAAGCCGGCGTCACTGTGCGGCGACGTGCATTAAGGAAGACTTAAGATTCTAATCGCCCGCGCCGCCATGGCACGCACAATGCTAGAGCCCGAACCAGCAAGCCGGAGGCTCCAGCCCAGCCATGGAGACTGACATGAAAGCGATCAAACCCTTGTTGCTCGGCGCATCCATTTTTGCCCTCGCCTGCGGCGGGGCGTATGCCGGCGGCGACAGCAAGAACAAGAGCGCCTCCTCGGGCGCGAGCACGAGCGCCAGCGCCAAGTACGATTTCAACAAGGCGGACAAGAACCATGACGGCAAGGTGAGCCGGGCCGAGTTCGACGAAATGATGAAGGCCAACGCCTCGGGCGGCGGCACCTCCTCCAGCAAGACTTCGTCCGGCAAGACGAGCAGCAAGCCGAGCACTTCGACGAAGTAGCACGCCTTAAGGCGTGCTTAAGAATTGCCCGGGCAACGTACGAGCCCGGGCAGCGCATGCCGTGAGGAGGAGGATCGGCCGGGCGAGCGCGCAAGTGTTCGCCCGGCCGCAGTCTTGGTGCCGCGCGGCACGGAACTGGCGTGGTAATGGCCATGCCGAAACGCAAGCGCACTACAAGGAAGACGACGGAGGGGTGGGCCGCGACCCGCGACCCGCGCGGGGTGATCAAGCAGGCCCATGCCGACCTTCGGCGCGGCCTCGAAGACACCGACCAGCGCGCGCGGCGCCGACCGAAGCGCGCCTAATCCTTCGGTTTCTGCAGAAGCGGGCCGAGCACGTCCATCGGGATGGGAAACACGATGGTCGAGGACTTGTCGCCGGCAATCTGCGTGAGCGTCTGGAGGTAGCGCAGCTGCATCGCCTCGGCGCGCTGCGAAAGCATCTGCGCCGCCTGCAGCAGCTTCTCCGAGGCCTGCAGCTCGCCTTCGGCGTGGATCACCTTGGCGCGGCGCTCCCGCTCGGCCTCGGCCTGGCGCGCAATCGCGCGCACCATGGTCTCGTTGAGATCCACGTGCTTGATCTCGACCGCGGACACCTTGATGCCCCAGGCATCGGTCTGCTGGTCGAGGGTCGCCTGGATGTCGCTGTTCAGCTTCTCGCGCTCGGCGAGCAGCGCGTCGAGCTCGTGCTTGCCCAGGATCGCGCGCAGCGTGGTCTGCGAGAGCTGGCTGGTGGCTTCGCTGAAGTTGGCGACCTGGATGATGGCGAGCTGCGGGTCGACCACGCGCAGATAGACCACCGCGTTGACCTTGACCGACACGTTGTCGCGCGTGATCACGTCCTGCGGCGGCACGTCGAAGACGCGCGTGCGCAGGTCCACGCGCACCAGCTGCTGGATCACGGGCAGCACGATGATCAGGCCCGGCCCCATCACGCGCTGGAAGCGCCCGAGGAAGAACACCACCGCGCGCTCGTACTCGCGCAGGATCTTGATCGACGACATGACGGCGATCGCGACGACAACGACTACGCCCAGCGCAAAGTACGGCATCTTCGGTCTCCCTTCAGTGACTTTCCGGCTCGACGCTCAAGACCAGCCCCTGCATGCCGGTGACGCGGAGCTTCTGCCCACGGCGCACCGGGCGGCTCGAGCGCACCTTCCATTGCTCGCCGTGCACCCGCGCCCAGCCCTCGAGGTCGAAGTCGCCGAGCGCCTCGCCGATCGCGCCGAGCATTTGCTCGCGCCCGCTCACCACCGCGCGCCGGCGGCTCCTGACCAGCATGCCGACCACCAGGATGAGAAACCCCGCGCTCGCCGCGGTGACGCCCGCGATGAGAGCGTACGGAATCTCGAAGCCGGGCAGCTCCGTGTCCTCGATCAGCAGCAGCGATCCGAGCACGAAGGCCACGATGCCGCCGACGCCGATGGCGCCGAACGAAGGCAGGAACACCTCCGCGACCATGAAGGCGATGCCGAGCAGCATCAGCGCGAGGCCGGCGTAATTCACCGGCAGGAGATGCAGCGCGTAGAGCGCGAGGAGCAGCGCGATCGCGCCCACCACGCCGGGCAGGATCAGGCCCGGACTCATGAACTCGAAGATGAGCGCGTAGACGCCCACGAGGATGAGCAGGTACGCGACGGTGGGGTTCGTGATCACCGCGAGCACGCGCGTACGCCAGTCGACCTCGAGCGCCTTCACCTCGGCGTTCGGCTTCCCCAGCCTGGCGAGAAGCGCGGGCACGTCGGCGGCGACGTGGTCGATCACCTTCAGCTTCAGCGCCTCCTGCGCCGGCAGGCTCGCGCCCTCGCGCACCGCCTTCTCCGCCCAGTCGGCGTTGCGGTGGCGCAGCTGTGCGAGGCCGCGGATATAGGCGACGGCGTCGTTCGTCACCTTGCGCGTCATGGTGTCTTCTTCTTTTTTGCCATCCTTTTGGGGGCCGCCGCCGCCGATGGACACCGGCGAGGCGGCGCCGAGGTTGGTACCGGGCGCCATCGCGGCGACGTGCGCCGCGTAGAGGATGAAGGTGCCGGCGCTCGCCGCGCGGGCGCCGCTCGGCGCCACGAAAACCGCGACCGGCACCGGGGAGGCGAGGATCGCCTTGATCACCTCGCGCATCGAGGTGTCGAGGCCGCCCGGGGTGTCGACCTGGAGGATGACGAGCTCGGCGCCCTCCTTGGCGGCGCGCTCGATGCCGCGCTTCGCGAAATGGGCGCTCGCCGGACCGATGGCGCCCTCGAGCGGCACCAGCACCACCGGCGCCGCCGAGGCCAGGGCGCAGACGCAGCACCCGAGGACCGCGATCAGGATCGCGCGCATTTGCAGCGGATTATGCTCCGCTGCGGGCGGCTATCGCCCCCTTGACGCCGATTACCGGCCGAGGTGCTGCACGCTTTGCGGCGCCTCGGCGGAGGCGACGTATTGGCGGTACGAGAGGTCGCGCCTGCTGCCTGGAGTGTGCCGGGACACGAAGCGCCTGGCGCGGACGAACCGGTCGCGGAGCAGGCTGCGCCGGCTTCGGCCGTGCTGCGGGTCGTAGAGATACATGGCGAGCGCGCCCAGCCCGAACGTGACGAGCGTTCTCATGCTCTTGCCTCCTTTAGCGGATTGCGTCGCCCTGCCATGGCCCCGAGCACCGCGGCGAGGAGCGACAGGAGCAGCGCGCCGAACGTGACCCAGGACACGGACACGTCCGGGGTCGCCTGCCCGAACTGAAACGCCGAGCCCAAGGTCTGCGCGGCGCCGGCGGCGAGCACGCCGATGCCGGAGAGCATCACGCTCACCACCCACACCAGGGCGCCCTCGAAGAAGCCGGTGGTGCCGTCGAAAATCGCGCCGATCCGGGTCGAAACCCAGCCGCCGATGAAGAGCGCCACGAGCAGCGACACGCCGGCCCAGATGCCAGCTCCGGCCCCGAGCGTGTCCGTGTCGGCCTGGCCCGGCTGTGCCGCGCTGATGCCCACGGCGACGCCGAGCGCGGTCATCAGCAGCAGGAATCCGAGCGCGACCAGCACGCCGCCGAAGACCCCGCCCCAGGACACGCGCATGCCGTCGGCGCGCAGCGGGGCCGGATGGGCGATGCGCCGGCGCTCGGCGACGCGACGGTCCTGGTAGGCGTTATGGGCGGCTACGGTGGCCATCGGGCTTACCTTCCTCCTGAAGATTCAGCGCGCGGTGTCGCCGCTCGACGCCGGCAGCTGGGTGCTCCCGTGCTTGCCCTGGTCGAGCTCCATCCGGTTGCGCTGTTCGTTCGCCATCGTGTACGCGGCCTCGGCGGCGCGCAGCTCCGCGGTCTTCATCGCGATGCGCGAGCGCTGCGCGGCAAGATACGAGAAGTGAGCCACCTTTGCGGGCTCGGCGTCGGCGCTCTGCAGATTCTCGGCATCGCGCAGATCGCGCTGGGCGAGCTCGAGCTCCACCGGAGCGCGCGCCTGCACCTGCGGGTTCGCCGCCGCGGTGCGGTAGACGTCGCGCGCGGCCTCGAGCTCGTTGGTGGCGCGCGGGACCGACGTGCATCCGGCGACGAGCAAGGGGCCGGCGCAGAGCGCGCCGAGCGCGGCGCGCCGAATCGCTTTACGCATCATTTCGCTCTCCTGTCGAGTTCGTCCTGCAGGCGCCTGACGCTCTGGTTCGCGTCGGCGGCTGCGCGCTGCACGCGCGCGTTGTCCGCGATGGCGCGGGCGTAGTCGGCATCGACCTGGGCCTGCTCGGCGTAGATCCGCGCGTTCGCGTAGTCGCCGCGCTCCGCCTCCTGCTCGGCGCGCGCCAGCTTGTACTGCGCCACGCGCAGCTCCATGGTGCCGTCCTGGACGACCACGGGTTCGGCCTTCGCGACGGCGGCGCGGGCGGCGTCGATCTGCTCGGCAGGCCGCGGCAGGCTGCTGCAGGCAGCGAGCCCCAGCGCGAGCACCACCGCGGCGATGCGCCGGAAATCGCGCTGTAAATCGGACTGGTCGATGCAAGCTTTACAGGCGGTGTAGGGCATTTCATGGTCCTCCGGAACCGGTCACCTAGCGTGCAGCAATCTGCGGTCCAGGACCGGGTTCGAAGCTTGCAAGACAGCCCGTGGAGCCGATATGCGCTATCTCGTTCTCTTGGTCCTGGTGGCGGCACTCGCGGGCTGCGACGCCCCGGAGGAAAGCTTCCGCCTCGTCACGGTGGAGAGCCAGGATCAGCTCGGCCTCTCGCTGCGAGAGCTGCCTGAAGCGACCCTCAAGTCGATCGGCCTGGGCTACGGCCTGGCGGTGATCCGGCTCGGGAAAGAAGGCGAGCGCGCCGGGCTACGCCTTGGGGACGTCGTCTACGGCGTGAACCAGACCCGGATCCGCAACCTGCAGGAGTTCAGCCACGCGCTCGCGCAGCTGCGGGACGGTCGCCTGAGCCTGCTCGTGCGGCGGGGAAAATCGGACCTTCAGGTGCCGCTCGAAATCGGCGTGCTGCCGCCGGAAGACGGGGTGCTGCGCATGCCGCGGCCGGCTACAGATACTCTTCTGCGCACCTGATGATGGCGTCGTTGGTGGGGCGCTCCAGGCAATGGCGCGCGTCCTGGTGGCGTTTCGCCGTCGTCGCCCTGTGCGTCGCCTTCGCCGCCTTCGCTTTTGGCGCCGGCTTCGCCGCTTCGGCGGGCTTCGCCGCCGCGGCCTGCCGCTCCGGGGCCTGCGCCGCCGCCGCTTGCATGAGCGGCAGCGCAGCCGCGAGGGCCGCCGCCAGAATCGTTTTTTTCATGGCGCTTCCTTTTTCGCCTAGCCCAAGACCGCAAGGATAGCCCGATTCACTGCAGGCGTCTCTGATAGGCGCGGATGCGCTGTGCATTAGTTCCCAGATCGCTCCTTCCGACGCGTGACTTCGAGCGCACATCGACGCGGCTTCCGCTGCCTTCCGCGGTAATCCGCACGATGACATCGTCCTTGAAGCCGAACCAGCGAGTCGTCGCGACCGCCTCGATGCGCCCCGCGGACGGATCCTCGCGCACGATCTGCCAGCCGGATTCCTCGATCGCTCCCTTGGCACGCTCGAAAGCGATATTGGGCGCGACCGGGAGGCGCAGCGGCCGGATGTCGGGGTAGGCGCGGCGCTGCGCCTCGCTGCTCTCGCTCGGATCGGTGCTGATGTCGTTGATCGGCGGAACCGAGCGCGCACGCAGGTAGCCGGCGGCCGGGATCGCGGCGACCGAAGCGCCGAGCACGATCGCGAAGAGCGGCCGCGCGACGCCGCCACGGCGGCGGAACAGCGCGACCATGCCCAGGATCGCCGCCGCGAGCCCGAGCGCGCCGGCCGCGGGCAGCATGAGGATGCCGACGGTGTAGGGGACGAGGCCCGATCTCACCGCCGGACCCGACGCGCCCAGCACCGCGAGCGCGAGCGCCGCGAGGCCCAGGCCGATGCGGCCGCTCAATCCGCCTCCCCTAGAGCTGCGAGCTGAGCAGCCCCATCAAGTGCTCCCAGAGCTTTTCGCTGAACGGACGGCGCTCCCACTCCTCAAGTGTAATGCGCCGCGAGCTTGCGAGGTCCTGCTCGAAGATGCGCTCCTGGTGGCGCGCGAATTCGCGGTCGTAGACGTTCAGGTTGGCCTCGTCGTTGGTGCTGAAGGAGCGGCTGTCGAAGTTGGTGGACCCCACCGTCACCCACAGGCCGTCCACCGTCATCACTTTCACGTGATAGAAGGTCGGCTGGTATTCGTAGATCTCGACCCCCGCGCGCAGCAGCTCGCCCCAGGTGGAGCGCGAGGCCCGGCGCACCACGGCCGAATCGGTGACCGGTCCGGGCACGATGATTCTCACCTGCACGCCGCGCCTCCTCGCCTCGATGAACTGGCGCACCTCGTTGTCGTCTGGGACGAAATACGCCGCCGAGAGCTGGATCGAGCGCCGCGCGGCGGCGATCGACATGAGGTAGAGGAGCTGGGCGCTCTCGCTGCCGCCGCCAGGGGAGCTCACCATGAATTGCGCGAGCTCGCTGCCGGCTGCCCCAAGCGCGGGGAAGTAGTCCGGCCCGTGCAGCACTTCGCCGGTCACCTCGATCCAGTTCTCCATGAACGCCGCCTGCATCTGCGCCACGGCCGGGCCTTCGAGGCGGAAGTGCGTGTCGCGCCAGTGGGCCGCGTCCTGCGCATTGCCGCTCCATTCGTCGCCGATGCCGGCGCCCCCGGTGTAGCCGACGGCGCCGTCGATCACCATGATCTTGCGGTGGGTGCGGTTGTTCATGCGCGCGATGGTGTCCCAGCGCACCGGGTTGTAGAGCTTCACCTGCGCACCGGCGTCCCTGAGGCGGCCGATCACGCTCTCCTCGATCTTCTGGCTGCCGAGCGCGTCGACCATCACGTGCACCTTGACGCCCGAGCGCGCACGCTCGGCGAGGGCCTGCGTGAACTGCTCGCCGATCGAGCCCTTCCAGTAGATGTACATCTCGAAGGTGATGCTCTTGCGAGCGCCGCGGATCGCCTGGAGCATTTCCGGGAAGATCTCGTCGCCGTTCACCAGCGCCCGCGTGCGGTTGCCCGGCACGAGCGCGGGCCCGAGCATCACGCCAATGGTGCGCACGAACTCCGGCTCGCCGACGCCGTAGAGCGACGCCACGCTCGTGTCGATGCGCTTGTCGCCAAGCGAGAGGTTCGCGGCGAGCAGCACCCCCAGGCCCGTGGCGAGGAAGGTCAGGATGCCGATGCGCCAGGTGGACTCGCTCCACCTGCGCACCGTGCCTAGACGCCGAGCAAGCTCCACAGCCATCGGGCGATGAAGAAGCCGGCGGCGCAGGCGGCCACCAGGAACACCACGACGCCGGCGACGAGCGCGGCGACGAAAAGCCGGCTCGAGCGCCGCGCCGCGTGCGGCGCGTCGAGCCAGGCGCTCAGCAGCCGCACGTTGCGCTGGTTGGCCTTCCAGGCCGCGTCGAACACGTCGCCGGCGAGGGGGATCATGCCGACCAATCCTTCCAGCGCGACGTTAAAAGCCATGCGCGCGAGGATGCTTCTGGGAGCACCAAGCGCCGCCGCCTCGCGCACGATATAGCTCGAAAGGACGACGCCGGCGGCGTCGCCGATCACCGGAAAGAGGCCGATCAGCGCGTCCACGCCTATGGTCAGGCGGGTTCCCGGGATCGGGATCGAGCTGTCGAGCAGCCACGCGAGCCAATTGAGCCGCTCGCGAACCTGCCAGGTGATGCGACGATGGTCCATGCAGTCGGTCGACGACGAATCGGGGTCAGACCCCGATTCGGGCCGAAAATTCAGACCGGCTTTGGGTATCATCGGACCTCCCCCCAAAGACGATCCACAGGAGACCTGCTATGGCGATCAAGGTCGGCGACCGGCTTCCCGACGGCAAGCTGATGGAATCCACGGAGTTCGATTCGGGCACGCAGTGCGCCATGCCGCCCAAGGAAGTGAACGTCGCCGACGCCGTGCGCGGCAAGAAGATCGCGATCTTCGGCCTGCCCGGCGCGTACACCCCGACCTGCTCGGCGAAGCACGTGCCGGGCTACGCGCAGAACGCCGAGGCGCTGAAGAAGAAAGGGGTGCACGAGATCTGGTGCGTCGCCACCAACGACGCCTTCGTCATGGCGCACTGGGGCCGCGACCAGAAGGCGCTCGGCAAGATCAGGTTTCTGGCCGACGGCAGCGCCGCCTGGACCAAGGCGCTCGGCCTGGAGCTCGACCTCAACGCGCGCGGCATGGGTACCCGCATGAACCGCTTCTCGATGCTGGTCGACAACGGCGTGGTGAAGCAGCTGAATGTCGAGGCCCCCGGCAAGTTCGAGGTATCGGACGCGGGCACGATGTTGAAGCAGGCGGGGTAGGAAAACCGCGCGGGTCGTGTCAGCGGGGACCCGGGGAGGCGCGTTGTAGGGCGAAGCCCTCCCCCGGGCTTCCACCGACCGAAAGGACTCTCCATGCTCAGGACCCTGCTCCCCGCCGCGCTGTTGGCGTTCTGCACCCCGCTTTTCGCCCAGGCGCCTTCGGACGCCCCGAAACCGAAGGCCGAGCGGCGCTTCGACTGCTCGAAGGCGAAGGACCCCAAGGCCTGCGAGGAGCGGCTCGCCAAGGCCAAGGCCGCGCACGAGAAGGCGCGCAAGGCCTGCGAAGGCAAGAAGGGCGAGGAAGGGCGCGACTGCATGCGCCGCGAGATGTGCGCCCAGTCCAAGGACCCGGGCAAGTGCGAGGCCCAGGTGAAGGAAGCCGCCGCGCGGCGCGCCAAGATCCGCGAGGCGTGCAAGGACAAGACCGGCGAAGAGCTGAAGAGCTGCGTCCGGGAGCAGCGGCAGAAGAAATAGAGCTTTTCTCTTGGGTTCCGGCCTCGGCCCCGAGGCCGGAACTGGCGACGTAAAAAGGGAGTCCTAGCATGGCGCTGGCGCCTGACCTTCGCTAGGATCGCTCCGGTCTCCCCTGCCGCACTATTCGACTGCTGATATGACAAACCGGCTTCACGCCGCCGCCTTCCTGCTGCTTTTCGCCGCTGCCGCTTTCGGGCAGCAGACTGCTGCGCCGCCGCAGCAAGCCAAAAGGACCGTGCCGCAGCCGGCGCAGAAGGCCTCGTCACAGGCGCTGCAAAAGGCCCAGTCGATCGAGGGCGTCACGGAATACCGCCTGGCCAACGGCCTGCGCGTTCTCACCGTGCCCGACCCGGGAAGCGATACCACCACCGTGCACATCGCCTACCTGGTGGGCTCGCGCCACGAGGGCTACGGCGAGAAAGGCATGGCGCACCTGCTCGAGCACATGCTGTTCAAAGGGTCGAAGCGCCATCCCAACGTGAAGGAGGAGTTCAACCGCCGCGGCGCGCGCTGGAACGGCACCACCTCGAACGACCGCACGACCTACTTCGAGACCTTTGCGGCCACCGCCGACAACCTCGACTGGGCGCTCGGCATGGAAGCCGATCGCATGGTGAACTCGTTCGTCTTGAAAAAGGACCTCGATTCCGAGATGACGGTGGTGCGAAACGAGTTCGAGATGGGCGAGAACAACGCCGGCTCGGTGCTGTTCCAGCGCATGCAGCAGCTCGCTTTTCCCTGGCACAACTACGGCAACGCGATCATCGGCCAGCGCGCCGACATCGAGCGGGTGCCGATCGAGAACCTGCAGGCGTTCTACCGCACCTGGTACCAGCCCGACAACGCCGTGCTGATCGTGGGCGGCAAGTTCGACGAGAAGAAGGCGCTCGAGCTGGTGGCGAAGCACTTCGCGCCGATCCCGAAGCCCAAGCGCAAGCTGCCCGGCTTCTACACCGAGGAGCCCACGCAGGACGGCGAGCGCGAGGTGACGCTGCGGCGCGTGGGCGAGAACCAGGTCGTGTCGACGCTCTACCGCGTGCCGGCTGGCCATCACCCCGACTACCCGGCCATCGACGTCCTGACCAACGTGCTCGGCGACGTGCCGTCGGGCCGCCTGCACCGCGCGCTGGTCCAGAAGGGGCTCGCCAGCCACGCCTGGGGCGCGGAGCGCGGGCTGCACGATCCCGGCTTCGTCTACTTCGGCGCCTCGCTGGCGAAGGACGGCAAGCTCGACCCGGCGCGCGCGGCGCTCGTTGCCACGGTCGAAAGCCTGAAAAGCGAGCCCATCCGGGCCGAAGAGGTCGAGCGCGCGCGCACCGCGCTGCTGAACGACTTCGAGAAGACCCAGCTCGATACCGGCGCGTACGTGCGCGCGCTGTCGGAGTTCGTCGCGATCGGCGACTGGCGCCTGTTCTTCCTCTACCGCGAGCGCCTGAAGAAAGTCAGCCTCGCCGACGTGCAGCGCGTGGCCGAGCACTACCTCAAGCCGGCCAACCGGGTGCTCGGGACGTTCATTCCGACCGACGCACCCGAGCGCGCCGACATCCCGCCCTCGCAGGAATGGCAGGCGGCGCTCGACGCGTTCAAGGGCGAGTCCGAGGGCGTGCGCCTGGGCGAAGCCTTCGATCCCTCGCCCAAGAACATCGAGTCGCGCGTGGTGCGCAAGGACCTCGCCAACGGCATCCGCGCGGCGCTGCTGCCGAAGACCACGCGCGGCGGGCGGGTGATCGCGACGCTCGTGCTGCACTGGGGCGACGAGAAGAGCCTGACCGACCGCGAGGTGGCGTGCAGCTTCGCCGGCGGCATGCTGATGCGCGGCACGCAGAAGAAAAGCCGCGCCGACATCAAGGACGCGTTCGAAAAGCTGAACGCGAGCGTTTCGGTGAGCGGCGACGGCGCGAGCATCGAGGTGCGGCGCGAGAACCTGGCGCCGACCCTGCGCCTGGTCGCGGAGGTGCTGCGCGAGCCGGCTTTCTCGCCGGCGGAGTTCGACGAGCTGAAGCGCGCCGCGCTTACCGGCGCCGAGTCGCAGCGCACCGATCCTTCGGCGCAGGCGAGCCTGCAGCTCGCGCGTCACCTCTCGCTCTATCCGAAGGGCCATCCCAACTACACTCCCGACGTCGAGGAGCGCATCGAGTGGCTGCGCGCGGCGACGCTCGAGGATGCGGTGAGCTGCTACCGCGGGCTGTTCGGCGCCACCGGCGCCGATTTCTCGGCCGTGGGCGAGTTCGACCCGGACGAGCTCGCGCGCCTGGTCGAGGCGCTGTTCGGCGACTGGCGCACCCCGAGCCCGTTCGTGCGCGTGCCGTCGCGCCATTTCGACCGCCCGGCGACCGAGAAAGAGGTGCTCACGCCCGACAAGGCGAACGCCGTTCTGCGCGCGGGCATCAACGTCAAGCTGCGCGACGACAACGCAGACTTCCCCGCGCTGGTGCTCGCCAATTACCTGCTCGGCGGCTCCTCCACCGCGCGCATGCCGGGGCGCGTGCGCGAGAAGGAAGGCCTGTCCTACAGCACCTTCAGCAGCTTCAACGCCAGCGCCTTCGACGAGGCCGGCAGCTTCCGCATCGGCGCGATCTTCGCGCCGCAGAACCGCAGCCGCGTGGAGAACGCGATCCGCGAGGAGCTCGCGCGCGCGGTGCGCGACGGCTTCAGCGCCGAGGAGGTCAAGGCGGGCAAGCAGGCAGTGCTCGAGCAGCGGCGCATGGCGCGCACGCAGGACCGCGCGCTCGCCAACCGCCTGAGCTCGTACCTGTTCATGAAGCGCAGCTTCGCGTGGGACGTCGACTTCGAGGCCAAGATCGCCGCCCTCACCCCGGCGCAGGTGAACGCCGCGCTCGGCCGACACTTCGACCCCGACAAGCTCTCGCTCGTCACCGCCGGCGACTTCAAGCAGAAGTAGCGGCGGCTCTTCGGGTATCCTGTGGCCGATATGGCGAAGGGCCCGATCCTGCTGCTCGAGGACTCGCCCGACCTGCGCGTGCTGCTCGAGCGCTACCTCGTGCGGGCGGGCTACGACGTGCTGACCGCGGAGGACGCGGTCGAAGCCGGCAGGCTGGTGGTGGAGCGCTCGCCGCAGCTCATCATCGCGGACATCCAGCTGCCCTACATGAGCGGCGACGAGTTCGTGGCGGCGCTGCGCGCCGATCCGGCGGTGCGCGACATCCCGGTCATCTTCCTGAGCGTCGACGCCAAGCTCGAAGCGCACGCGAAGCGCCTGGGCGCCGTGGCGTACTTCGACAAGAGCGTGAGCGCGGAGCGCCTGGTCGAGGTGGTGGACTTCTACACCGCCGGCTAGCCGCCGGGGCGTTCAGGGATACGTCACCTCGAGGATCTCCAGCCGCTCCTCGCCCGAGGGCGCGCGCAGGACCACCGTGTCGCCCTCGCGCGCCTTGATGAGCGCCTTGGCGATCGGCGAGAGCCACGACACCACGCCGTGCGCCGGATCGACCTCGTCGAGCCCGAGAATGGTGACGGTGCGCTCCCCCGCGGCCGAGCGCACCCGCACCGTGGCGCCGAAGAACACCTGGTCGGTGTCGCGCCCGGCACAGTTCACCACCTCGGCGTTCTCGAGCCGCCTGATGAGGAAGCGCACGCGCCGGTCGATCTCGCGCAGGCGCTTCTTGCCGTAGATGTAGTCGCCGTTCTCGGAGCGGTCGCCGTTCGACGCCGCCCACGCGACGGTCTTCACCACCTCGGGGCGCTCGACCTCGACTAGTTCACGCAGCTCGGCCTTCAGCCGCGCGAAGCCCGCGGCCGATATGTAATTTTTGCCGCCCGCGGGGATCTCCGGCGCTTCGAGCTCCTCGTCGGGCGCCTCGTTGTCCTCTTTCGTGAAAGCCTTGGACATGGGAAGAACAGGCAATTCTATAGAATGCCCGCTCCGGAGGGAGCATGGCGGCACGCCACCCGAAGCTCGATTTTCTCACGCGCCTGCGGATCCGCGAGCTGGTCCTGATGGGCCTCATCGCCCTCACCGCGCTGCTCGCCAACCTGCCGCAGGAGTACGTCGAGCAGCGCCTCGGGGTGAGCTCTTCCGCGGTGGTGGCGGTGCTCGCGATCATGGTCATCATCGGCCTGTTCCTCTACCTCAAGTTCTTCTTCTTCGTCGCGGTGGTGCTGCTGATCGCGGGCGCCAACATGCCCGAGCAGATCGCCGACGGCCTCGGCGTGTCGAAGGTGCCGATCATGCTCGCGCTGGTCGCGCTGGTCGGGGTGGGCCTGGTCAACCACCTGGTGAAGATCTTTCCGACCGGCCTCGAGTCGCAGCCGAGGGAAAAGAGCGCCGAAGGCATCCGGGCGCTGTTCTACGCCATCGAAAAGAACAACCTCGACTACGCCGAGAAGGTGCTGTCGATGAACTTCGATCCGAGCCTGCGCCACGACAACGGCTACACCCCGCTCGCCTACGCGGCGATGAAGGGAAGCGTGGCGATGATCGAGCTGCTGCTTTCGAACGGCGCCGACGCCGGCGTCGCCACGCGCGAGGGCGACACGCCGGTCGAGCTCGCGCTGCGCTTCGGGCATACCGAAGTGGCCGAGCTGCTGCGCGGCGCTCGGCGGGATCGGGCCGAGCGGCACCAGGCGCTTGCCCAGAGCACCTACTGAGCGGCACGGTTTCGATCCACTAGATGTTGTGGCAGGCGGCGCGGAAAGGCCTGTATCTGGTAGGCCGCCGCGACCACTTATGTGCGCGAGCCACAACGATTTTTCCCGCCGCCCAGCCGCGGCAGGGCGCACCGCGGCGTGAACTACATCTTGTGTGGCCGGCGTCGGCCTGTTAATGTATATCCTTACAGTATCGAGCCCCGCTTAGCCTCCGCTTGCCCACGAAACCGGCGCGCGGCGGTCCGGCGATTGGTAAACTCCGACACCGATTCGGACCAGCCATGGAAATCGAGCTCACTCCCCTAGTCGCCGAGCAGGAAATCAGCCGCGAGACCTTGGTCGAGAAATACGCCAAGGACGGCGAGGCCACGGTCGACGCGGTGCGCCGGCGCGTGGCGCGCGCGCTGGGCCAGGCCGAGCCCGAGGACAAGCGCGCCTACTGGGAGCGCCGCTTCCTGCAGGCGCAGGAGGAAGGCTTCGTCCCCGCCGGGCGCATCAACTCCGCCGCAGGCGTCAACCTGCAGGCGACGCTCATCAACTGCTTCGTGCAGCCGGTGGGCGATTCGATCTCGGAGGTGGTCGACGGACGCCCCGGGATCTATACCGCGCTCAAGGAGGCCGCCGAGACCATGCGCCGCGGCGGCGGGGTCGGCTACGACTTTTCGTCGATCCGGCCGCGCGGCGCCGAGGTAAAGGGCACGCGCTCGCGCGCGAGCGGCCCGCTCTCCTACATGCGCGTGTTCGACCGCTCCTGCGAGACGGTCGAGTCCGCCGGCTCGCGCCGCGGCGCCCAGATGGGCGTGCTGCGCTGCGACCACCCGGACATCGAGGACTTCATCCACGCCAAGGACCACGGCGACCTTTCGAACTTCAACGTCTCGGTCGGCGTGACCGACGAGTTCATGGCGGCGGTCGAGCACGACCGCGAGATCGAGCTGGTGCACAAGGCGCGGCCCGCCGGCGGCGAGGACGCCGCGCAGCGGAGCGACGGGCTCTGGATCTACCGGAAGGTGAAGGCGCGCGACCTGTGGGAACAGGTCATGCGCTCCACCTACGACCACGCCGAGCCCGGGATCCTGTTCCTCGACCGCATCAACCGCGACAACAACCTCGCCTATTGCGAGACCATCGAGGCGACCAACCCCTGCGCCGAGCAGCCGCTGCCGCCCTACGGCTGCTGCTGCCTCGGCAGCATCGACCTCACGCGCTTCGTGCGCGACCCGTTCCAGGACAAGGCGGCCTTCGACTTCGAGCGCTTCGGCAAGAACGTCGAGGTGGCGATCCGCATGCTCGACGACGTGCTCGACGTCACCGCCTGGCCGCTCCCGCAGCAGCGCGCCGAGGCGATGGCGAAGCGCCGCGTGGGCCTGGGCTTCACCGGCCTCGGCGACGCGCTCATCATGCTCGGCCTCCGCTACGACACGACCGAGGCACGGCAGGCGGCCGCGCGCATCGCCGAGAGCATGCGCGACCACGCCTACCGCGCATCCGTGGACCTCGCCAGGGAGCGGGGGCCGTTTCCGCTGTTCAACGCCGACCTTTATCTGGCCGGCGACAATTTTGCTTCTCGCCTTCCCAACCAACTGAAGCAGCAAATCGCGAAAGCGGGTATCCGCAATTCCCACCTGCTGTCGATCGCGCCCACCGGCACGATCAGCCTCGCCTTCGCCGACAACGCCTCCAACGGCATCGAGCCGCCGTTCTCGTGGGTCTACACGCGCAAGAAGCGCATGCCCGACGGCACGATGAAGGAATACACGGTCGAGGACCACGCCTGGCGCCGCTACAAGGCGGCCGGCGGAAACGTGGACGCGCTGCCGCCCTATTTCGTCACCGCGCTCGAGATCTCGGCGCGCGCGCACGAGCAGATGGTGGCGGCGGTCGCACCGTTCGTCGACACCAGCATCTCGAAGACGGTCAACGTGCCCGAGGACTATCCCTACACGGATTTCCAGGATCTCTATTTCCACGCCTGGAAATCGGGTCTCAAGGGCCTCGCCACCTACCGTCCCAACAAGGTGCTCGGCTCGGTGCTCTCGGTGGAGAAGCCGCAGGACTTCGTGCAGGACGACGTCAACCGCCGCCTCACGGTGAAGTCGGTGCCGGCGCCGGTGCTGTCGTCGCTGCGCTGGCCCGGGCGGCCCGACCTCGCGCAGGGCAACCCGGCGTGGACCTACATGATCGAGCACCCGCAGTACCACTTCGCGGTGTTTGTCGGACATGTGGAGAATGGCGGCCGTCCCCACGCATTCGAAGTCTGGGTGAACGGCAGCGAACAGCCGCGCGGCCTCGGCGCGGTGGCGAAGACGCTGTCGATGGACATGCGCGCCGACGACCACGCCTGGCTGATGATGAAGCTCGGCGCGCTCGCGAAGAGCGGCGGCGACGACGCCTTCGACCTGTCCTTCCCGCCCAAGGGCGAGCGAAAGCGCATGCCCTCGGTGGTGGCGGCCTTCGCCCAGATCGTGAAGTGGCGCGTCGAGCAGCTGCACAAGGGTCTCGATGGCGGCTTCGCCCTTACTGGAGGCGAAGGGTCCTCCCCGGTGGTCGACGCGATGTTCGCCCTGAAGGAGCCCAAGACCGGCACCGACGGCACGATGTCATGGACCGTCGACATCCTGAACCCGCGCACCGGGGACGACTTCGTGCTGGGGCTGAAGGAGATCACGCTTCCCGACGGCATCACCCGCCCCTACTCGGTGTGGCTCTCGGGCGAATACCCGCGCGCCCTCGACGGGCTGTGCAAGATCCTGTCGCTCGACATGCGCGTGCTCGACCCGGCGTGGATCGGCATGAAGCTCCGCAAGCTGCTCGACTTCCCCGAGCCGCTCGGCGACTTCATGGCGTTCGTCCCCGGCGTGAAGAAGCAGCAGACCTTCCCGTCGACCATCTCGTACATGGCGCGGCTCATCCTGCACCGCTTCGTCATGCTCGGCATCCTCGACGAGCTCGGCATGCCGCGGCGCGAGATGGGCATCCTCGCCGCGCCCTCGGAGAAGCACGTCCCCGTGATGGCCGGCGCGAAGTGCCCCGAGTGCGGCAACACCACGCTCATCCGCAAGGACGGCTGCGACTACTGCACCTCCTGCGGCTACGTCGGGGTCTGCGGCTAGGAAGTCGCGCTAGGGACCGACGGGGCCCCGGAGCGGCGCTCGCCGGTGCGCCGCTCGAAGCGCTCGCGATGCCACAATCGGTCGATGGCGTAGCGGCCGGCGCCGGCCGCCCACAGCGCGAAGAAGCCGCCGATGATCGCCAGGTTCTTGAAGAACTGCGTCTGCTGCATCTGGCGCGCGGGGCCTTCGAACTCCCAGAAGCGGTGCGCGATGAAGCTCGCGATGATCGTGAACACGATCATCAGCAGCGTCGCGATGCGCAGCTGGAAACCCAGCAGGACGGCGATGCCGCCGAAGAACTCCACGCCTGCTCCGATCGGCGCCAGCACGTCGGCCCCGGGCACGCCCTGCTTGTGCAGCGTGGCGGCGAAGGCGCCGAGGTCCATGAGCTTGCGCAGCCCTCCGGGGATGAACAGCGCGGACATGGCGATGCGCGCGACGAGCAGCGCGAGATCGGACGAGGTCCTTTGCATTTGCATTTGCGGCTCCTGAAGTCTTTTGCGCAAGCCTGCAAGAAATATGCTTGAGTCGCTATGAAGCGGCCATAGAGGGGCGGCAGTCCGGCCAGCACTGGATCGGGCCAAACCCCTTGCGCGCGAGTGCCCGGATCGGTCCTTCGGCCGCGGCGACGAACGCGACCGCCCCCGGCACCGCGCCGACGTACGCCACCGCGGCGGCGTGGCGCGCGTCGACGCGCGAGGCGTCGAACGGCCTGCCGCCGCCGCCGAAGCCGTCGGGTCCTTCCATCACGGTGCCGCTCCACTCCGGAGCGCGCAGCCGGGCGCCGAATCCGATCAGCTCGAAGTCGGGCGAGAGCAGCAGCGCGCCGTCGAGGCAAGCCAGGCGGGCGAGCGAGTCGAGCCGCGAGCGCATGAGCACCTGCGCCTTGGTGACGCACGATGGGCTCAGCCACTGCCTTTCCTTCACCGCTTTCTCGTGGCGGATGCGGGCGCTCAGCAGGCGGCGCAATTCGAGGCTGCCGGTGGCGGCCCACCCGAGCTCCGCGTGCTGCAGCGCGTCCTGCATCGTGGCTTGGGGGACAAATACCACCAGCGCGCCCCTGCCGCGCCGGTCGAGCTGCTCGAGGAGATACTTCAGGCATTCGAGCAGGCCGTGGCCGTACGTATTGTCGCCGTCGTCCACGTAGCGGTTCGCCTTCAGCGCCATTCGCAGGCCGAAGAGCTCGTGCAGGATCAGCCCCATCGCGTGCGGATAGAAGGGCGTGGGAACGGCGCGCGCGAACTCGCCGCGCGTGACCCGGCCGACCACGTCATCGCCGCGCGCGACCAGGATGGAGCCGACGCCCTCGATCGAAAGGATCGGGCAGTCGGGCGCGCCGTGCACGCCCTCCTCGATCGCACCCGGGTGCTCGTCGAGCGTGCGCGTGCCGCGCTGGTAGTAGAGAATTCCCCAGACCACCGGCGCGCCGCCGGCCCAGTCGACCAGCAGGCTCGACGAGCCGCTTTCGGTGATCTTGCCGAGCTCGGCGAGCAGCGCCGGGGTCAGCGGCCGCGCGCGCTCGAGCCTGAGCATGAGCTCGCTGTGCCGGGCGTGCTTCATCTCGTGGTCCTGGAAATCCGAAGGCGAGAGCCACGCGACGCTCGCGCGGACCGCGGTGCCGTCGCGGGCGAGCATGCTGGCCCTGAAAACGGTGTCGAGCAGGACGCCGAGGCGCTCCGAATCCGGAAGCGGGCGGGCACGCCGCCCGCGCTGGGGATGCTGCTGATCCGCGATCCAGGCATGGCGAACCTGCGCCACGAGGTCCTGGTTGATGACGACGATCATGCCCGCTGCCTCCCCGTGGCGCATTCTGGATGCGCCGGTCGGGTGCTGTCGAGTTTTCCTGATGATCCCAACCGGCGCATTTCCGGCGCCGCGGCGCCGCGCTAGAGTGGGTGCGCGGTAGTTCCTCCTTGGGCAGTCGGCACCACCGGGAGCCCGCGGTCGCGCCTCGGCCGCGGGCCTCCCCTTCCTATTTCTCGAGAATAAACCGGGATGCCCAGAGCAGCGCGGCCACAGACTTGGCATCGGTCAGCTCGCCGTCACGGATCAGGCGCAGCACCTCGTCGAAGGGTCGCACCAGGGTCTCCAGGAACTCGCCCTGGTCGAGCTTGCGCTCGGTCAGCGACAGGGTTCGCGCGAGGTAGAGGTGGATCGCTTCGTCGGTGTACGCGATCGCGGTGTGGATCACCCCGAGGTAGCGCCAATCCTGGGCGGCGTAGCCGGTCTCCTCGGCGAGCTCGCGCTTCGCGGTGGCGAGGTGCGGCTCGCCCGGCTCGAGCTTGCCGGCCGGGATCTCGATGAACTCCCGCCGGTGCGGGTAGCGGAACTGGCGCTCGAGCAGCACCGAGCCGTCGTCGAACAGCGCCACCACCGCGACCGCGCCGGGGTGGCGGATGTACTCGCGCGCGCCCTCGCTGCCGTCGGGCAGCCGCACCCGGTCGCGCCGGACCTTGAGCAGCGCGCCGTCGTACACGAGCTCGCCCTCGATCAGATGCTCGCTCAGGTCCTTGTGGTCCGCCACTCAGAGCGACGCGATGGCGACGGTGCAGAGGTCCATCAGCGGCCCGGGCGCGATGCCGAAGAAGAGCAGCGCGAGGCCGTTCACCGACATGAGGATGCCGCCGTGCGCGGGCGCCGCCGGCACGGCGTCCTTCGGCTCGTCGAAGTACATGAGCTTGACGACGCGCAGGTAGTAATACGCGCCGACCAGCGACAGCAGCACCGCGGCAACGGCGAGCCAGATGTATCCCGCCGACACCGCCGCGTTGAACACCGCGAGCTTGGCATAGAAGCCCGCGGTCGGAGGAAGTCCCGCGAGCGAGAGCATGAGCAGCAGCATGAGCGCCGCGTACCAGGGGTTGCGGCGGTTGAGCCCGCGCATGTCCTCGAGGTTCTCGCAGTCGAGCCCGGCGCGGGACAGGAGGCACAGCATGCCGAACGCGCCCACCGACATGACGGTGTAGATGATGACGTAGAACAGCGCCGCGCTGTAGGCGGCGTCGCGGTTGAGCGTGTTGCCCTCGACCACGCCCGAGAGCAGGCCGAGCAGCATGAAGCCCATGTGGGCGATGGTCGAGTACGCGAGCATGCGCTTCAGGTTCGACTGCGCGATCGCGGTGATGTTGCCCACCGCCATCGACAGGATGGCGAGCAGCGCGAGCATCTGCTGCCAGTCGGCGGCGAGCGCGGGCAGCGCGCTGACCAGCAGGCGCACCGCCATCGTGAACGCGGCGAGCTTCGGCCCCGAGCCGATCACCAGCGTCACCGGCGTCGGCGCGCCCTGGTAGACGTCGGGGATCCACATGTGGAAGGGCACCACGCCGATCTTGAACGCCACGCCGGCGACGACGAACACCAGCCCGAACACCAGGAAATTATGGTCGCGCGTGGCGAGCGCGCCGACGCTCGCGGCCACCTCGGGGATGGACAGCGTGCCGGTGGCGCCGTAGATCATCGACATGCCGTAGAGCAGCAGGCCCGAGGACAGCGCGCCGAGCACGAAATACTTCATCGCCGCCTCGGTGGCGAGCGCCGAGTCGCGGTTCAGCGCGACCATCGCGTACAGGCAGAGCGACATCAGCTCGAGCCCGAGAAACACGGTGAGGAAGCTGTTGGCGCTCGCGAGCAGCATCATGCCGAGGAGCGAGAACAGCAGCAGGCTGAAGAATTCGCCGCGCAGCAGCCCGCGGTCGAGCAGCCATTGGCGCGAGTAGACCAGCGTCGCCGACGCCGCCGCGTAGAACACCAGCTTCACCAGGTGCGACAGGAAGTCGGCGACGAACAGGCCGTTGAAGATGTAGTACTTGACGAAGTACAGCTGGTTGCCGTCCTGCCTGGCCTCGGTGAAGGCGATGATGAACAGCGTCGCGGCGAGGCACAGTCCGAGCGTGCCCTGGGCGATCCAGTAGGTGAGCGCGCGCCGCTCGTCCCCGACGAACGTATCGGCGATCATCACCACGCAGGCGCCCACGAGGAGCACCGCCTCCGGCAGCGCGGGCAGATGGTTCAGAATCGCCACCAGGTTCATAGCTTGGACGCCGAGACGTGGCGCAGCAGCTCGCTCACCGAGGCGTGCATCACCTCGGTGAACGGCAGCGGGTAGACGCCCATGAAAAGGACTGCGATCGCGAGCGAGCCGAGGACCAGCATTTCCCGCTTGTTGAGATCTTTCAAGGCACCGACGTGGCTGTTCGCCACGGCGCCGAACATGACCCGCTTGTACATCCACAGCGTGTAGGCGGCGCCGAACACCAGCGTGGTGGCCGCCACGAAGGCGAGCCAGAAGTTGGCCCGCATCGCGCCCATGATGACCATGAACTCGCCGACGAAGCCGCTGGTGGCAGGCAGGCCCGAGTTGGCCATGGCGAACAGCATCATCAGCGCGGCGAACTTCGGCATCGTGTTCACCACCCCGCCGTAGTCGGAGATCATGCGCGTGTGCATGCGGTCGTAGAGCACCCCTACGCAGAAGAACAGCGCGGCCGAGACGAATCCGTGCGAGATCGACTGCACCAGCGCGCCCTCCACCCCGTAGGCGTTGAAGATGAAGAACCCGAGGGTGACGAAGCCCATGTGCGAGATCGAGGAGTAGGCGATCAGCCGCTTCATGTCGGTCTGCACCAGCGCGACCAGGCCGATATACGCCACGGCGATCAGCGACAGCGCGATCATCAGCCAGGCGAGCTCGCGCGAGGCGTCGGGCAGGATCGGCAGCGTGAAGCGGACGAAGCCGTAGGCGCCGAGCTTCAGCAGGATGGCCGCGAGCACCACCGACCCGCCGGTGGGCGCCTCGGTGTGCGCGTCGGGCAGCCAG